>Ga0065711_1003356_pt1 | contig 30066 bp, 20 predicted proteins | sample Hoacrofraction12_FD_59098 | JGI IMG/M metagenome (GOLD analysis project Ga0065711, IMG submission 59098) | Hoatzin crop microbial communities from Cojedes, Venezuela - Epithelial fraction 12 v2 (version 2) | ecosystem: Host-associated > Birds > Digestive system > Esophagus > Crop | place...
CGGGCGCCCTCTGCCGGTGGCCGCGGGGAAGGAGGCGGGCGCGGCTCCCCCGGCGCCGTTCGTTGACCCCCGGGCAGGGCACGGTACCGGGGTTCCGCTGCTCCCGAGGGAGTGGGTCAGACACTCCCGGTGCGCCGGTCTGCGGCGGGGTCCCTGCTCCCGCCCGCCTCCCGTCGGGTCCTGCCCGCGGCCCGGCTCGGGGAGGCGCCGGCACCAGCGGCCGACCCAGTCGCACGGCGGAAAAAACCCGGCTCCCGCCCGCACGGCAGGACCTTGAGGAGGGTGTCCGTGGGTTTCCCAGTCCTCAGCTGGTGGCTGAGTTGGGTCTGAGATGGAGAAGTAGGGTCACGAGTGGTGAGGAGGAAGAACATCTCCGGTCAGGACATTAGGACCTCAGGACACAGCCAAACTGTCATTCACACCCAAAGGAGTCTCGGTAGCAAATTTCCATTTTCTCACCTCTCAGGTTTGGGGGAGCCGTTAAGAAGGTGGCACTGAGCGAGCTCCTCTCGTGACTTGCAGCCTTGCATGACCTGGTTGGCCAAGCCTGGGTGATGGCTCTGCTGCTGCTGGATCCGCTCTCGCTCCTGGCAGGCACGTACTGACCTTCTGGGTCATTTGAGAAAGGTTTCATTGAATTGAGAGAGTTTCTGGAAGCTGAGATATTCCAAATTCTCCAGTTGGAGGTATTTTGCTGCTAAAATCTTTCCAATTCTTGTTGTTTTGTGCTGGTCAAAGTGTAGGACACTATGGTATCACTCCAGCAAGAAGCTCTGCTAGAAGCCCTCTCTGGGCTAACGCCTTCCTTTCTGGGAAGCACTGAGGTACAGCTTTCTCCCGTTCTTTCGGCTCCCTTCTGTGGACGTTGGTAAGGTTTGCCCCTACAACCCCTCCTGCTCCGTGTGTCGCCAAGGAGAGATGATCAGTCAGCAGAATCACCAACAGGCCGGTGACAGGCAGCTCCACAGCTGCTTCTCGATTTCGGGTTTACGCATTTCTTCTGTTATCAGAACTGGTAGCCGTGGGAATCTACCTTAACCTCAGTCCTGGCAAATCATTTATTCTCACCGTTCAGAAGTTAGACTAATTGTTGTTCTTAATTCCAGACAGAGCTGAAAAAATGGGGCTGTTCAGACGTTTATAAGCAGACAGGAGCCAAAGCCTCAGATGCAGGCGTAACTATCAGACAGAGGTTTGAGCAAAAGCTGGTCTCAGAGCACTGAGGATGGACTTTGATCTCGATCTACATGCTGCGCCTCTGTGGACTGTTGTGACCTGTCTTTTAGCCAGTGTACAAACCTCCAGCTTCTCCACCACACCGCAGTGCGTTTCCGGCGGTGTGCTACCGCTCTGCTGCGTTCAGGGGATGCCTTCTGAGCATAGCTCAGCGTGGGTGCTATTAAATCTGACCTAGAAGTTCAGCTTCATCACTCAAACCTGAGATGCTGGCACACGCCCAGTTCTATCACTAAACAGCAGTTTGTGAGAGCTGGAAATGTTCGTTGCATCAAAGAAATCCTTTGAGGTATTCACATTTATAATAAATCTCAGGATAAAATAGGTGACAGCAACTGTAACGTGAAGAGTCATCGCTGCCTGCACAGAAGCTTTGTTTCCAACTTCGGTGCTAATAAGACTCAGTATTGGGTCTTACTTACAATTTTAAAAAGCTTCCTTGGGGAGATTTGAAATGCATGACAGTGCTGATACTTGCTTAAAGCTGCATATTAACGAGCTGGAGTCCGCTGGGGGACAGCGAGGAAATTGAAGGCATTTGTAGTAATAGTGATAAAGAATTAATTGTAAAGATAGAAACAGCTAATTATTAAGAGCCACTAACAAAATCACCAGAACTTTTCCAGGTTGATAGATTTCTTCTCTAAAACCTTTCCAGTTCCTGTTCTCATCCCCTTGCCAAAGGATCGTTTCGGCAAAAAACTCTGCTAAAAGCACGTTAAGGCCCTTATCCTTTTGTGTGGCACAGCCATCAGCAGAAACACACACCTCCGCTGCCCGAGTAGTCCGCAGGACTTGGGAGTTCATGCAGGGCGGGAGGAAACCAGCTGTACAGATGGCATTTGTGCTTCTGGTGTTGCAGGTAATGCTCCTTCTGCGGTACCGGGGATATTATACTGTGCTTCTGCAGCGTGTTTTTCTGCGTGCTCGTGGCAATTGTTGAGTATGATATCACGGAGAATGAAGACTGGGCATTTCCCCTGTATGAGCCAGCTTCTGAGGCATTTGCTGTAGCACAATTTCTAAATCAGTCCACAGATTCACCTGATGTGACAGCATACAAAATAGAGGCAGACCCTGGAAACCGTGTCCTGTTCATGCACTGCTCCTGTCCCCAGTTCTGGGTGGTGTAACGCGGACAGGGAACTCTCTAGCTGGTCCTTGTTACAGCTTCTGCTTCTTGCTGCTACCAGCAGATCCGCATCAGTACGCTTCAAACACACTCTTCCCTACTCCAAGCAATGGCAGAGTTTTGCTGTCAGCCGGACGGGGATATGTCTCCCTGTTGGCTTAGTTTGGCGCTTCTGCCTTGGGGCCGTTTCGCAGGTGTTGAGCCTGTGCTTTCCTTGCTCCACCGAGAGCCTCCTCGAATCTCTCTGTAGTATGGAAGGAAGCTGTTTGTGTTCAAACTTGGACAGAGTCTCATTCTGTTGCAAACCAATTGCCTTTAAATCTCACCCTTGCCCAACACCAAAGGCAATCCGTTTTCCACAAAGGGCTGTATATTTGAGTTTATTTTGAATGGAGAATTTTTCTGTATCTCAAATGTAAAATATTTCATAGATTGTCTAGAAACTGCTTTCATAGTTCTGTCACACAGCACTGCCTACTTTCATAAATCTTTATGTTCTCAGTAAAAATCAATGCCTACTCATTAATACAATATTGATAGGTGTTTCATAAGTAATAAAGGATGCGGTGTCATGCAAGTACATATAACACAGAGCAGAGTTGCATGGAGAAGTTTACCGTCATTTTATGCAGTGGGATGCATTGCAACGACAAGTGTGCAGCCAGTTTTGGTGAAGTTCATAAATTCAAATAGGGAGATTTGTCAGGATCCCATTTGCTGTTACTCAGGCACCATAAGCATTCATCACAACTCCAGAAATAAAGACAAGCCTGAAAAATAGAGCAAATAGACCAGTGAAACCCAAAGCACCAAGCCCGAACAATGCAGATTTTACACAGAACAGCAACAGAGCAAGAAAATATTGGAGTAACAACACCCAGAGTCACAGTCTGAAGGAAAAAGACGCCAGCTGTTGCTTGTGTGGAAACCCTGCTTGGCTCTGCAGGCACATGGAGAAGCCATCGACTGCTTGCTGCGCCGGGCTTGGTGGAGCCACATCCAGGTGATGCTACAGCAGCACCAGGGTAATGCTACAGCAGCACCTGGGGGGCTGTGATGGAAGCCCCCAGGGAAAGCATCTGCGGGCTGCCTCGGCCAGGGGGGCCATGGCAGCCTGGGCTCGGGCTCACCGCTAGCGATTCTCCCCGAGCGTGGGGACACCAGCTGGAGATATTAGAGGGCAGAGGATTCCTTTTAAACGTTCTTCAAAGACTCTCCTAACTACCTCAGGGGCCGAGGAAAAACCTGTCTTCCAAAAGAATTACTCTCAGTAATCTTCTTTGGATAGAAGAGGGGAGAAGATGGTATTGATGGTATTAATAAATGACGGCATTCACAGGAGGAAAATAGGCCAGCGTGTGCCAAAGTTATAAAACAGGCAAAGTGGCTGCTGGAGGGTAGCAAGCGCAAAGCCAGCGTGCGTGCCTGCTTCGCCCCGGGAGCCAGGGACACAGGCAGGCAGTGCAGATGGCGTGGAAGGGGGCGAAGCATTTATACCATCACATTTTCACGCTGCGTCCTTTCTTCTCGCAGGAGTAATTTATGGCGGTACAGATGAACAACGGAGCTGGCATCACAGGCGCTAGTCCGTCATAGGCTGGGATGTGTAAATGCCTTAAATGAAACACTATGTAAAAGGCAGCAGGCAATCCTTTTCTGCCCCTCAGCTCACCTGAGGCTAACTAATTCAACTCGGTGCTCAAACAACAGAGAATTACATTCATGATAAGCTGTGTCAGAGGCCTCACCCCAGTATGTTCCTGAGATTTTTGTAGTGGTAGGCACTCCAGATCTGTGAGCATCTGTTTCATCTGAAACTGTTTTTCAACTCCTTTTCAAACATTTGATACATTTCTTTCATCATCCAGTTTAAGGTTAAAAGTGAACCTTACAACATGCAGATTTCCAAAAATTTTAATGGTCCTTTTTTCTCTTTGCTGTGCATCATTCCATGCTGACTGTATTCTTTATGAAGCAACTGCAGAGGGCTGATGACTGCCTTATCTGCCTGCCATTTCCCTCACCCCTCTTTGTTAGCTGCCTCTAGTTTGTCATTGCCTTGAAAGTCACAGTTTGGTCCCTGCATGCCTCTCTCCGGCAGCTCGCTGGCAGCTGGGGAGGCAGAGCCATGGCTACACCTGGCATCTCCTGTGGACACAGGTCAGCGGCCAAGAACGACGCAGAGGGCTGCTCTCTTTGCCCTTCCCTGTCTACCACCTTGAGTTTTCCAGCTCTGACTACATGAATAACCCATCAGGGGAGCGCGGGAGGACTCGTCAGGAACCCCAGACGACTGCAGTTTTTGTGTCTGTGTGCTCAGGGCTGTTCACACTTGGCAGCCCAGCTCCAGAGCGCTCCGAGCAGGGGGCGGGCAAGGCGTACCTGTTCCTCAGAGGGACGCTGCGAGGCTGGTGCTCTGGGTGAGCACGGTTTGCTGTGCATGGGAACTTCTTCCAGCTTTAAGCAAACGAGCAGTCTTGTCGCCGAGCACTGGAGTCAGCGTGGGGGAGATGACTCTGGCAGCCTACCTGTGTGCCCAGGCATTGCTGCACGGTTTCAGGGCAGGCATGCTCACAGCTCTAGGGGATTGTCCGTCTGTCCCCTCAAGCTGTGATCTGTCCCTGGAAGCAACGCAAGCAAGGGGCAGCTGTGCTCAGCAGCATGTCCCCACCTGCTGCCTTAATGATGTGGCTCTTTTCTGAACCATAACTGTTCTGTCAAACGCCACGACAGAGGGAAAACAATCCCATACCTTGGCAGCTAGCAACACAAACACAGTTTCAGAGGTGAGCTGGCAGCAATTGATGGGCATTTCTTCCTGCTGCTGGAAAGCGTGGAACACATTACCCTGTGTTCCCAACTTCAGCAAACTGGGCTCTTCTGTTCTTTAGAGGGCTTGTCTGCTTGTGAAAGTTTTACCAGTTTAACATAAACGGAAGTTTAAATTGCCTTAATGAAATCAGCATGACCTTCTTGGATTATTTCTTTGGATTTAAAGCTCTTTTTACTGATTACACCCATTTAGCTTGTACCCACGTGAGCAGGTGCAAGTGGAACTGGAGACAGCCAGCTTTAAGCTGGTAGCAATGTTCAGACATAAAGCTGCATCAGTTTGACAAAGCCAATTTAACATAACAGTCGCCACTGGACTGTAGAAAGATGAATACTTTTCAAACAACCGTGCTGGTGGAGCAGGAGGAGGTTAGCACTTCTGGTCTGCCCCCAGCGCTCCTCACTGCCTCTTTTCCAGAGGTTTCCCTCTCTTCAGACTCATCAGGATGTCTCTTTATGCGTAGACAAGGCTTCAGAGGATTTATAATAGCCTACACTTTAATTTGGTTGTTTAGCCTTGTCCATATTAAAGAAATGTTCACCCATGCAATTAGCCTTATGGAGCATTTTAACCAGTGCTACCCTCACCACTGTGTTCACTGCACCATGTCTGATCTGCAATGATGCAACAACGTCAATTTACAACGATTCATTTGGTCCAGACCTCCTAGCACAGGCAGGGTGAGAGTCCGGGAGGCGGCCGATGCTGTAGGAGAGCCACGCTGCCGTTCTGTGACCGGGGAGTTCTGGACCGCAGTCAGGGATTCGGCATGAAAACGCAGAGTGCTGCAGTGACAGCTGAGGCTGGGCCTGTCTGAAAGTACGGACCAATATTCTGGGATGTATGTTGCTAGGTGAGGGGAGCTTTTAATAATTGTGGTGTTTACTGAGAAGCCTCAAGTGCCAGTACATTCACACAGTTATTTCTCTAATGAAACTGCAAACTGGAACTGCAAACTGTGGACCTTTGGTCCACAAGAGCTGGAATCTGTGCCCTGGAGCTGGCAAATCCCTGTGTTTGTGGACGTGCATGGGACGGCATCCCGCGCTGCTGGAGCAGCCGGGGCTTCGTTGTTCACCGACAGGCCCCGAGCAGGGCTGCCCGAGGACACGATGCCGCTTCAGGTGGTTTTGTATTGATCCGTGCTCTTGTTGGGTGGGAGGCTGGTGTTTGCTCCTGCGTTATTTGCACTTCAGTCTGCATGACCACGGTGTCTTTGCTTGGTGGAGGAGATACTGCAAGCCTGGGAGGCATGTTCTTTGAAGGCTGTTTACATACAAACAAACAAACACACCAGTGCCAGTGAGTGGAAGATCTCAAGAGAAATGGGGTGCTTCTGTAGCGTATCAGGCCTGCTTAAAACAGAAAAGCAAGACTGCAGTGATTCTGACTTTATTTTTTTTCTAGGAAAAGCTGCACTCTGCCTCGGGATGGTGATGAGAGTTGACAGAAAGATCGCCCTAGGGAGAGGAATGTATGTAAGGTTGTATCTTTCAGAGAATTCATCTTATTTGGGCTTCACGCTGATGTATTTATCACAGAGACAACATTTTTCTTGCTAAAAAGTATGGAGAAAGCTCCAGAGGGCCTGGAAAGTGTATTGCCAACAGTTCTAAAGTTGAAACTGCCCTGCTGCGTGCCACACAGCTGCGAAGCTGCATTCAGAACACCTGGATGTAGATGCAGCCTACCCTGTCAGACAGCCACCCTGCTCCCACTTGCAAGGGCTGGTGTCTCAGGAAGGTGGTTCTCCGAGCTATCTGGAAAGCAGATATCTTTGGCTGACAAATACAGATGACTGGCTGACTTTTTTTTTTCTGTGTACACCAGGTTTGTCCAGTTGTTCGCATTCTTTCACATGCTTGACTGGAACAAATTTTCTTAGACTTCAAAAAGAAGGTTGTAACCTTTTAAGGAAGTGTTTTAAGAAGCTGCTCAGATGTTAACTAATCAGTGGGGGGTCCATGTGATTTGAAGAGGCTTTGTTGAATGAATTTCTGACAAACTAGAAAGAAAAAATTGCTACATATAACACAGGTCAATCTGGAAAAGAATGGGCAGCTAGGGCCATATGGCAACTCCAGGATTACCAATTGCCATGCAGATAACAATAAAATGAAGGCTACAAGCTTGTAGGCTTCTTCAGGGAAAGGTCCTGATGACTTTCAGGAGCCTGGCAAAGGGTGAGTGGGTGTGTGTCTTTGTGTGACTCTGTTTACCATTTTCTGTGTTGAAAGAAAAACAGGTATGTCTCCTCCAAAGATGAACTGTTTACTATAAAGGCTATCTACCTGCCTAGACACCTGTTGCACTTTTTGTTTATAGCATACTAATGAAACGAAACTGGGGTTAATTAGGCTATAGAGTCGTATTCAGACTTACTAAGGAGATATTAAAACTTTAAGAAGTGAAACAAGAAATGACTATAGATACTTACAGTATTTATTTTACATGTCTCATAATTATAGGCATTAGCAGTAATGGTTCCATAAACCCATCCTGAATAATGCTCAGTTCACGTTCCTTTGAGCAGACAGGCCAAGGAGTTGTTTTTAATGCATTACATACATGAATTTACTTTGCTAACTAAACCCAACATCCTGTGTATTGAACATTGCTCCCCAAGCTTCAGCCACATGGAATGCTGAGAACAGCATTCCTTAAAATTCAAGAACCTTCCAGCTCTTGTCTTGATAAATGAGGAAAACTTGCATATATCACAACCACAAAGACTTTTTTTTTTCATGGACCACAAGACTGATCCTAAAATTCTTCTTCATGCCTTCTTCAAGCAGGTAGGAAGTTCCTTGCTTTTACACAGGGTTTGCATTTTCTTATCCACAATACCTGCCAAGTGGTTGGTGCCAGGATGTGGCATCTTAATGAGACTTGTTTGCTCGTGCACCTTGACATCACATCTGTTGCAAGCAAGGGCCCAGGCTACCTCTCTTCCCTCTCAGGCCCAGCTTCCTTGTAGGGTCTTGAAGATATCAGTAAGGGGAACAAATATGAAGAATCTGTCTTAATGAATTCTGCTTACAAGGAAATAACTTCCTTTGACCCCTGGACTAGATTGGCAAGCACAGACCACGCAGGAAAGTGGAACATGGAGCCCCAATTAATGAGTAATTGAAGGACTGTTCTGGAAAAATGGAAACCATTTCTAATCTATGAATGTAGCAGTGCATGGCGGATCTACAGATTTCTGTAATTAGCAGGCATCCAAAATATGCTGTTGACGCCACCAGAACCCCTGCAGAATGAGGCATTCTCTCCAGCAGGAGGAAGATGGCAGTCAAAGTATGCTCTTGCATGTGAACTTTTGACCCATCCAAGTACCGCTGAAGAAGGCACAGCTTGCATCCTGGATTTTCAGTGTAGGAAATAAGGATGTCCTTTGGACGCAGCAGTGTGAGGACAGGTAGGAGATGAGAGAGCAGTTTGGCACTGTCAGTTTCCTAACAGCACGTGTCTGGCACGTTCCAGGAACCAAGACAGGCAAAGAGAACTCCAAGGAAGTACTGAGGGTTGCAGTTTTTACATCAATGGGAGGGAGAGAGATCTGCACAATACCATGACATTCGGTAGGTTAACCATATTCCCCTAGTTTGCCTCTGGTACAGCTTTTGTCTCCAGTAAAAACCTCCAAGCTAAACACATTGTGGTTTCCATGATTTGCACTTGTGCACATTGATGTTGGTTAGAGATACAAGTACAGCAACCGAAATGGTATAGGTACTCTTCCTCTACTCCGTAATATACAGGTCTGTTCTGCAACAGCCGAGCTCTGCATTCAACAGGACAGGTAGTAATGGGCCACAAAGTACTCACTTCTACAAATCGTACTATGTACACGTAGCTCAGTTATACACAGTTTTCAAAGAGACCAGCTTCTTCTCAGCATGATTGCTGAGGAGGCCACTAAATGGGGACATAGCCAGTTGACTTCAGATTTATACGAAAATAGAGTCTACGATGGGAACACAGAACAGAGAGCTTGCTAAATATAATCATGTTAATTGTGAGCCTCTCTGACAGACGTGGGAGATGGGAATTTTGAGGCCCCCTTCCTGGCGTCTCCTGAGATGCCTCTGTACAGCTGTATGAGCTCTGTGAGACGGACACTTACAGGACAGTAAAGCTGGCCCCTTATGGAATGTTGTAGTAGATTAATGATGTTATTGGTAACGTGAGGGTAGTAATGAATGTGGAGAGTTTATCTTAGTTTCACAATCCCAAGTGAGAGGAGCGTGACTTCCCGTAGCCCGGCCTGTCGTTAGCATCATTTCTTTGACAGAGTTGATGTTTCCATAGCCAGTGAAGCGGCAGTGGCAGCTGGGGACAGCCTTCACCAGTGGGACTCTGCCGGGGCAGCTGCAGCGGGGCTGTCAGGGGACAGAGCAAGGCTTTCTCCCCAGGTGAGGGACAGCGGCGGTCGGCAAATGCTGCCGTTCAGAGGAACACTCATTGATCAGCAGGGACTGAAGACAGCCATTTCTGAGCAAATTAATTTAATCCACCTACTATCTAAAAAATGTCCCAAAAACAGAATCTTATCCATTGCTCTTAAACAAATATTGTACTTAAAGATCTCATCAGCGGAGCAGAGGTTTAGTGCAAGGGCTTTTCCTTACGGTTTGTATCTGGTTCAGAGCATAACAAAAGGAAAGTGAACCTGCTGGTCTCGGCTGGGTGCACATGAGTGCTGGACAAACAGCAGGTAATTCCAATAGAGAAAGGGGAAGAATGTTCTTCTGTTGCCCTTTTTATTATCCTTGTTATGAATTTTCATTGCCAAGAGGTAAGTTACAAAGTTAAATTTTAGCAGCGATGAATGCATTGTTTCTTCTCTTGCTCCTTGAGATACATTCGTCAGCTGATGCATAGATCTGGTTCCCAGCCAGCTGTACGAAAGGCCAGGCAAGCTTTCTGTGTGCCCGTGTGAGAACGCTCTGTCCCTTTTCCCACCACTATTCACCTGTCATTTCTGATGATGTACCTCATAGGCCTTAATGATCATAGAAATAAGAATCATATTTGAACAGCACTAATCAGCATTTGGCTTCCAACCAAGCACAGTACAGCACACATTAAATGCAAGTTAGAAAGGCATGTTGTAGTCTTCCAGAGCTACTTACTTTCAGATTATTTTTATTATTTCTGAAGCTATTGCCAGAAGTAAGACAGGCAGATTATTTCCTATTTCTCATTTAAATGAAAACTGAGACTTTGCCCAGGAGCTTCTAAAACCAAGGCCCTCGCAAATGCAGAAATGTGACAACTCTATAAAAGAGGCATTACAAAACCTTTGTCCCAAATAGTTTCTCATAGACGTCAGTGAGAACATATTTTGTTTAAAAATAAGAACTGTTTGTAACATAAGCATCTCTGGAGAGGTGAATATACGTATTTGTGCCTCTGAAGGGTTCTCCAGTTATCATTTCTTCCTCTCTTTTCTGAATTTCCTTGAAGACGCATTCCTTGTACTGAGGTTTCCATGGTTATTGACCTCTTAAAGTTGTCATATTAGCTCAGGCAGCCACTGTTTCCCTGTGTCTTTCAGTCTCTGAATGCAGATATTGGTCCTTCCCATTTTGTAGGGACCTATTTGGTAAGTCCTTGTCACTGAATTGGACTTTACTTGCCATCTTGATTTGTGCATGAAGAATTTGTTCTCTGAATTTAAATATGTTTTTTCTGAGCTCACCTTTTTGTAAGCATGAGCAGACTCTACAGAGCATGACTGACATTAGCTATCTGGGGTGTGAACTTTGCATGTAAAAGGTGTATGGGTTCAACATCTACTTGTAGATCATTTTTTCTAATTTCTATGTTTGTCCCAAATGTCTGCAGTTTATCATTCACCATTTCCCCTTGTGACTGTATCACTGTGAAGCCTTCGCTTCCCCAGTGAGAATGGGCAGGAAGCGAGCAATGATGCGAGCAACTTCTGTGTTATCCTGAGACAGCAGAAGAACAGTCCTTCTCTTCATTTACAGCTGTACACTTCCATCTGACGTTGCCTCCTGTGGGAGCAATGGCTTCTGGCTACCAAAGGCTAGCCAGCACGGCTTCCAAAGTGGCGATGTTCTTCCACGACCCGGCACTAATGTCTGTGGGTATAGAGCATCCTCTGACCATTTCATTGGCCCTTCCCTCCCAACACCAAGTGGCCAAGTTCTGAAATAAGGATGCTACAGTGAGAGCTTCTGGGGCTTGGGGGAATCCCTCGTTAAAATTCTGCCATCCCATACAAAAGAAGCGTTAACATTATTCCCCTCTGCCTGCTGGAGCTCATCCTCTCAGCGGGTATTGATAAATCATCTCTGCCAGACAGGATGTGCCCTTGGCAATTAGAAAAGTCCCCATGAAGAGAATATCTTACTTTTTTTTTTTTTTTACCTACTGTCCCTGGTGTTCATTTACCTGTTTTGAAAAGTAAGTTCCCAGGAAAGATCCCCTACCCCAACTAATCCACTGTGTTATGCAGCAGAGGTGTCACATTTTTGAAGAGGAAAGCAGAGCTCTCACCAACAAGCACATCTAGTATTACACTACTTTGCCAAAAGACATCACATCCCTTCGTCGTTTGGAAGATGCAGAAAAAAAAAGTTTCAGTCATTTATATGAGAAAATCCAAAGGACACATTTCCACACGCCCCCTTTCTTCATGGATGCTCAGTTCTACCCCACGGAGCCACAAGATTTCTGTGAGAACATCTTGAAAGCCCAACAGCACATTGCCAGTAGGAAATGAAGAGGAAGAACCTCCTTCTTCACATTGGTGTAAAACCAACAGTTACACGCTTTCAACAGCGCCTTTTACCTCTGTTTCCAGGACATTTTTACAGATGCTTCCAGGATATGTACTTTAGTGTGATACCAAAAAGAAATCTGTCTTGGTAAAAGAGCAACAGAGGAAACTTATAGCTTGTTTATATAAATTGTAAAATATTGTAATTAAATAAAACACTACAAAAAGAGTATGTAACTGGTTTTATTGTGTGTCCCCCATGCTTTTCATCTTACATGTTCTTAGATGGGATAGCTGGGGTTTTTCAGAGCACACGCTATTTCCGACTTGAGCTTCATAGGGCTACTGTAATGAAAAGGTGAATGACAGCAGCACCACGTTCTGCCTCCAGGTGAGGAGGTGCCCGAGGAAACTACCAATGATAACAAACTACATTCAAACAGCTACACCTCAGAGTCAAGCCAGCCTCTGTAAGCTGAATAATAGCTATCTTGAGCAAACAGACATGTCTTATACCCTGAAGGTAAACAGACTCTGGCTCTGGTGGCACAACGGAGCTCTTGCTTTTTCTCTGTCTTGCTAGGAATGGGTTGAGCCAAGGGCCCTGCATTTAGAGGGGTCTTCTTCCCACTCCTAGTCAGACAACTTCTTCAGAGAGTTCTCCCCTACTGATCTCAACAGCTGATGGGAAAATACCATATTTAGCTTAACAAACTCTCTCTGCAACTCTGATGAAGCCCAAAGAACTAGAGACAGGTTCTCAGTTTTCCATCAAATTTGAGTTGAATTCGAATGCACCTTTGTGTTTGGGGGGGCTCTGAAGAATGCATTGCTTCTCAAGGCAACAACTTGACACCATATGAAAACTGGCTACTGGTGCGTTTTTTAGTTTTGCCTCTGCAGTACTGAGTGCAACTTCACCATGTAAACAGATGTTTCAATAGAGATGTCCTTGAACTACTGTGTTTTTCTTGGCTGGGTTACTATAAACTAAAATGAAGCTAAAATTCAGCCTTTGCAACTAGTTTCCATCTGGACTGCACCACATCCTTAGTATTCCATTACTGTAAAACCTAAACTATTGTAGCTTCAAATTCTTGCATTATTAGCTAAAAAATGACACCTCTAGAAAACCTGAGAACTCCACTCTGGTTATTTTAATTACTGTGCTGGTGTCTAGGGGAAGACACGGCGGCATACCACGACACACACCTTAGGACCTGTTCTGCACTGAAAGATGCTGTTATCCTGGCAGGAAAGAGACTGCTTCTGGCAGGAAATATTCACAGGCTTTCCTCTGCATGAAACATCTTATTGGTTCCTTTCATGCTATCATTTAGGCAGGTCTTTGGAACAGGAAAGTCTGTTTTAAAAGGGCTTCTAAAAGGAATAGAGTCCAGGATAAAAGGAATTGTTTTTTTATAGGAAATCACAGCAGCAACACGTGGGTGTTTTTAAAGCTGCAGTATTTTTCCAGCATAATGGCAGGAAGAGGTAATTTTCAGCCTTCATGCAGTAGCATCGCTAGATTTTACTTTCTGTACTCTGAACAGTATGGAAAAGTTCTGTCTGCTGACTCTTATTGAATCTTGCTTGCTTGCATTACTGTAGACAAGACTTAACTGCCTACTCCCATGTCTTTACGGGTTTGGTCATTTCAATGGCACAACTTGCGTGCTAGTTGTACATCTCTGTTAGATCTTCCACAGATGAGGCTTTGTTTGAAGAGACTAAAAGGTTTGCACAGTGCCTTGTGAGCCAGTACATAACTATTTCTGAAGCTCTTCTGCAGACAGCACTCTCTTTGAAGTCAAGGGGAGTTCTGGCTGAATAAGGGCTTCAGGATTTGGGCCTCGGGATATAAATGCTGTGATCAATCTTTTGAGCGTAATGAATAACATTTTCTTGGCTTTCAGAACTATACTAAGCCAAGTAGTAGCCTCAGGGATTCAAAATGGGTTAAACAGGAGAATCTGCTTTGTTTCAACCTACATCTTTATTTAGCTTTTAAATCAGCATAGTCCCCACACCTAGTACTGACGTGCCCAAAAAACCCCTCCAATAATAAGACCAGATGTTTCAACAGTTTGCTTTACAACCAAACCTATCACGGCACGAGACGCTACGAAACAGAGTTGTGTTCAGTGAAAAGCAAACACTGCCTGTAGACTGACCTGCTTAGAAGTTGCCACCTGAACGTACAGTCTGCAACAAAAGACCCGAAGGCTGAGAACTTTATTAATTATGTGACAAGGAGGTCTGTGGGCACTGATTTTGATCAGAACATTTTAGTACCAGACACTGTGCAAACATCAGAGTTAGTGATACAACAGTCGACAGTCTGGGTAGGCAAGACCGATACTCCCTGTCTCCTATTCCTTGTAATTACTCTGACTTCATAGCTAGGAAGTTCAGCGAGGGAGAGGTTATGTGACTTACCCAACACTTCTCACAGTCTACAATGAAACCTGACTGCCAACCCAGTGCCTCCCTGTCGAGACTACGCTCCCCCTTTTACACAATGATAACAGCATATTACAGGACTTAAAAAATCACAGCTTCCCGTCCCCGTCCCAGCCACCTTCCCCCCTGAAACTGAAGGCCTCGGTTCTTCCCATCACCTGGGATGAGGGTTGAGATGCCAGTGCTGCTTTCAGTGGCAGCAAGGCTAGATTCGGTGATATGCAGCACCCCGATACAGGCAGCTGCCAGAGCAAGCAGCGGGGCATCAGCAGTGTGCGGCAGAGCAAAACTCTCTTGCATTTTCAACCCCCGCAGGTTATCATGCAACTGGATTAACGAAAAGAGGTATAAGAGAACAGATAGACTGAAACAAGAGAAAGGAGGAGAAACATTGCAGATTCTTGTTGCCCAAACAGAGGTAAGAGCCTGAACATTTTGCAGGCTCTTACCTCTGTGAAAACATGGGTGCACAGGTGAACAGCCCAGTTCCCTTCCTGGAGTCCCAGTCTGATGCTGGCCCTTTAGCCTTTTGGTGGAGGAAGTCCTGCAGCTTCTGCCCACAGTCGGTGGAGAGACAAAAAGAACTGTAAATACCAGGCTGGTATGCATTGCAATGGGAAAATGTTGAAGCCTTCAGGTGTGAATATATATGGGACTGTCATTAGTGGACAGAAAGGTGTTTTGGAGAAGCAACTCCAAAGCCAATGAGGGAAACATAAAAAGCAGTGTGTTACCTGGAATACGAGCAACGGGACTCCCAAACACAAGTTCAGCAGCTGGAAGAATTTCTCCACCATATCAGGAAGACTGAGGAGAAGGCCTCCGCCATATACCAGATATGCCCTGACAGAGCTGAACCTACTTTAAGTTTTAAACAAGTAAGGTCTTGTCCAGCCTACAACTTGCAGCAGTGATGTAAACAGCCTGCTGATTCAGCTGTATTTCTAGATGATTTGCAGGGTTTGCTTCTTTGATTTCTTCTTTTTTGTTTCTTTTTACATCTGGGTAATGAGTTCCCTTCCCTCTCGCTCGTTCAGCTAGGTCAAAAACCCTTTGACTTCCCCAGTTTCTGCTCGGGGAAGAAGCTCTGCTCCCTGGTGCGGATTTAGTCCAGGTGCAAGGCTGGCTCCTCCCTAGAGGCTTCCTGAGCGATCCACTCCCTTATCTCTGTTCCCGATCTGGAGGGAAGCGGCGAAACAGCCAGCAAGGAGAGGCACGCAGCAAGAGACAGCTCAAGGCCACTTGGCAGTTCAATTTGTCCACCTCAAAGATGAGGACAAAGTCATGTATTTTTCCCTTCAAATTTAGAAACAGAGGTCTTCTTAGTTATTGCAAAATGGTTCCCTAAGCCTCCCCTCCACCCCCCCAGGTATGGGACCCTGCCTGTCCCCAGGGAGCACAGAGACGCAGGGCACTCGGGAGAGCCTGTCCCAGGGAGCTTCGCAGCCTCCCCTTACGCAGCCCACCACCACCACGGGGACATGGGTGGGCACAGCACGGGCTGGCAAGTCGTGAAAGACAAGGGCAAGGGACCAGTCGTGCGCGGCACTGCTCAGCTGCTTCTGGGGTGACCCACGGGGCAGTTCCCTCAGAAGCCGGTCAGATCACGGCTACGTGATCCTACCTGGCAGGGAGCACTCAGCTTTTAGGGTCCTACAGAGTCTGAGGTTGGCTCTCGACACTGCCTTCACCCCCGTTTGGAAACTCCCCAGGCAATGGAATTCGGTTGCTTCTGCCCAAAGGGAAGAATGCAACTTGTTTTTATCTGTCCCATTTGCACACATCTTTCCTGGGGACAGCTATAAGAAGATGGGGCTGAAGGAGCTGCGGTGTGATAAAGTCAGACACAATCCCACTTTTTCATTGCCAGAACACCCTCTTCCCTTGAATTTGAGGACTGCAGGATAAAAATTATATATATCATCAAAGCATACATGTTAAGAACCTATCTGCACCATGAATTGTAACCACGTTGTATGTGGGCATCCCGACTTGGTGCAGCAGTAGCTGAGGCAGCCTCTGGGGTAGCACCACCAGAAACAAATCGTGTTCCCTCTGGAGCACTGCGAGCTATGAAATGACTTCCCGAAACAAGCATCCTCCTGCTGATATGCAAGCGGAGGCTGACAGTGGCTCCCAGGCTGCAGAATATGAATGAAACTTGTACTCCTGCCAGCTGTGTTAGAGCTCCAGTAGAACACACGGTATATCAAACGGAAGAGGGATTCATCTAGGGAAAATAATTTTAGCTTCCAAAGAGAGACTAAAGAGGGATAATACAAAAATATATTTTCTTAATGGGCCTTTGTTGCTCTTGCTTTAATCTTCAAAAACCTGTATCTTCACACATTATAACACTAATGATTACCTTTTTTTTTCATTCTTACTGACAAAGAAATGAAATACAGAGTAAATGTATTAACAAGAGCGGATTGCAGAGTCTTAGGACAGTACAACAGTGACTCCCAGATGGAAACCCAGCTTAGAGGTAGGCAAATGTTGTTTACCTGCATTGTTGCCTACTGTTTAAGAAAATATCAGTGAAAGGCAATTTGGGCTAGAGAAATAAAAAGAGAATTAACAAATGGTCTCTTTCAGATTGCTTCCGTCACCACATTTAGATCGTGCTAATCACTTCTTTGTGAAGGACAGCAGCTCCCTTGCAGCTGTGTATGAAAACAGCTCCTCCAAGCTTGCAGCTCAAGGGAAATCAACAGGTTGAGTAGAAGACCTGACACGAGGAGCCCTGTGCTGTTTTCAGCCCTGCTGCTAGTGGGGCATGACAGGGGGTAACGCACTCAGCGCCTCTGCGTGTCAGTCTTCCCCGGATCCCACCAGCTGATGGAGTCTGTTGAGGACACAGAGCTGGGATGCGTGGTTAAGACAGAGGAGTGGCGGGACACTGTACAGGAGGAAACCAAACTTGGCAGAGAGTGGAAAAACAGAAATGGGTCAAAGGCGTGGAGCACAAAGTACAAGGTCCTTAGAGACCAGACCACAGAATCTTCTCCTACAAGCTGGGACTTCCTCAACTGAGGGCAACCGCTGGTCACTTGTTAGCAGGGAATGTACAAGGCAAGAACTCGAGGGGAGAGCTCGAACTCAGGTTAAAGGACAATGATACAGTAACAGTCAAGAAAATGATTAAGCTAGAAGTGAGAAAAGCAGTGAGGTCTGTGGTGGTCTTCTAGTAAGGGTAGTTGAGACACATATTCTACACTAACATCTTTCCAAAAGCGGTGCTTCATCAGTTTATGAAAATCAAATTCCAGTTCTATCACAGAATCATAGTTTGGAAAAGATTTCGAAGATCATCAAGTCCAATCATCCACCCAACACCACCATGCCTGCTAAACCATATCCCAAAGTGCCACACCTACACCTCCAGGGATGGGGACTCCACCACTTCTCTGGGCAGCCTGTTCCAATGCTTGACCACTCTTTCAGGAAAGAAATTTTTCCTAATATCCAATCTAAACCTCCCCTAACGCAACTTGAGGCCATTGCCTCTCGTCCTATCGCTAGTTACGTGGGAGAAGAGACCAACACCCACCTCACTACAACCTCCTTTCAGGTAGTTGTAGACAGCAACAAGGTCTCCCTTCAGCCTCCTCTTCTCCAGACTAAACAGCCCCAGCTCCCTCAGCTGCTCCTCATAAGACTTGTTCTCCAGACCCCTCACCGCCTCGTTGCCCTTCTCTGGACACACTCCAGCACCTCAATGTCCTTCTTATAGTGAGGAGCCCAAAACTGAACACAGTTTTGAACAGGTTTAGCTCCTGATTTTCACACTGGTTATGAAAGGGGAACTGTTTATTGCCTATAGAAAGAGAAATGTTCCCAAGGATTACTTTGTTTGTAAATTTGACTATGGCAATGGTTTGAGTGTTACCTGCACGTTTAAAATGGAAGCAAAATACCATGTGCCAATGGATGAGTAATGTAAAATGGAACTAACGGGTCCAGCTTAATTGCCTGCAGTAAACACAGCACAAATATTTTGCAAAAACTGAAAACCGTAGAAAGTTTATTTGATCTATTACCTTATTTCAAAAGTGGTAACCGACCTGGTGCCGTATTAGTTAAACACAAACAGGGATTACATTTTAATATAAAAGCTTTATCTTAGTAGCATGCCTTCACAATTTTAGTCTTCTTAAGGTACTCAGCTATCTACTTATTACCCACTTTCACAGGTCCAATTTTCCATTAGTGTTTCAGAAGCAATTATGAAGTCATTTCTCAATTCCATTGACATTATTTTTCCTGTTATTTTTCAAATCAAATTCCACGATTTCTTTTCCAGACCTTAGACAGTATTTCTGTCAAGAGCTCTTTTTCCAGGTGTGAATATATTTCAATATGTATACAGAACTCAAGGAAATATAGCTACACAGATTTTATTTTAATTAGAAGCACAAGGTCTCACGCTGAGCTTTGTTATACTTTAAAATACATATTTCAACTAACTGCCAAGCTACACTGCTGTTACCAAAAGGCATCTCAAAAACTGAAGGGGAATATCTTAAGTTTCATCTATTACCATCATTGAAATGTAGTCTCTGTAGCGAACAGTGTTTGTTTCTGGATCTAGAGCAGTGGAGAGCATGTCCTCCATTTCTTCCTGAGTAAAGGGCTCACCTGAAAGGCAGCAGAGAATAATGCTTTGTCTTGATAAGTATTCTTCTCAGGACTGGCAATTACACCGCTTTTCCCTTGCCAGGATCTCCTTATGGTCCTCACACAGAGGAGAAAAGGAGCAATACTAAGGATCCGATTCCTTCACTTTGGCCAATGTAAGTCCTGCACACCGAGCGAGCCGGTCTAAGGGAAAGGAGACAGAGGACCTGGATCCTCTGATCTCCTTCTAGTTCACAGATTCCAAAACAGCCTGTTCCTCTCTGCCACAGGGATTTCGAAACAATCATTTTTGTCAGAATGAATTCTTCGAGTGTGTAATTAGAATTATCTCTCATTTGGCCATCCTTTCACTTGTATTTACATCATGGAAGGCTTCTGTTTCTTCTCTTTGAGGAGCTTCAAAGCTGCTGCTGGCCTACTGCATCCCTCTTTGAGCAGACAGACCCCTTCTGAGGATAAGCCTGCACATTGTTTTGTACTTGAGGCAGGCAAGCATGAGTCAGCCATGCAAGAAAAGCCGGCTCTTCAAGGGATATTGAGGATCACATGATATACAACTTAAATCTGGTCTTTGAATCTCTTTGTTTGCATACAGCACCAAAATTAAGATCAAGATAATGTAGGAATGAATGAGCACTGAAACTACCTGAAACACCTGGAAATCTAAACTACAGTTTTACAGGAGGACAGAAAAAGAGTCACATCCTTAGGAAGTACAGAGATGTGCACAGAATCATAAAATATACACATAAGATTGAATTATGATTCTTAATAATAATCATCTCTATCTTATAATGTCTGCAAGCAGACAGATAAACATTCTTTCCCTGTATTATTCACCAGTGAAATGTTCTAGTCTGCAGCCACCCATCATGGCAACAGCACTGTTTGAAGAGAATGTATCTACTCCTGCAGGTTCTGGCATGCAGAATGAGGACCTCAAGATGCCATATACACATGTAATGTTTATTTACTTAAATGCTGATCTTACAGAAGTCATCTTACCTTCTTCAGTCAAATATTTGATTAGCTCCTCTTTAGTAATATGTCCACATTTTTTTTCATCCAAAGCCTTTAAAGAAAAAGAATAAAACTTGTGGTTTTAACCATACTGAATCAAGAATCAGCAACTTCTTTCCAGCAATTAAGTACTTGAATATTTAGTTACAGACCTCAAATGCGTGTAGAAGAACATCTTCTGGAATAGGCCAGTAGCTGAAACCATCAAATCAGAAAAGTTAAGTCACTGGTTGCCAGGCTGCTGTACTATTCTGGAAGAATAAAATATGAGTACTAAAGGAAAAGCAAAACTTCTTTTCTATGGGAATTTACTAAGTTTGTCAATCAAACATTTACTTCCAGCTTGACTTTTTGGAACTGTCTTTTTATCTTTACGTCTTATGTCTTTTATTGTACTCCTGTTTAATTTCCCTTGTGCTACGGAGCCAGATGAATGGCTTCTGCATGTCTGGGCTGGCTGAGTGGGTCAGCAGGAATCAGTAATAGCTGAATCATCCCACGTAGCCAATGCACTGAGCAGAAGACGGCCAAACCAAGACAGTAAAGTTCTGTCCAGGTACCCTGGTAGCTAGGCAACAGATGACCTAGTGGGACTTTGACAGTCTGATGAGCTGATGATGAGTAAAGGAGGCTGGTAGCTACAAAAGAAAAGGTCTGTCACTAACAGCTTCAGAGAGACAGGAGAACTGGGCACGTGTGTGCGTGCGTATGCGTGCCTGATCTCAGAGCTGGAACAGAATCCCTGTGCAGCAATGGAGACCTTCCACATCCTAGCAGACTCCCACCAACCCCCGAGAATACTAAAGAGAAGACGTTGAAGCCAGGGAGGTTCTAATTGCTTTGTTATTTTATCTAGACCCACCTCGCTCTTTTACTATCTAAAAATCAAACATGCTAAGAGGCCTCGTTTTTTGTGATCCAAATCTCATGTGCCCTTGGATAGGTGTACTACAGACATAGTGCCCCAAAAGATAAAGTGGGTCTTGACAAGCCTGCACTAGCCTGGGGAAGGGGGGGAAGGGCCGGGACTCTGTGTGTGTGTATGTTTGTGTGGAGGAGCAGAAGAGAGCCCAGAGCAGCAAGGTATCACTTTGTGAAAAGGTGAACAGCAGTCTGGAGCCAGAAATGTGCCATGAAGGCCAGAGAAGCCGGAGGTGCCGGCACCTGCGAAGTCAATGCACCGGGACCCAGACACTGCTGGCTGGTCCGTGCCCAGACACGGGTGCAGCGACTCCCGAACACAGCCCCAGGGTGGACCCCGCTGGCTCTGGATGCTGCGAGGCAGTGCTGGGAAATCCTACAGCTATTTGATGTGTAGAACACCCTCCTACCAAAGGCCCTCTGTGTGCAAAATAACTGCTCAGTATTGGACAAGGCTGAGTCTCCCAAAACCCTTGGCTACCATCTTTAAAAAGAGTGACAAATTCCCTGTAAGTAATCTTGCTTTTAGTGCAAAATATCAGAATAGCACAAGTTCCTGTGTACATGCAAAGACTTCTATGTACCTTTGAATAACGAGCAGTGTTTTTGTTGTAGACTTTCAGACCGGGAGTCTTTTAGAGTGCTAGTTGTGTACACTCAGCTGTACCCGGCAGTCGTTTTGAGACATGAATATGAAGCTGATTTATACAACTTACTAAAAACACACTGTAACAGACTGTGCTTCTCAGTCACTCATACGTTCAGAGAAAGTAATGGTTATGACCTCAATTTGCATATAAAATATTTCAGAGATCCACAAAACATGTTGAATACCAAGTTAATTCTGATTCACATTAAAAATACAAAAGCTACACACTATCACAATTTACTATTATAAGCTGTTATTATTTATATCATCCATACAATGTAATTTTATGTAGATGAAGTAATTTTGAAACAAAATCTATGAAGCTAATGTAAACTGAGTTTAAATAGCAAAAAAAATCTGTACTCCTTCCAGTTACGAAAAATTCCTGTAGATATATTTATTCAGAATCAATCCTGTCAATCTGCAATAAACTACAGACACAGAAAATCCACTTTCCATTACCTTCTGTCAAGTAGTACTTTTGTCATCACTGGAAGAAATTTTTCCAGATGAATGTATCCAGTCGGCTCTTCTTCTTCTACCTAAACGTAAAACTTGCGTAGGGTAGGTTATATGACTCAGTAGCTAACTAATAGCAAAACCAGAAAATTGGGCTGGTTGCTGCATGAAAATTACAGAGTTAGACTTTGAGTATTTAGATCAGGTTTTTAATATCACACAGCAGCACAACATCTGAGTGAAATGCTTGTGATCAAATAGAAAGAAATTAGAGGAAGAAATAATATCCCAGGCAATACAGGCCTGCTATCGTAGAGACTTTGAATAACTCAATATTGCCCTCTTGTGCTTAGAAACCATTCATGCAAAGGAACTGGATGCCAAGCAACTGATTCTCTCAAACTCTCATAATAACTCAGCAGAGGTTTAAACATCCAGACTGCGTTTGTACTAGCAAAGGCTAGCAGGTCCTGGAACGTCCCCAAGCAGTGTCATGCGACCGCCCGTAGCAGCAAGCCATCAGCACGTTCCCGGCGTGATTTTGGCCCGTGCCGCCTAAGGCTCCCCGCAGCAGCCCCCAGGCCTGGCTGGGACCCCCGGGACCGTTCTCCGGCAGGCTGCCTCGGGCAGCCGCTCCGCATAAAATATTTACCAGGGTAGACATGAGCTGCTCTGCGCCAGCTGGAGTCAACACCCAAGGATGTTTCTGGGCATATTTAATGTGTTAATTTGGACACAGCCCCAGTCTAGCACACCTCAAGGATGGAATCTGTTGCCTCCACGTGTTTCATAGCCAGAGAGAGTCATCAGGGGAAGGACCAGAGAGGCAGGCAGACTGAGCCAGGGCAGTCCGAAACCATCACAAGGCAGCCCATAAAATACTACACAAAGAAAAACTTCCTCCCAAACAAATTAACAGGTTAGTCCCAAAACACTAGGGACTTCTAGCAGCATTCTCACTGCATTCCTGTACCTCCACAGGAGATGAACAACGTGGTAAAAACGGCCCCCTATCATCCCGGTGCATCCCTTTCCTGAAAATGTCAAGTTTTACTCCAAGGAGCCCTCTTAATGGAGCTAGCCTGTTCCTGTCTGTGTTGAAACTGGATGCACGCCTTGTGGTCTCACGCGGCAGCAGCAACACCTTGCGAGGCTCTCCACAGACACAGCTCAGACTGAAAGAAGACTCAAACAGGCGCTGATCTGCAATCTCCTGACTGAGCCAGGAAAAGACCAAGTAACAAATCTTCCTCTTGGGAGCTGGGTCAGAGCTGGGGGTGATGCCTGATGCATCCAGCTGGTTAAATGGAGAGCTGCAACTACTGCTGCGTGCTCTTTTCCAGTGCTCTTGAGGGGCTTTGGTTGCTAAAAGCAGGCAGCCACCACCTCTTGCTGTTTTACAGTGGAAATTGGCTTGAAAAAGCACTTTTTCCCTTCTGTTTGGTGAGCCTAGCGGAAAGGATCTTTAGCAAGGAAATGAAGCTGTTGAATACTTCATGCTAAATCAAATGGTACCTTTTACCATTACAGAACTATTTGTTTTACTGCTTGATAGGTTGATAAAGATATAATAAAAAACCTGGCAAAACTTAACTTCTTGCCAGTGACATAACGGTTAGTCAATACACTGAGCTATTCCACCCATCACAAATATTGAGATATGAAAGCACACAAGATGTTTTAGGGAACATCTGTGCTTCAACCAGTATAGCTCAGAAGTCCACAGAGACAGAAAAAGAAATACGGTAGCTATTTATTGGAAATAGATAGAAGTGTCTTGAATATATTAACCCCACCTAAGTCAGTAAGTGTTCAGATTTGCAGCTGCATGTATCCTCTTACTCTTCCTCATGCTCACTCCTGTTCTACACCTCATTCCCCACTGCTGTTTTTCTTTTTCCATAATTCCTCCCCTTTACACAGTGACTGTGACAGTAACAGTATCTGCTTGTTCAATCTCTGTGAGTTTTGCTCTGTCTCCTTCCTCTGGGTACCTCCAGAGCTCGATAGCAACCGCATTGTAGCACCCATCACGCGTTGTACCTCTGCTCTCACAGCCATGCTATTACTGGTCACGTAACATCTGGGGATTTGAGTCACAAAGAACCAAAGCCATCTTTCAGAGTTATCCAGGAGATCTGTGGCAGACCGGTGCGCTGAACCTGGGATTCCAAACTCCAAGCACTGCTTTTGCCATCTCTAGGCTTATGATTTAATCTTAACTTTGTAAGTAGGCCTAAAGATATGCTATGAAGTACAGCATTTACCATAAGGCAATATAGGAAACAGTGTATGATAATTTTTAGAGAGAAAATAATCATATGAAAGCTTATTTGGAAGATATGCATAATTTGAGGGCAACATATGCTGGTTTAGCTACAATAAGGCTAATAATAAGGAAGATGAGATGACTGAAAGACACAAGTAGTGAGAAATAGAAATGAATCACAGCTTACAATGGGCAAAAATACTGGAGAAATAGCTTGGTTACAAACCAGCCAACAGAGACAATTTTTACTTTATCTAGATTAAGATAAAATGTTATTACCATAGTCAATGATAATGGTATCTTATATAAATTAAGATGTATTTGTGATTAACATAATGTATTAAGGGTTCTACAAGAAGACACTGTTCTTCTGGTACTAAGCCTATGCCAAGGTTTCATTTACAGGCACCATGAAACCGTCTTTGAGATTTAACTTTCAGTTCAGTGTTCTTTAATGTTAACCATTAGTCTTGAATGTATTCTTTCTTCTTGCAGTATTTGTACTTTAATTTAATATCCTTCTAATCAGCAACTGCATCCATGTTATACTGTTGTATCTCAAGAATCTTCTGCCTCCTAGCTGCAGTGCATTGTACTTTGTTATGTATTACTTATTACAAATTTTCAGTAATGCTGAAAATTAAACAAAAAAACAAAAAAGAGAAAGTCCCATCTCTGAGAGAGGGAGGCAGGCCTTAAGTTCTCCTGTTCTCCCTGACCTTGGGGGTGGGGTGGTCAAAGCATCCCCTTCCTATTCTCAGTTCTGTATCTTGAGTCAGTTGCACTGTTCATTTGTTGCAAACAAAAAATCTTTGCGGGCCACTAAAAATATCATCTATATTAAGCACTGTAACTTCTTTTTCCATTTTGCCTTGTTTGTCGGTGGGAGCTGGGACTGTCTGGTACTGAGAGCACAGAACCAGAGCAGGCAGACTGCAGCACCACGTTGAAAGATCGTTCTCTGATGGTTCTTTGGACTTCCTCACTTGGAGCAGCTGCGCCACTTTCACAAGACTTAGCACAAAACTTCTCACACTAAATTCCGAACTACAAGAGACCAGACAAGCATACCAAGGAGAGACTGCTGCTGCAACCATCCAAATGGGACAGGAAGAAAAGAGTAAGAGACACCAATTCCCACCTGACCTATACACGAAAAAGAGAAGAATCCTTCCCCCACCTCTCAGCCCCAGCATCTTCCATTCCTTAAAGAACACAAAGTCTTCTTCCCACTCTTTTGTCGCATTTATTAACCACACTCTGTCAAGGCACCAGCACACCATGCTTTCTATTACAAGCATGAGGTAAGAAGACAAAAATTGAAAAATAAATAGCGAGTCTTCCCTCTGTGTATTTTTGGAATTTGATGTATAATTTTAACACCTGCTCAAGAACTAATTTTTATTACTTAATCATCCAGTGTGTGTCCATGGAATGTCCAGCAGAGTGAGATGGTTAAGGTTTGGGTATCCTAATCCTATTGAGATTTAGGACATTCTTTTTCATCAGCCAAAACCAATTTTTCCTCCATTTTCTCTAAATGCCCCTCCACCTTGGCACAGTGGCACAGTGACATTCTGGAGGAAAAGAGCGCCAAAGGCTCCTCATTTTAACCCAACAATGTTGTTACCTCATCAGCCTTCAGGGCAACCTGAGAGACTGCCTGCCTGCCTGAATCACTTCCCAGAGACTCTCAGCCTCTGGGAAAAGAGCTTTGGTTTCCCACACAACAAGGCAGAAGAGCCAGACTTGTGCCGGTTTAAGACTGAAAAAACCACAAAAGTTCTAAACCCTTACCTTTGCAAGCAGTTCATGTAGTTCTGCCTCAGTTGGGAAGCAACCCAGGGACCTGACAATTGAACCAAGCTCTCTGCAAGGAAGAGGAAACATCTTTCTCAGTATATCTGCAATACAAGAGTGTCTGTTGAGAATCCAGACACCAGGTCAGAGCTTGCCTATAGGAGCATGCATGTACAAGCACACAAGCACGCACAAGCATGTGTATGTGCACTTTTAAGATGAGTCTTACTAAGCAACATCTGTTTTTACAGACATGAAATATTCTGGACCTTTTGGAAGAGTATTACTGTTCTTGTGACTTTCCTCAAAAATTCTTTACCATTGTGTTGCAGTGCACTGTATACAGGTTACTTTTCAACTGCTGTCCTCTTAATTGTTAAGCTTAATTTCAATAAAGTCAACATTTATGTAGTTAATAAAACACTTGGAAACATAGTGAGATGAAAGGTAACAAATGTATGTTTATATTAAATGCTATAAAGATACAAATTCTAATTGCAGGAAAGAACAATTACAAAAGGTCAGGAAGGAGTTAGCTCTGCTGTGCCCCTGCTGTGCTCTGAAAGAGTCCAACAGACCAACATGGTGGCTTATCACCGCCCTGTTTATGCTGCAAATTATATTCATAGCTTGCATTTACTGCTGAACGTGGTGCAGCTGTTCTGAGGCTTTAAATAAAATTCTGACCAAACCAGCAATGCCTCAAAAAAGTTTAAGATGAACAACATCACAGACTACAAATAAAAGTACTTTATAGCTGTAGAAAAAGAGTACTAATAAGACTTATGGTATGATTGAAAACAAAATAACAGAAGCATCAATGTTGCTTGTGATTTTCAGTTGAATTCTGCAACATAGAAATTCAAGCACATTTGAGTAAGTCTCCACAGTGCTGGTGGTTCCCATGATTCAAACCTCTGTGGTTTCTTCATCTGCACCAGTACATTTGGTGGAAAAATTAGGTTGCCTAATAAAAATAGTAGATAAAAGAAGCAATGTACTTTGTGAAATCATCCTATAACAGTAAGCCCCAAATGTGGCGCACCCAGCACACGTGGAATTATACAGGTCAGTCTTTGGCCCCCTCAGACAGGTCCTGAGGAGCTCCCATTCTGATCGAAAACATGTGAGAAGCACAACAACAGACGACAGAGAGGAAAAGGCTGGCTGCACAAAAATAGTCACAAAACAAAACCCAATCCCACCCATACAGTTGTTACGAAACGCAGCCATCTGCTCAAATGACTCAGAGAAAGCTTGCCCCCTGCAGACCTGAACGGAATTTTGGCCATGGGCCTCCACGAGGTCAGACATTTAGCCCTGTTTCCATAATCCTTGACCATGCGTCCTATTTCTAGTACGGGCACACTGTATTTGATGCTCTCACTCCTCCACTCCCTCATCCTTTCCAGCTACAGGATACTTCTAAACATTCTTTGCCTCCCCCAGAGGAACACCCAACGCAGATCCTGCCTCCCTGCTGTCCCACAGACTGTCGGAGACAGGACGGTCACCATCACCTCCTGCCTCACCTCACGCTCAGCAAAACTGCGCCGTGACTAAGGTAAGCCAGGCCCCGCAAAAGAGTTTGCAAAATCTGGCACTGCTGGCTGCTGTTCCTGACAGTCTGTGCGTGCCTCGGCATCAGGATGTTGTTTGAAGTGTCTGTGGTCAAAAAAGCCATGTCACATTTGGTAACAACATGGAGTTTAAAGGACCCAGAGAGCAAACTGTATTTTCCGCCCAGCCACTTCCTCTCACTTAGTTCAGCAGCTGCAGCTCCTGCTGTGTGCTTTCTAGCACACAAAAACGATGGTTAAAATGAGCTTTTCATACAGGTTTTGTAACACTGACGCAATAAAATGCAGGGCCACAGTCTTCAACCTACATATAATACTTTCAATGACAAGATCTGCAAAATCATGGAAGCCCTTGACTCAGGGTGTGTTGTAAGCAGCATGAAACAATATCGTCTTCCTCATGCTTAACTTCTCACTAACTTCTGTCTGCTTTAGGAGTCACGCAATACCGATGCTGGCCTGTCACGCCAGCGCAATTTTCCATATTCTTCACAGGAATCTGATATTTCAGGCAGTGACATTCATATGCCTTCAACTGCGGTTAAGAATTGTGCTGTACTGCCACCTTCTGATACAAGGCAACCAGCCACTAACAATCCCATTTTCGTGATACAGCCCTGCAACACGAACCTAGGAATAATTAGACAGTAAATTGTTGTTCATTGTCAGTGACTATAGTATGACAAAAGTTAATGTGAAATTGTGTGTTTACTATGTTAAATAGACTTTTGAATGTCCCCTCTCACATGTTATGACTTATGGTCTGAATGAATAAAATTTTTAAAAGTCCATTATTTGTCTCATTTCATTGCTGTAACATTTTCTCAAGCTCTATATCCATTATACTGGATTATATTGGACATTAGGAAAAATTTCTTTCCTGAAAGAACGGTCAGGCATTGGAACAGGCTGCGCAGGGAAGCGGTGGAGTCCCCATCCCTGGAGGTGTTCAAAAAACGTGTAAACATGGCACTTCGGGATATGGTTTAGCAGGCATGGTGGGGTTGGGGTGACGGTTGGACTTGATGACCTTAGAGGTCTTTTCCAACCTTAATGATTCGATGATTCTATACGATGGAGTGAGGAGTGAGGTGAATCTTAAAGCTAGTGAGCCTGGACCGTAGATGCAGATGACAAAAGATAAGCAACCAGTGGGCAATGGTGCGCTGAGGGCTGGGGCAGGGGGAAGTGGCAGGGGGTCCCCGCAGCGGCTGGTGGGGGAGGACCCCAGCCAGGGTCTGGCCCACCCCCCAGTCAGGAGCTGGGGGCACCAGGCAGCCCCAGCCTGGAGCTGGGCAGCTGGGGGCACTGGGGCAGCCTCAGCCCGGAGCCGGACAGCCAGGGGCACCGGGGCAGCCCCAGCCCGGAGCCAGGCAGTCGGGGGCACCGGGGCAGCCCCAGCCAGGGGCATCCGGCACCTCCCCGGGGATGGGCCAAGAGCTTTAGGTGAGCGCTCCTCCCAGTGAGCCCTATGGGCAAGGGAACAGCAACTGTCCCAAGCGTGGAGACATACCCTGAAATTCTCCCTATCTAATGTAACTGAAAAATCATTTCATTCCTATAAGTACTCATCATTTTTTAAATTTAGAGGCACTAATAAGCATGCATTGCTACAGCCATCATACAAATACTTTGCACCTCTCTCGCCTCTGCTTCATAATGTAGAAAACATGTTTGGAACACTTAAAGATGTTTTCCAATTTGGCTTTGTAAGGAATGTCTAGTGACAACAATTTCACCAGTTCTCACACTCCTTTGTAGTGTTTATACTCAATAATTGATTCATAATTAAAAGCTTTGGTGATGTCCTTGTAAAAATAGTAATTGGCAATATGAAAGATTACTTCAGTAAACTTTCATGACAACAGCTTGTAACAACTTCAGAACCTGCTCAGTGAGACATAAACATGTGTTTTACGTATAACAAAAGCCATATTGTTATGTGTATGGATGTTTATGTTAAAACGAAGTTAAAGTAGCGCTGTCAAATATTCAAACTTAAAAAATACCAGAGTTAAGATTATTTAGGAATTTCTAAATTTTACTTCCTTTAGCTCTGTATCTTGTAGACAGTTACACCCTGATCAACCTAACAGTCCATGTTTTTACCTTCTGCTGAACTTCTTCTTACTCATTCTGACCTGTATTTTGCTTGTATTTCCATAACATTGCATAACATTGCATAATGTGCGCTGGCAGCCCAGAGGGCCAACCGTGTCCTGGGCTGCATCAAGAGAAGCGTGGCCAGCAGGTCGAGAGAGGTGATTCTGCCCCTCTACTCTGCTCTGGTGAGACCTCACCTGGAGTAC
>Ga0065711_1031293_pt1 | contig 30062 bp, 25 predicted proteins | sample Hoacrofraction12_FD_59098 | JGI IMG/M metagenome (GOLD analysis project Ga0065711, IMG submission 59098) | Hoatzin crop microbial communities from Cojedes, Venezuela - Epithelial fraction 12 v2 (version 2) | ecosystem: Host-associated > Birds > Digestive system > Esophagus > Crop | place...
GGGGGCAAGGGGCGGCCGCGGGGTCTGGGGACCCCACGAAAAAACAGCGAGGATGAGCAAGACGAAGCCCAAAGCACCCCTTCAGAGCAACACAGCACCGGTGGGACGAAAGACCAGATCTGCTTGGTCCCGTATGCCCTCTTTGAAATTTAACAGCCGGAGGAGGGTGCAAGAAACTTCGTATTAGGCAGATGCGGGATTATCTGCCCTCTGCTTTAGGCTCATCCTAATCTCGGTTACTTAGAGATCAGTTCAAACCCTGGAACATCAGAGTTGTTACGTCTGGAGGGTTTGTGTGGGCTTTGTTTTGGAAATGAGAGCCATTTGTTTGTTTTGCTGTTCACTTTGAGAACTTTGAATGGTTTTGATGTCCATATAAATTACTTATGTTTATACAGTCTCTTTTTGAATTTTATTAAATTCATAACACTGACACTCTGTTCAGTGAGTTCCAGGCTGTAATTTTATGGCATGTGGGGAAAAAACACAGGAGGAGATCAGAAGAAAAGCTGCCTCTCTGCGGGAACAATGCTGAGGTGGGAAAATAAGGAAAGCTGTACCTTTTCCGGGTACCAGAGGAGACAAGGAAATGGTGATGAACTCCTTTCGGACAGAAGATCAGAGGAAGTTGGAGCCCATATCCTGTAAAAGCGCTGCAGGTCTCTCAGGAAGAAGTTGGAGGGGGAAATCAAAGTCCTCGCAGGAGACGGTGGAGAGGGCAGCCCTGTGTCCCTGAGGGACAAGGCAAGGAGGCAGAGACCCGGTCCCTTTACAAAGAGCAGCAGGCGAGTTTCGGAGTGATCCCCGCAGAGCATCACTCACTTCAGGAGACCATGCTCGAGGCTGCAGGAATCAGAGACGAGGAGCAGTTCTGCTGGCGCATTTGAGATGCCAGTGGTGCCCTTCTCACACCCCTGTCAGCCTGCCTTTGCAGTGCCGGAGGATGTGCAGTACGTGCGGGAGAAGTGCAGGGCCCACGGCAGGAATTCCCAGCGGGGTCAGGGACTGCAGTACGTCGTGAAACTGCAGTTGCAAGGAAGAGCATGAACTCTGGACTCCACATGTGTCCACAAGTCCCATGGGACTGCTCACTCATCCGTAGAAGAGGGCAGAAATATTACGGCCACGGTTGGAGAAAAGCTTAAGTCTGTCCTTTAAATATGGTCCAAGCAATTGTTATTTGTGCAGTCTGCTGTCATCAAATACATTACTACTTCTGCTTTTCTTCTTCCTTGATCTCCTTCCTTCCTTCTTTCACTCCTCTATGCCTTCTCTGCTCGAACTTTCTTTTCTGGCAGCACTCACATTAGCCACTGTAGTTTGTACTCTCTCTCTCACATACACCCATCTACCAGAAGTCATCTGTGATTAAGTAGTAGTTGGACATATGGAGGCCAAATTGATTGGACCACAAAAGTTCATACTGCTGAGTTTCAGGCACTTGCAAGATTCAGACTGATTTTGTAATCTTAGTTACAGTTTTGGAAGATTATCTCTGCAGCCATGCAAGATGGAAACTTGCCTTCTGCTAGGATGGAGTGGGATATTCAGTTCTGGGTGTATGGACAGGTGCTCTTCTTGGAAATCCTACCAGCAAAGGTAATCCACCACAAGCCCACTGAATTCCTTCTAAATAGCAGAACGAATCCCAGTGGCATTCTCACTGGTGAGGTTTTTACGCTCTCCTCATTGGCGTAGTCCCAGGTTGTCTTCCAGCAGCATACTGATTAACACGAATAACACTTGGCACACATTTGATATTGCAACCTCTCTCCAGAGGGAGAAGAATTTTAGTGGAGAATCTAGAATTAGAATTTAGGGTTACAAGATAAATGTACGCCTTGCTGGTCATTGATATGGGAGAAGGCAAGACGAGTGAAGTGTACCACGTATTTCTGACACTGCTGAGTTTTGGGAAGGACTCATTTGCCAGTCCCAGACCAGTTTCTGAGATATATCATCCTCTTACAGGTGAAAAAATTACATCTGTCATGGAGGACTCTGCTAGAGGAGCACAGCTGTCACTAGTGACACACCACAGGGGCCTGCTCATCCAGTTCCTTCTTCTTGTCCTCACCTGAAACTTGTTTTGTCTGGATTCAGCTTTAATCAGTGGTGTGGGATTGGACCCAGCCTCGGAGCCATCCCTGTGCCAGCGATGAGACTTTTTTGCCATCGAGAGTGCATAGATCTGTAAACTACGCATTACGCGCCTAGTTCACCAGTGGTTGTATATAGTTGTTGGTAAGGACTAAGACACCATCTTTCGGAAGGCCATAAACCCACGAGTCTAGTGGTGGTGGAGGCAGTTTTCCATCGTTATCTGCTGAATGTACTCCACCAGGGAAGACGCTAAGCCAGCACACGAATTTGCATATAGTAGACCTGTGTTCAGGTCAAATATTCCATCCTTTCTCCCATACTGTAGCTACAGGAGGGGTTCAGGCTCCAGTCCACATAGTTTCTTACTCTGGGAAGCAAAGGGATACAACACAGAGCACAGAGCTTTTCCCTGATATCTCTTCTCCAAGAGGCAACACATGGCCCCTGTCTGTGCATACAGGAACAGGAATGCGAGGAATGATGTCCTGGGCAGGCAGGAGAAACACTCTCTCGTACTTCTGTGTACCCAGACCCCTCTAAAAGCTCTGCATCCCGAAGGGTTGACTCAATTCAGCTTGCAACTCCATTACACCAGCATGTCACATCAGATTTGCAAGTGCTGAAATTGAATCAGCCCTTTTCTTTGAAAAGATGAAAGTAGATTGAATGTAAAGCACCAAATGTTCAAGCATGGCCATAGCCCCCCTTTCAGGTTTTGGAGGTCCAGTGTAACGTGACTTCATTGTTTGGATAAATTTCATAGTTGGCACATAAAGTCTTATGATGAAAGAAAGTGTTTCTTGCAGGTATCTCTACCATTGTTCATTCATAGTAAAAAACAGAACCCTAATATTATTTTCAACGCCTGCTCTTACAATAAATCACCGAGGAAGCGTTTTGCTGTGGAAGGAGCTAAAGCAAGATGCTTGTCCCAAAACTATTTGGTAAAAGTGAGGAAGCCTTTCTCTGTGGGCAGTTAAGTGAGCACACGGAGAGACTGGAGAGCATAGGAGTCTGGCCAGTGGGGTTACCAGGCTTTCCCACTGTGATGCATGGGGGGGAAAAAGCCATGTCTTTGCCTTGGGGCTCGTCTTCACTTGAAAAATATTTGGGATAAAAGGAGCACGTAGATTTATAGCATTTTCCAGAATAGCTCCATATGCGGGCACATTTAGTCCAGAATAAGATTAAAATAAAACCAGTGAAGAAGTCTTTTGAGTTTGACGTATACAAATGGAGGAATCTATGATGGAATGGGATGTTTTACATCTTTATAGTTCTTTTTATGATGACTGTGTAGGGTTCAGTTTAGGAAATTAGGAATCTGTACATTTTCATAATCATGAAGAATGGATTTTTCTCTCTTTAACTAAAGCCTCAAAAATTTTGTTATTCTTCCTCTTTTTTTTCCTTAATAATCTGCAACTTTTTAAAAGACAAATTCTGAGTATGTGGCATTGTGTCAATTTGTCCATAATCCACTACAGATTTTTGTCAGGAATTTTTCATAGGTTCCTCTTGAAAGAAGTGACCCTTTAAGGTCCTCTTTGTATGCCAAGGTCATTCTACCTATTTTACCATACTGATATTAATTCCAACAAGAGATACTGACTATGAGTTATACCAGTCTATGCATGTGAGATAAAGAAATATAGAAGTGAGGATCTTTTAACTGACTGTAGCAACTTCATAAATTTATGGAAAATAGAAGGACGATTACTTAGCAGTTTACAAATACAAAACTCGTAAATGTCACTTAAAAGCAGCAAACTTTTATAAACTAAACAGGTCATGTTTAGTTTTATATCAATAACAAGCAAATCACAGTCATTTGTATCTTATTATAATTTAATTAGAAAACAGTAAAGTTTCCTGAATGTGTATATTTGTTGCTTCTACTAAGCATTATGATAAATAATTGTCTAACTGGTAAAAAACCAAATAATTAACTACCTTGCAATATAATGGCTGTTTACATTTATTATTTCATTTATCACTTACAAAATGTCATAGATGTGCATGGAGTGCATATTACAATGTGTCATCTAAAGTCATAACTCTTCCACATACGTTGTTTCCCTCTGGCTTAACTAAGTAGAGTGTCTTGGACAGACCTGTTTCTGATTGCACAGAGGGTGGTAAGTGAGAACCAGAGGAGTCTACAACACATACTTAAAGCAGCTTTATCCATGTGAAAAACTGTCCCAACAGTTCTGGGCCAGTTCTGGGCTCCCCAGTTCAAGAAAGATGAGGAGCTACTGGAGACAGTCCAGCTGAGGGCTACGAGGATGATGAGGGGACTGGAGCATCTCTGCTATGAGGAAAGGCTGAGGGAGCTGGGCTTGTTCAGCCTGAAGAAGAGAAGGCTGAGAGGGTACCTTATAAATGCTTATAAATATCTTGAGGGTGGGTGTCAGGAGGATGGATCCAAACTCTTTTCAGTGGTGCCCAGCGACAGGACAAGGGACAATGGGCACAAACTGAAGCACAGGAAGTTCCATTTGAACATGAGGAAGAATTTCTTCCCTCTGAGGGTGACGGAGCACTGGCACAGGCTGCCCAGGGAGGTTGTGGAGTCTCCTTCTCCGGAGATATTCAAGACCTACGTGGACGAGGTCCTGTGCAGCCTGCTGTAGGTGACCCTGCTTCGGCAGGGGGGTTGGACTAGATGACCCACCGAGGTCACTTCCAACCCCGAACATTCTGTGATTCTGTGATTCTGTAACAGCCAGTGTGTATCTGAACAGGTCAGGAAGGAAGTTCAGGCTGCCCAGCAAACTCGGCAGCAAAAGTCATGGAAACTCTAGTTTCCCTGCGGAGTTGGTGAGGTTTGTTCTTTAGGATATTCTTAAGAAATACACGAAGGTTAATGTAAATTTAAACTACCTTGAAATGGTGAAGGGATGAGTTTATCCTATTAGGTTCTTAACTTCTGACACCATCTGCTTATTTTAGATCTGGGTCTGAACTGAGCCTCCAAAGTTCTTGTCCTCTCCCTGTTTTTCACCAGACCGGAGCCTAGATTTAATTCATTTGGGGCATAAACCCAAAACTCTGCCTGCCATTTACTCATATTTTAATATAGAAACAACTATGCATCAGAGACGTACTACACATTTACACGTATTAAATGCTGAAAATACAAAAACAAACAAAGCAGCATGAGTTTTATGTCTTGTCACATCAGTAAATATTTGCCATATATTTATTCACCAAACTGGCTGTTTAAGGCCATTATACTTTCCAAGCACTCAGTTTTTCTCTCCTTCATTGTCTGATACAGACTAGCTGTGGCATAGCCAGAAAGGCAATCACAGAATCACACAATCACAGAATATTAGGGATTGGAAGGGACTTCTGTGGATCATCTAGTCCAACCCCCCTGCCAAAGCAGTGTCACCTACAGCAGGCTGCACAGGACCTTGTACAGGCAGGTTTTGAATATCTCCAGAGAAGCAGACTCCACAGCCCCTCTGGGCAGCCTGTTCCAGGGCTCCGTCACCCTCAGAGTGAAGAAGTTCTTCCTCATGTTCAAACGGAACTTCCTATGCTTCAGTTTGTGCCTGTTGCCCCTTGTCCTGTCACTGGGCACCACTGAAAAGAGTTTGGATCCATCCTCCTGACACCCACCCTCAAGATATTTATAAGGTACCTTCTCAGCCTTCTCTTCTTCATGCTAAACAAGCCCAGCTCCCTCAGCCTTTCCTCATAGCAGAGATGCTCCAGTCCCCTCATCATCTCCATAGCCCTCCGCTGGACTCTCTCCCATGGTTTCTCATCGTTCCAGATGGGGCCTCACTGTGGCAGAGTAGAGGGGGAGGAGAACCTCCCTCAGCCTGCTGGCCATACTCTTCTTAATGCACCCCAGTATACCATTGGCCTCCTTGGCAGCAAGGGCACACTGCTGGCTCTTGGTCAGCTTGTCCTCCATAATACATGTGATCAGCCCATACATCTGCAAGCAACACCTGTGCTACAAAGAAGGGCCTCTACTCGCTGCATCTGCATCAGATGAGAGTCTTTACAAGCCTTCCTCCTTTATGCTGTCAGCTCTGTCCTCCAATCTCCCTGCTTCCAACTGTATTCCAGGCTATTTTTATTAATAACATTTCACCGGTTACTTGTACTGTATCAGGACTTACGAACCTCAGTCAAGATTAGTAGTTCTACACACAGAGACAAATGACAAATGATAGATGGCTTGTGAGCATGAAACAAGTAAATGCTGAGAACAAAATAGAGGAATGGGAGGACGATGAGAAACTGATAAATAATAGTCACAGCCCTGCAGTCACCTGGCCAGTATAAACCATTACATTCCTTATTGTTGTCTCACTCTTTTGCACTCGCTTTTTCATTTTTTTTATGCCGCATTAGTATTTTATCATGTTATAAACTGCTCTTTGCTAACACACTATACATTTTTATTAGTCACAGGGTGACACTTTGCCAAGCATCAGCAGTATATTTATAATTACAAATTAGTATGCATTACACTGTTAAAACAGTAGGATTATACTGGATAAAAATTTTATGTTCCTTTCTTCCACCTGTGGGCCACCTTTATTACTTTGTTTAAAATTTAAAATAAGTGTGATTAGCAGTAAGCACAATCATTCATCTGTGCCAGCACTCAGAAATAGATGTTGTGGTCCCTGTGTTCAAATCCTAAAGTTTTATCCTGAAAGGTTCTTTTTGTAAATAGTACGCTTTCTTACTTGTATAGCAAATAATTTCACAGCACTTTGGTTATGGGTTAAGATGCCAGTATGCTACAAATGCCCAGGATAATCTCCAAAAATTACTCAATCTGACTAAATTTAACCTGAAGATGGGCAGATTCATAAACACAAGAAGCCACTTGGAAATAGGGTTAGCAACATGAGTGGTAGCTTGTGAAAGCCAAACCTTACACTTGTGGTTTATGAGAAAGTTTTTGAGTTATTCTATCAATCAGAGTTGTTTGTAGATTTACAGGTTCCAGTTTTAATAACTTTGTTTTCCTTCTCCTTTTATGTTCTTTGGCTTGGTTTTGGTAAGGTGAAGAAAGCATTGTTTTGAGCTCAGAGAGTTCTTCATATTTTCCCTTATTCAGCTCACAAAGAAACAACCGAAGCACAAAGACCCAAATTCCAAAAAATTCTCACCTAAGAATCTGAGTATATTGTTATGCATCTCTCTCACCTCTCACTGTCTCAACTCAGGTCGATATCTGCCAGTTTTATTCCTGGTGATTCTAATGGAGCACGTTCTTCTCTTCTTGTTACCAACTCAATTCTTGCCAGACTTCGAACCTATGGTAAATGTAATGAAAAGCAGCAGAAGGAAGAAATGAGCTCATTCACAAACCTAAGTGTTGGTTTAGACAGTCATAAAACTTGCTTGCACCTAATATTGTATATTCAGTATTTGCAAGTCTGGGAGGCGTTGGGGAAATGATGTATTGCCCAAGATACTCTTCTTTTTTCTTCTCAGTTTACAATGATGATATAAAGAAAAATTAATGATCCACAGTGCTTTGGGGAGTTCAGGGCACCAGCTCCATATCCGTTTTCCCATCTCAATCTTTCTGCTCTCAAAAAAAAAAGGCTTCAAAGATGGACTTTCATTTGTTTTCTATTTAAAGCAATATGTATGCTCTTCCCGTACTCTCTTCTGTTAACCTCACAAACCGGTACATAGGTCCTGCTTATGACATAATCTCCTGGGGTATTTCCTCCACTTTCCTGATCAGGAGTTTAGAATGAGGAAAGAAGAGATGGATCGCAAAGAACCATCCAGATTTTACAGTGAACTCCATGCATCTTTGGACTTGCATAGTTTATTTACAGTGAATAAGGGGGAGAGGGGATTAATTCTGCAGAAATAATACATGAAAAGTACCGCAATTCATGTTTTTTTTTCAAATTTGCTGTTAATTCTTACTCTGCTGGAAGGAGTACCCATACACCAGAGGCAAGTGGTCTGTTGTCTGCTTCTGCTCTGTGTGCCGAAGGAATGCGATTCTTATTAATCTTTGCTAGGGAAAAGTGAAGTCCAAAGGGAAGACTACTGCTCCGATTTTATTACTTTGCCCTTCTGTTGATGACACTCCTGTCAGGCAAGTGACGGGGAGAAGGACGAATGTCCTTCAGTTCCTTTACTCACTAATACCTATTCATTGTGCCCCAGTGAATTACCGGATTCTCCATGAATCTCGCCACCCTCCTTACTTGCAGGAAAGAGCGGTAAAGGACGGATTTGCAGAAGGAATGACACTTCTGGGAAGGCCACTGAAGGAGACATGGAAGACCACCAGTTCTGCTAGTTCGCTCAGTCTCTTCTGCTTCTTCCATAGGGAAATGTACACACTGGAGGAAACGGCAAAAGTTTTAAGAAGTTAAATTTCTCTTTCTGAGTCAGAGGATCAAGAAGAAAACTGCAGAATGAGCACCAAATACCTTGTAGGAGCCCAGTCATGTTTTTGAAGTCTCAGTTTTTGAACAGATCACCTGTGGTGCAACACACTCCATCACACACCAGTTCACCTCTGGGACTTGACATTAAAAAAGCCACTTGTAGGGATCACGTGGTCTCCCAGTTTGGATGAATCTAAAACATAAGAAGTCTCCAGCTAATTTTGTGAACGGATTCATCTAAGATTTTCCTCCTTTGTCTCTTTCTGAAGATCACTGAAAACTTCACTTGCCACAGATTAATTCACTGTCTCAGAAACACTGAGTGAATACTGTAGAATTAATTCTAGCTGTCTTGAACCTTGATAAGCCTCTAAGAAGCTTTTGAAAAATCATAAAACTTTTAAAAGATCTTTAAAAGCAGTTTTTCATGTTTGCCCTAACAGAGTAATAATACTTCTTTAAAAATAGCAGGTAGCAAGATCCAGTCAATAGACCATTAAGATACCAAAAGCATCAAGACAGGATTAAATGGTAAAGAAATTCTGAAAACTTTAACTTTTTCATTTTTGCTAAGAAAACACAAGAAAGTTGCGTTTTTTATTTCATAAGGCTAACCTGAAATAATCCTACCTCTTTCTTAGCAGCAACCCTCCCCCCCACTTGCATAAATATGAAACTAGTGGGTCAGTGACATACTCATTTTATCATAAAACCATGATTTTTATTCTTTGAGCTGAAAGGTGTTTTAGAGAATACAGCAATTTCCCTTTGTTTCACCTGCATAGGGTAATACTGAGGTTCCACCAAATTCCTGAGGGACAAGTTCATCCATCGTTATTAAGCATGGTTGTTTGGAGGCAACCGCTGACACATGAACTGCCCAGACTGTTACTATATAGGAGCTGGGACATTCTCTGTTTCCCAGACAACACAAGACCAAATAAACTTTTGAGTAGTCACAGAGAAGCAGATTTTATGGACTAGGAAAAGACATCATCCACCTTCACTTTTATTCATAATGACTATGTAGAGGCTTCGTATTTCAGGTCTCAGCTGTTTTGGCATGTTGCAAAACACTGCAAGGAAAATGGTGCTGGTCTGTAATGCAGTTTCAGAAGATGAGGGTACTATTCTGTTAACTTAATCATAACTCTGAAGGTGCTGGATCTTAGCTTGAGCCAAAGCTGGTAAAGTCAACAGAGAGACTTAGTGACTTCAGTGGACTTTGCATTTGTCAGGTGAATGCTGACAGGTTTAGGCATAATTTATAGCAAGTCTCTGACTGGGGCTACATGAAACTGCAACCACTCTGTTCCCACTGCACTTTAACCCAAGGCAGAAAGGGCAGCTGCTATGCTTGGGAAAATTTCCTTTCTATATTCTGATCTATGCACATATGTAGGACTTCTATTCAGCTATCAAACAGTATGAAGGTCTCTCAGTTACGCTGCTCTCAACACAGCAGCTACCAAAACTCTGTGTAATCTTAGTGAGTCCAGAAATCTCATGTGGACACTGGAAGAAGAACCCATCAAACTTAATTTCTAACAAAAAGTTAAGAAGCAACAAATTATGCTTTGGCTTGCAAAGATGAGAGAGAGGAAGCTATTGACACAGCCTCCTAGAGACTGCTGTCTTTAGTTCTTAGTGCTCATGCTAACGATTAATAGGATTTCCTGTATAGTCTTCATATCTGCACAGGTATGATGCAACAAGGATGGTAAAGTTAAGGCTGAACTAAATCAGCTGTAATATTGAAAATTAAGAGATAAAGGCAAAAAGAAAAGAATAAGGTGGGGTTTTTTTAGATTCTGTATTATAAGAATTGACAACTTCACATTTTTAAGGGACTCCTTTACAATATGCCACATCTTTTTAAAACTCTTTTGGATTACAGTACTCTGCAATGTTATAATTTCAGTAGCCCTGCTGTGTATTTTTCAGGTTTTCCTTTCAGAAACACATTTGGATGTGCATTTTGTAGTGCCTGCTCTTATTGTATAAAAAGCATGCGTACTAGATGGGATGTGGATACTAAATGGTGTTATCAGACCTGCTGCTGCATTAGGGATCATATTCAGAAATCTTAGAAAATGTGCAAAAGTTCTGAAATTCTGTCCAGACAAAATTTACAGACAGAACAAGAAAATCCAGACAAATGGTTGCTCTAACTGTAGTGAATAGCAGCCTATTTCACGTTTATGTTGTAGTAAGTGATGAGTTCTATCAAAAACAGAACTTCTCCTTCTTTGGAGAAGGAAGTAAAAACTGACCTTTACACAGCTTGAAAAATGAAAATACAATACCTTATACTCGGAGCAATCTGTCCATCTCTACCCATACCAGTGGAGCTATTCTGGATTTACACTACCATTTTTCAGTTCAGAATCAGGCTCCAGACAGAGCAGTGATAAAGGGCATATAAATAACTATAGATTAAGTGGAATGAACTGGGATATTTTTCACTATTCTAGTTACTAAGTGACAGTATTACATTTTTATTTTTATTTTTTCACAAAAGGACCCTGCACATAAACCAGTCAAATTTCATAGCCACTGGGTACAGGAAATCATGTCCTTAAGAGGAGATACTGAGTCATGTTTTGCTATGTAACTCTAAACTCATGGCTTCATCTGGAGCTGCCATAGCAACAAATGCTACCAATGTCTTTTTTTTGCAGCCACCTTTCCTGATGTCAACATCGCTGCTGCCAGACAGATGGCCAATAAGGATATAAATGTATGTCCTCTTTACATTGACTGTATTATCTTTTGTAATGTATTAGGTCAGATCCTCTGTGGGTTTAAGTCAGGACAGCTCCCTGGAGACTGCGTCAGCTTCAGAAAAACATATCCTCCTACAGTGACTGAGGGTCAGGCCCCAGGACGTTACCTTACAGCAGCAAGGGGAGCAGAGCCTCCTCATGAAATAAGATTCCAGTGTCGATGTTGCTTGTGTTTCTCAAACCCTTCCTCAGAATCTCCAAGGCTGTTTTTTCTCACCTCATCCAGGTCAAAGACAAAGATTATTGAGCCTTCCTATTAATTGTAAGTATCCTAACATGATATATAACATTACAAACTATTTTGACTTTTTATTTTGCACAGAGAAGATACTTATGTGTTTGTTCTTCCTTTGGTTACCTTCAGAAAAAAAAAAATATTTTCAAAAGAACGAAGTACAGAAGAAACTTAAGCCCATAAAAACTTGTCAGATCTTCACAGGCTTCCAGATGCACTTTGTTAACAGAAAAAAATAGAAGCTTGCATCTGTTGTACTGTATCTGTGAGACATCATGCTGCTCCTCAGTTTTAGCTAATTTAAAATGTATTGAACCCTGTTTTTTGGGTGTCATATTTAGGTCTCTTTCCTCAATAATACTGTTCTGTAGCTTTCTGGAAATAATTTTTCTTTGATTTATTTCTATTCCTGTACCAATCCCAGAAGTAAGCCTTGCTATTTTCTGTTAAGAGAGCCACTTGGATCCATTGAATGCTGTCTTCTTTACATGCAACAAAATTTCAGTTATTCCAGGCTCACTTATTTAACTTCCCTCCCCAATAAACTGTATATGTTTCCCTCCTCCATAGCCTGTCAGTTCATCAAGATCTTGATTAACTAAATCTATTGAGTGATGCCCATGTGGCACATAATGAAGAGCCTAAAATGGTTTCATCTTAATTTTGAGAGGTATTGCATCAATATTTACTGCTGAAAACCAATACTGTAACCTTTCCTCTCACTACAAAACTAATACTGAGTTGATGCAGACTTTAATTCTTAATTGACTACTATTTTCTCTGTCCAGCACAGCCAAAAAGCCACAGCAGGAGGAGGGTGTCTGCAGTGCCCTGCCTCCTCTGATCTCCCTAGGATGCTCTGGCTTTCAGGCTGTGGCTCACAGCCGCACTGCAGCACCGCTTGCTGCCACAGCCCAGAACCCACACCAGAAAACCCACAGCTTGCACGCAAACACACCCACACGACAGCAGACTGTTCGGCAATCAGGCCCCTAACTTTGAAGCAGCTGTGATAACACAGACGGCTGAACCCCACTGGCAGATCTGTCACCTTCCAGTGCAAAGGACTTGGTGCCACTATGGCTGTGACAATCCTTCCAGAAGTACTCAGCTGCTGGTTATAATCACATGCTGTAACAACTTCTCTTGTTATTTGCCAACACATTGTTCATGAACTCCAGAAAAACAAAAAGAAAAATTGGTTTAGGGGGTAAAAAAATTGTCTAATTGTCTGCTTATGAACAAGAAGGATTTCAAACAAAAAATGGGACTCAGAAATGCAACTGTGCACTGGGGGCTTGGGCTCTATTTCTCTTTAAACACTGATAAATACCTAGCCATTCTATAAGCATTTAAATTCCCTGCCTATGTTGAACATACATAAGATAGGTTGTATGTCATGCAGAACACTCAGAAATAAAATATAAACAGACCTTTCCAATTAACTGCAGCGGGAGCCTCAGAAATCAAATGCTAAATTGCAGGCCTGTGAAAGCTGTAGGGGATCACTGGGGTTTATTTATTTATTTGCTGGTGTGACATGCTGTCTGAGAACTACAATGACACTGCTCCAACTTAGCCGTCAAGGGAAATAAAAACTCATTCTCCCCATACCACGAGAAGGAAAGTGGTGCCTTACTCACATAAAGAAATGGGCAGCAGTAGAGTGGAGAAAAACGAGTTCCTTCCATTCTTGTGGAAGCCAGCCACTGTCGGGGGCTGATGGTAAATGAAGGGGTGGAAATTACTTAGGCTAGAGATACAAGCTTTTCCAGAACAAGGGAGGGGGCAGGAGGTAAGGCTAAACTCTACACTTTGCTCTCCACCAGAGCTGATGCTGCTCCCCCTGTGCAGCTCAGCTTAGACTGGAGGTACACAATCCAGCCCTAAGGGACTCCTCTCTTTTCTTAGATTTGATGGGTCCCTTAGGCTCTAGATTGGAAGGTATTGGAGAGGATCAAAAGGCTGGAAAACTCTGAGGAAATAACACCCAGAAAATGACTAGTACAGAAAGGGAAAATACACACGGACAATCAGCAAAATTGAAGGACAGCTGCAGGCAACAGGGACATTTGCCTTTCCAAGAGCAATTCTCATACACAAAGAGACTGAAACCTTCCACTCACTCCTATCTGTAGAGAAACTAAAGGGAGGTTATAGTTTTCCCCCTTCCTCATGGTCTGGCACTATCTGGTAGGTATAGCTGATGCTGTCCTTCCCAACTCCACCCTGGAGCGCTGCAGCCCAGTCTGAGATATAAACTACTCACTCTCATGGTTGCTTCCCCTCCCATGCAACTGGGCAGAGAAAGGATGGGCAGATGTCAGGTACCACAGCTAAACTTTTCCCCTTTGAACTGAAGGAAGCACTAAGGAGAAAGGCCTCTGTACCAGCAGTGGCTGTATTGTTCCCTCTTGTCTCCCCAGAACAAGTGAGAACCATGACTTAGACTAGACGCAGACTCTTGCAAATTTTGCCATACTTGTAGGATATTAGATCTATGAGATGTCCTAGACCTCACCCAGATGACACAGCTCTCCATTTCTTCCTTTTGAAGTCTGTGTAGCTCAGTAACTACTGTTTGGTAAAAATGGACATATTTCCAGTTGGTGGAGATGTGAAATGGATAACTTCTAGTGATTGAATGACATGATCTTCAGTACAACAAGTCAGTCTATTAAACAGTGAGATCCATCATTTCAAAGCAAGATTAGTATTGTGCAGTTGTCAAAATGATGTATGCAAATATGCTTAACTAACTATGTGCATGGTCAATGCATAATCAAGGTAATGAGTCACTAGGAGGAAAGAACAAAACCAATATTAGTGAGGGTTGCATGCAAGAAAGTGGTACTAGCATTCACAAGATAATAATGTCACCCATAGAGTCGGCAAAAGCTTGGTCAGAGACAAGTCCAAGAGAGTTTAGCACAGCCTTGCCTATAAACACAGGAACTTGTCCAAATACAGAGGATAAAAGAGAAAAGAAACTAACAGAGAAGATAAAATCCACTTTGTTTGCGAGGCAAAGATGAAAGTACTGAAATCAGTTTAGCATAACTGCAAACAGGAAGATTTGAGAGGCACATTCAGAAAGAGGATGCACCTTGGTAGACAGAGGAAGCAAGTGCCAGATGGAGCAGGACCAGCAAAGAGCAAACTCCAGGGGGAAAAATCAGAGCCAATTCTGTAAGCATGCAGGGTATGTAAGGTCAGAGGACACGGAACAAGACTAGGAAGAGTGATAAAGATAGGAAGTCAAAGACAAAGGTAAAGGAACCAGCTCAGAACTACAGTTCTCTTGAAAAGCTGTAGGAGCTCTGGATCCCCCAATTTTTGAAGGAAACATTCAGGGTGACCATAAAGACTGAGTATCAAAGCGATTTAAGGTGTGGACTTGATACATATTTCAGCAAAGAAAAGGAATACATGCAGTGCAGTGAATTAGTATTTCCCTCACTTTCCATGAAAGATTTTGTTTGAAGTGGTTTTTTTCTGCTTGCTGAGGAGGGCAGCATCCAGCAGTCGACCTGAGATCGATCTGGATGGGAAGAGCGCGTCGCATGTTTGGGACAGGAGGGTGGCCATTAATCACCCAAGAGAGGGCCAGTTTGGTACAGTGAAAGGCTCAATGCCAGTCTACACTGCAATACTCGGGCAGAGAGACAACAGACTGTTTGTGGGAGCCTTTTCTAACATTCCTCGTGCCTTGATCTAATAATAGCATTTTTATACACTGTTTTCTGGGCTACTCTTCTACTGTCTCTCTTTCTTGAGTAGGAAACACAAGACAGCTGTGCTGCTCCAGGAACAAACCAACTTGTTACCCACGGCCGAGTCCCACCTCTGCTGCTGTCTGGCCTGGAGAGGAGGGAAGGGATTTTCCTGTTTTTAATTAAGTACACCTTGTTTGTTTGTCAGCTTACCCAGCTTGCTCACGTGCATTGTAAAGCTTCAGCTCGTGGAGTTACACTATCATGTGAAGAATTAAGGATTTAATTTTAAAATACATTTGCTGCATTTTAAATTGTAGAAAAAAGTTCTCCACACAAATCCTAAAGAATCAAACAGCAAAAGGCAATCAATGGGAAGCCAACTGATTCTTGTGGGTATTTTTTACATTATTTTCAAGCTGATAATACTATTTCTGAACACTCACAGTCCCCCTGCCTCCCTAGTCCCACTTTGAGGACAGCCATTTAGGGGAGTCAGGAGAAACCTCCCCCGTCTTATTTCTGCCCCCTCATAGCCCAGAAATGGCTGTGGCAGTCTTGCCTGATACTATAAAGATAAGTGGTATGATGTTTTACATTGGAACTAGAAAATATAGATATTAAAGGAATGAGCCTGGTAAAAATCATAGAATCATACAAACGTTCAGGTTGGAAGGGACCTTTAAAGGTCATCTATTCCAACCCCTCTCCAGTGAGTAGGCACATCTACCACTGGATCAGGTTGCTCAGAGCCCTGTGCAATCTGGCCTTGAACATTTCTAGGGATGGGGCATCGATCACCTCTCTGGGCAGCCTGTGCCAGTGCTTCACCACCCTCATTGTAAAAAATTACTTCCTTGTATCTAGCCTGAATCTACCCTCTTTTAGTTTAAAACCATTGCCCCTTGTCCTGTCACAACAGATCCTACTAAAAAAACCCCTCTTTGAATATGACATCCATGTATGAACTTCTACTCCTCAGGTTACCCTGCTTTTTCAGTGTGAGGAGAGGGGGTACCGTAATAAAAACTACACACACACCCTCCCCTTTGAAGTCTGGAGGGGGGAGTGAGGGGTTGTACAAGTGTTGGGTGGGTTCTCCCGTACCCAGTACAACTTAACGCTTACCAGCAAGCCAGGAGGCCTTATGGCTTCACAAGGATGTGTTTGCACAAGCACGAAATCGCTGAAAGAGAATGAGCGGTGAAGAAAGGGGATGTCCAAGTGCTGTACTGAGCTCGTGCAAGGGAGCTCTGCGAGCTGGAGTGCTCTGTCTGGCACCCGTACAGCTCGATGTGGCTGCGCTCACTCTGCTTTTGCTCACAAGGCAAGATGACAGCAAAGTCCTTAAAAATGAACCTTCTCCTATTTACTGAGAAAATCAGAACCTAGTTCAGGGTATCTGCAGCAACTGTCAATTCCATTTGCTTTTCACTGTATTCCAGGCTAACAGTCCTATTTTCTACTTGGCTACCAGCATCAACCAGCTACTAATAAAAAATCAAAATAACGTCCAGACTTGTGATTTCGTGCTGTGACTGTGCAAAGCTTAAAAGCTAGCACCTGAAGGGAAAAGGCACACAATCCCAGGGGACATCTCGGTTCTCCTCTGCACCAGAAAATCAGTACTGCCTTCCTGGCTGAAGCAGACAGTGAAGCACAGTGGAGCGTAACATACGGAAACAGACTGTGCTTTCCTATCAGCATGTTCAGGTTTAGGGGGCAGGGAGCTAAAGAACAGCAGAATGTACAGGAGCACATGGTGTTTGTGCTGCGGGCTAAGCTTGCTGCAGATCCCAGCGCAGTGTGGTGGGGATGACACTGGAGCAGGCTGGAAAGCCATGTTTGACAGCTACCTGCATCTCTTTGCTAGGGCAAGACCAGGAAGATGTGAGACACAGGATGGTGAAGTCTGGGAAGGGCTGAGGTAGCCTGTCATTTATTTATACATTGTTTAAAGAGCCCTTGTGCAGTCCTTACCACATGGGTGATCCCAGTGTCTAACTGGCAGCCGTGAGGCTGGGACAGTGAGTTTAAGCATAACACAGCTCTGGCTGCCAGTCATTACCAACCTTGTCTTGCTGCTTTTGCTCATCTCAGGTGTGTTCTTAGTGTATCCAGCTGAAACAAGTGGCTCCTCTGAATGAAAACCGTGATGCAGGGTTAAATTCCAAATCTTTAGCTATGAAACTGGAGCATGGTGAGACCGACTTACCATATCAGACATTAGAGTGGAGCTGTTAGCAAGATTAGTATCAGCTCTGCATCCAGCACAAGGGGGCTGAGTTTGTCTTGAGCATAGGTTCTTTTCACCTCAAGAAAACTTGCAGAAAATCGGACCCAGTGCAGGGAAGTGACAGTCTTGAAGAAAGAGCTGAAACATGTTAGGCATCAGTGCTCTGAGACAGATGAGTGATGCAGCTACAACTGTAGCAGCCAGGAACATTCCGTAGAGCAGCAGAAGCTCCTAGTACTTTCTTGAGAAGTAGTTGGAAAGAAACGGTAGGCTAGCGTTGAGTGTTTTAAGTTACCTGCCCTGGAAATGGGTGGAAGATTAAAGCCAGTGGGAAGTTTTCTGTCAGCATTGAGAAGGACAAGGTGCAGCCCCAGATTCATTGCCTCTATATTTTTACATTACCAGTGTCGTTCAGCCAAGTGAACACCACCTGATTCACAAGATTATGATGCAGGCTATGCAGATTCCACCATTCTCTTAAATTCAGGCCATCAAAGTGTGAATACATCAGCGAAAAGAAATTAAGGTTGTGACTGGATTTAAATCACTAGAAAAGCTTGTGTATTTTCTTATGAGGAATTAAGCAGAAAAACAAGCCTAGGAATATGATCTATTTCTGCATTTTGTTAGAGCATTTATATTATTGTTCTCTGTTTTACCTTCCCCTCCCCATAAATGAACGCTTTTCTTCTTGCTCTGAGGTATTCATGCCATATAAATCTCATTTTTCTCATAGCATCGATTATCATTTCTGTTGTTATTGCAGTGTATTTTATATACTAGGTTCTCCAATTCCCACATACAGTAGGTGAGACAGAGACAGAAGAGTGAATCCTGTCCACAGAGAAACTTTTTCATTGAGTGCAAAGGGCCACAAAGCTGTGGGTGGTGTAATTGTATAAATAATTTAAAAAGCAAAGAAAATAGATGTGGAATGCAATTGCTGAACATATACTTTCTGCCACAGATGGTTAAGATTCTTCTTCAAGGGATCGAAGTTAGCTTTATTCCCCAGGCTGTTAAAAATACACACACACATCCCAGCGTATGATATCAATAAAGGATAAAAGTACTTTCCTGCATTAGCAGTACTAGCTCCAGCTGACTCACCCTATTTGGTCAGTGTCTTTGTCAGTGCATCAATGTTATATTCTCTGAATTTGTAGTCATTTAAACACATTAGTCTAACAGGTAATTTTACTACTGGAAAATGTATGTGAAAAGCAGATTCAGTGCTTGGGGAAACATCTGCTCTCTCTTCTCTCGCTGCTGCTCTCCTAACGCTACGGGGCATGAGCCTGGGCCTGCATCCCTGTACTGCAGCAGAAGGGTCCTGCCCTCCTGCACACAGATGCTGGGAGGCTGAATCTGTTGCTGTGTGCAGCCGTCTCTGTGCTGTGATGATGAGCAACAAAGGAAAACCTGCATATGAAGCCCAGCATACGGAAATGGGAGTTTCTTTCACAGACTGGGAGTCCCAGTGGAGTTTTCTATGCACGGGAGATGTGACTCCTCTTCTGCTTGGAGGAGCGCAGATCTTACAGCCCAGCAAAGGCACTGCGCAACCACACTACAGCCGGACCCCCAAGAGGGGTCCTTGCTGCCTAGACTTGTCCATGCACAGACCCTCTTCATCCAAGCTCAACCAAATTTCTTTGTGGACAACTCTATTTCAGTCTAGAATAGACTTGTTCCACACAAGCAGTTACAGCAGTCCTCATTTACTGGGACAGCAGACACAGCCTGTTTAAACCAAAGCAGTGCTAAGCACACATTTCACTGCGCTCGTTTAAGATCACACTGTGAAGAAGGCTTGTCTGCCCAGCAGGGTTGCTGCCTGGTGAGGGAATTCCAGTATCCTGGCTATCTCACGTTAATTCCCCTGTGGGTCTTCATCTCCTTTACTCCCTGTGGAGGAGACAGAACACATTCATGGGTTATCACCTTATCACCACAATGCAGCCTCGCAGGGCAGAGAAACCCCTGCAGTCCCCAGCTGGATGTGCTGTCATCATCAGCAGAAGACATCTCACAACCACTCTGCATATCACCTTGGGCCCTTTGGATAACTAGTCCAGCTTTGGGAGAAACAGGAGGAGCATGGGATCTACTAGACTGATTCTCATGTGGAAAGCGAATCGTCAAACAATAACAGGAATTTAGGAGCATTTGTTATAAAGGATGGTGCCTCTGAGGTGTTCAGTCTCAGACTTCTGCCTAGACCTAGTGAAAAAACAAGCAGACTCCCGAATATATCTCCTTTCTCACACAGTTTATGTAGCACTGGTCTAGTGGCAAAAGAGATTTCTGCGGGGTATGTGTGGAAACCTGTTGTTAAATATGGGTGTTATATCACACCCATGCACATCCCATGGGTTGATTGCCTTTGCTGAGAAAGGCACTTCTGAGCATCTCTGTAACTTTCCATCACTCTAGAGCTGATTTCTCAGAAATCTCTACACAGGCTTTACTTGATGAACCTTTCTCCTATAGCACAGGGTCTCCCTACTGCAGAAGGAATGAAAGCTGTGCTGTATCCAATTTACCATTTGGTAAATAGGATAGACACATATTCTTTCTGTGTCAGAACACTTCCTGTAATGTATTTCTGGGGGGACTGCTCATACTGAACGGGTCTTTGCATGACAAGCTTAGCTGCTATGAGATTTGGACGCTGTATCTAAGAACTAAGTTTTGTTCTCAGCCTGACTTTCCATGCCCCGATCCCCTTTCCGCCGTCGCCTATAGTTGGTAAAGTGCACAGTGTTGTTCTGTTAAACAGCTCCTGCACACAGTCTGACTTTGTATTCTGCACATCCATAGGCATTGCCTGATGAGAGGGAGCATTGTGCTGCCAAGAACTGCTGGCTGGAAAAATATTTCTGATCATGTATAGTGCTATTGTTGTTCAATATCACTGCTTGATTGGCAAAGATGTGTCCTAACTTCTGCCACAACATTCAAGAGAAACATGTATGTCAGTGAGGGAACCTGGCAACAAATCCCCAATGGCTTAAGAGCTGGTGAGTGGCAGAATCCTGTACAAGATGTGACCTTCACAACCTTCCAAGGAGAAGATGTATAGTAGAAGAATTCAGAGTTTTAATTTCCTTTTCTGTGAACATCAGGCCAGTGCTGAGAAGGCACTTGCCTAGTGATTTCAATACTGACTAAGCCTGTAGAAATCATTGTTCTGTAAGAGATGAGGAAAAGACAGCAGCTGACAACAGCAATGGGCTGAGGAAGGCATTGGGAAGGTCAGAAGAGCAGCAGAGCGCAAAGATAGAGAAGCCACAAGGCAAAATATGAAAATTTATTTCAAAGTGGGGGTAAGATGTCTGAAATTACTAATTGTGGTGAAGAAGAAGGAACCTTTGGAAGAGCGGTTAAGTTTAGCAAGGAATGATCACAGGTGCGGGATCCATACCAGTAAAACCAGAACTCACTGAAATTTCTTGCCCCCAAATTAACTACCAGTTCATTTGATCTTCATTTTTCCTTCAAGAGTATCTGATTCAACCCATATTATAAACATTACAATTCCACACAGAGAGCCTCATGTACTAGAGTCATGAGATGAGCCCAGCAGTGCAGCTTCCATTGAAAATAAGTAAGTTCCTAGCCTTTGCAGCAAAAAGGAAAGCTTATAACATGATTGAACGTAACTGATACAAAGAACTAGAAACAGTAATAATGGAGCATATGAGCTGTCCTTGTATTTCAGTGACAGCCCTTGCTTCAGCCCACTGGGTGCAACAGGAAAAATCATCCTGGGATGTTGTAGGACAAGAAGAGCTCAGAAGGACCCCCCGCTCATAGGATGGCGAGAGGTCTCCTGCATCGTTCTTCCTGGGTATTACAGGGAAACATGGAAGAAAACTTCAGTGTGATGACACCAGCTTTCCTTGGGTACCAGGGGAGACCGGCTACCAAGAGTCCAGCTCTGCCTTGTCAGCGTCAGACACGGTAGACACCGAGTTAATCCTTTGAAAGAAAGGGAACTGTTACACGTTGTGTTGTGTTTAGAAGAGCCTTTCTACTTGCTCTCCCTTGCTGTCGAAGAAAACTCCCTCAGATCAGTTTCAACATTAAGCTGTTGGTGAATGTCATTGACTATTTCCACAGAGCTGTTTTATGTGCAGTGTTTACCTGCAATGTCATTAGAATATGGTGGACACACCCTCATGCTGTGTTACTGTACTGACAACCCCCAGCTCTTAGACTGCCATCAGTGGAGCTGAAAGTGTTTTGCTAGGAAGGGGTTACACCCATGTAGCTGGTCAGAAAACTGGGCTATAGAGGAGTGACTTTCCAAAGGCCACTCAGCCATGCAGGGTCAGAACTACTCAGCAGAGTCCAGGTCTCTGGGGTTGTCTAGGTCTGGGTGATGCCTCTGCCCCATCTATGCCACAGGAGTGATTCTAGACATCACAAAAGCAAACTCTGAACATTTCTTATGCTGTAGTGGGTCTCCATCCTTAGCATAGACGAACACAAGGCAAGACAGGCCCTAGAAATTGTGAAAACAAGCGGGTTAGTACAAGTGTTTTCATTTTAAACTGACTGTGTAACTGTTTTGATAATAACCCCTCAAATGTGCTTTACAGCAAAGGCAACAAAGGCTAGACAAGACCATATCTGTTAAACAGGCTCAAATCATCCCTGGGTCATTTTGCTAGCAAGAATGGAGGAAACAAGTCACGGAAAAAAAGGTTGGATTGGCAAGGGAGTGTGCTGGAGAATGGTACCTCGTTTTACTAACATACAGATAGCCATTTGAGTGCTAGCAAGACACTCAGACTGAATTCTTAAGGCTTGTATGGTACATATGTCCGATGACTGTGGTAGGAGTAATGAAGAGGCTGTTCTAACACTTGTGTGTCATCTGCGGAAGTCACATCAACCCTCATTGTCAAAGCTAGTTAAGTTGGATACCTAAATTAATGGTATCCATTTCCTTAGATGCCTAAACACAATTTAATTTCACCCACCACCACTGGAACATGGAACTCACCATACCTGTCCAAAGTGGAACCTCTGTGTAAAACGTGAAAACAAAAAGAAGGATCTTACTCACTGTGCTCACTATGGGAGCACAGTTGCTTACTTTTCTTTTTTTTTAGTGCAGCAATACAAAAATCTTATTTACTTTGTAGTAGATTATGGATGTGCAACTGCTAGCTACATAGTGCAACGAAAATTAAATCTTCACCCGATGGGCTTAGATGGAACTTGCAGGAAGCAACATAAATAAAATCCATTATTCATTTCTTCCTTGCTTATTTGCTGTTAAGGATATGAGACTTTGCTGTTGAAGTGGCTTATGATTTCGGAGCTCAATAAAAATGAAATCAATGGCCAATATGTCCAACATTTAAAAACAATTCTTTATGCTATAAAACTTTATTTCCTATGGTGTCTTTCATACCAAGAATATCCCAACAGATTCTGCATACTGAAAGAGTACAATTACAGAGATAATTAATAAATAGGAAAGGGAGAATGCAATTAAAGCGATACTGGCAAGGGGAAAAACATAACTAATACACTATGGAGAAAATGTTTCTCTTACTTAGCTTTGTAAAAGGATATTGGTGCATAATGATTAACTTGGCGGGATCCTGTTGAAAGTGGTAAAAAATCTAGCATACTCCATTTTCAAAGGCCACAATCAGCAGCAGTTTATCAGCTGCTGCACTGGAGGATATGCTAATGCTTAAAGGGCATCAAATCAGGCCCACAAAAGCTAATGGAAGTCTTTTGCTTTCACTGTGTGTTGGATCAGGCTTGAGTGTACTTAGTAAACCAATAATATGCATCTATTTTTTTCATCTAGATCTCTACATCAAAAGAACAAAACCCCAAAGGCCTTTTTCAACAATGACAACAAATCACCAAAGGAAGAGAAAAACTCTTTTAACTCTGCAAACTTGATGCCTTTCTAGCACTTTTTACTCAGGTGTCATTTCATGAGATGCTTGGAAGAAAATGTGTTTTCAAACTGGAAAATGAACTCAGTGGAAAAAAAAAAGGAAACTATTACATTCTTCTGAAATGCAAAATGGAGTAACTTAGTTGACTAATTGACATATTAATTCCACTAGGCAATTTTTTTTTCTGATACAGAAGTTCAAGTCCTCCACATACAATGGGAAAAGAATAATCTGTTATGGTGGAAAACGACTAACAAAATACTTGCACAGAGAGACACCAGAGCACAACGCAGAACAAAAACAAGTGGTAAAAACATCATCCTTAATCTAATGTATTTCAGCTTCAAAATTTACTTCACAAGGGCTTGGGAGAGACTCTGTTTTGTATCTGACAGAACAGGTATGTTTACAGCTACTTAAAAGAAAATCACAATAATATAGCCTTCTTTTTAAACGTGTTGTGCTGATTTCACAGATAACAATGGTTTTCAAATATTTATGAATGTACTAGATACAAATAGAAAATGTTTAAGGAAGAGGCATTTTTTATAAAAAAAAGAGATACTGTCTTACAGGAGTGGACTAAACACTTTAAGAGAATGATGGCTGAGAGAATAATTTCTGTCTATGATATATTCTGATGGTAAAAATGAGGGAAGGAAAAAACTTATTTAAAATACAGGGCAGTGCTGACATATAAAATGGTTGAAAAAGTAATCAGCAAAGGAGTAAATGTCTGAGCACGTTCTCCAACAGGACTAACCATGGGGCAAGAATAAAGCGATTTCCAGATGCAGCTGAACTGGGCCTAGGTGAGATGGTGTCCCACAGGAGGCCAGACCTACTGCTCAGTAAAGCCCCTTCCCGCCATTGTCCCACCTTCCTAAAATACTGCTGAACCAACCAGCTCACTTGGGTCTATTCAAAACCTTCCCAACTTCAAGAGAATCTTCTTGTTCAGCCTGAAGAAGAGAAGGCTATGAGGGGACCTAATAAATGCTTATAAATATCTCAAGGGTGGGTGTCAGGAGGATGGGGCCAGACTCTTTTCAGTGTTGTCCAGCGACAGGACAAGGGGCAACGGGCACAAACTGAAGCACAGGAAGTTCCGTCTGAACATGAAGAAGAACTTCTTCACTCTGAGGGTGACGGAGCCCTGGAACAGGCTGCCCAGGGAGGTTGTGGAGTCTCCTTCTCTGGAGGTATTCAAGACTCGCCTGGACAAGGTCCTGTGCAGCCTGCTGCAGGTGACCCTGCTTCGGCAGGGGGGTTGGACTAGATGATCCACAGAAGTCCCTTCCAACCCCGAACATTCTGTGATTCTGTGATTCTGCGATTCTGTCTCAACCATCTCTCACAAGATCTCTTCTTCCTTAAGTTTTCCAAATTTCCTTCTACTGTCCCAGATTTTGCTCCTTTCTAACTTGAAGGTCAGTATCAAAACCATTTCCTCAACTGCTTTCTTATCACTACACAGCAAATGTCCCGCCAGTACACATTGTGCAGCCAAAGTCTCCAGTGCCTCTTTCACTCCAGGCCTGCTAGAAAGTCTCCCCTGAGACGTGACGTAAATAGAAGGATGAAGTCAAAGAACTCCAGATTTTGGCAGCGGCTACTGAGAACGTGCTGAAAATATGAAAGTATTTTCATTCTCCAGAGGGAAGACAACTTTGTGATAGGCTTGGAGAAAAAAAGGGAGCACTCAAAATTTTGTTACCAACACGGAAGACAAACTTAGTTAGTCCTTTTTATTTTAACACCATAGAAGTTCGTGGTCGTTTTTTTCGATTATCTGGATTTACCTGGTTATCTGGGTTTACACAGCCACCCAGCCCCCAAAAAGAGACTGTGATTTCAGAGAAACATTAACTAGAGAAGCCAGCCTTCACTCTTCATTTGAACTCCACCAAAGGCACTGCCATGTAGGGTTGTGAAAACACAGAGGTTTCCCCTCCCACTAAAATACTCTAAATAATTTTTATATTATTTTCTCAAGCTCTAACGAGTAGATACTTGGAGGGAGAACCATTCCAAAGGATGTAATAGTCAAGACTCTTGAACATAAGCTTCTTCCTAGTAATCTAAATCTAGTTCCTGCAGTCTCTTTTCTACATCTCTTTATAAACTTGTACCATGTAGGTAACGATGGTGAGTCTTAAAGTCTATCACCATGTAGAGCAAATACAGTAACCTTGTTCCTAGGCCTTGATATTGGTTCTGGTAGTCTTTAGCCTATCACGGAAAGGCATAATCAGGTCCAGTGTCTAAGTAAAGGTGGGCAAATTCAGTGTGAAGAAACATTTTTAACAATGAGAGTAATTAGTTATCAGAACACCATACCTAGGATCATAGCAGATTTTTATGTCTTTCACTGAAGGCTGGGTATCATTCTAGAAACTATGCTACTCCAGGCAAATAAACACTCCACTCAACCGCTGTATGGCCTGTATCTCTGGTCTGTATTGTAAAGGATGTCAGATAAAATGTTCTTATGGTTCTTTGCATTTATTAAAAAACAACAACAACAACAACAAAAAACCACAAACAAACCTCCAAAACTTAGTAAGCCATTTCTTGAGTAGTATTTCTACTGCAAAAATAATAAAATTCATCTTTTCACTGTAAGTGTAGTTTATTAACATTTAGAGGACGTGCTCTCAGATTTAGCTGCCTATGTACCACAGAAAGGGAATTCCAGGGCACTGTGCTAGCTGTAGAGACAAGTAATTACAATGGCTTTTACCTCATGCATCCAGCACTGTTGTCTCTCCTGGAGCAGGAGCAGCAGCTCTTGGCTTTGAGTAGAACAACAGAACGATACCAATACTTAGGCAACTAACCCTCTAAATCCTCAGCGGAAGAGTTAATAAGCAGATCTTTCTGTCCTAAGCAGAGTAACTTGTATGCATGTGGGGATCTCTGTATTGGATGTTATATATATTTAGATAGGGAGGGATTGGAAATTTGAAAGCAAAAGCCTTTCTCACAAAGGCAGTTGACCAAAAAAGCAAAAAACCCCAAACACTATTAATAACAAGTTGTGCCTGGCTTTGAAAAGAACCCTTGTGTTGTGAGCTGTGCAGAATCATGTTATAGGGCAGGAAGCACCCGCTCCTAAGCTGGTCTGTTCATTTGCATCCCCTTTGGTCCAGCTAAACATTTACAACTTGTTTGACTTGGATCCTTGAAGAAAGTCCTGCTTGTAACAATAAATTCCCACTAAAATCTATATTAATAAACGTGTTTTGGAATATTAAGCTTACTATGCAGTACTATCTCAAGCATCAGCATACAGATGAATAAAACATTTATATTTAGTAAACCCCTTTATTTTAAAGACCACAAACTTCTGTAGCTGAAAGAAGTGCCAGCTGAGCAGAACGACTGCAATCACTGGCTTTGTGAGACATCTAGTGGGAAAAAAGGCTGCTGCCATGGATGTTCCGTTACTCAGGCACACGCTAATACAAGGAGGTAGATAATCCTACAAACACAACAACATTAAGCAGAATTGTTGTGAGAAACACCAGGGTACAAGCACCTGAGTGCCTGGGGGAAAAGTCCTCTGCTACTGTGAGTGTGCTTCCCATAGCACGAGCCCTTTCTGCGCTTCCATTGCAGACAGGTAGCTCAGGTGCAGGAACAGAGGTGTTCCCTCTGCTAGCTGCGATCTTGCACGTCGTTATGTGGTAAAAACAGTGGGGAAGGTAGAGCAGCCCAGTTACCAGCATGGGCTGACAACTTCAGCATGTTACCAGGGTCTCATACAGCCCACACTCTGCGCTTGCCTTTTGCTCTTTGTTCCCACTGCTGCTTCTCCTGGCCATAAGGATTTAAGTAAACTGGAGAGGCTCACACTATAGTTTTACACAGTTCAGCATTCCTCTCCAGAACCTGCTCCTGAAAAGTTGCAGGCCTTCCCAGAGTACCTCACCAGCCTTCAGCAGTTTCTGGCTCAGAAAGTCCTCTGCCAGAGATGTCACCTTTGTGTCAAACAGCATTTTCTCCCATTCAAGTAACTAATCATATTTTGTAATCCACGTTAACTTCTGACATTCACAAACCTATGCCAATGTTTTCCATTCAACCCATATTGTTTTTGTGCTGTGCTGCTAACACACTTCCCAAATGCCAGATGCACATACCCCGTGAAATATTGTTAATTATTCACCTCCCAAGCACATGCAAGTGCTAGTCCATGTCCATTATGCTAAAATGAGTTTGACATGAAAATGAGAGACATAACGAAGATGAAAAAGTCCTGCCTTTATAGCATTATTCTTGTGAAGAAGAAATAACATTATGGCCATTTTGCAACAGTGCCACAGAGCTTGGATGAAGCTCCTCTTCGCTCTCTGTTCTGTCACGCTCTTCCACATCATCCCTCAGGGGCTGCTCCAGGCAAGAGCAAACCCAGCCTTGGGGGACATAACAATCCAAGAACAGAGGGTCAACAACAACCAGCTTCTACAGCCCTGAGCTGCTACGTTAGAGACGGGTATTCCTGTCTCAATGCATATTTGAGATCTCTGGTGCTTTTAAGGCCCTCATCCCTTTTCTCTTAAAAATAACTTACCATTAAATCAATGACCACTGGCAACAATCCCAGCTCAGGACAGGAGCCTCTCCCCTTGTTTCAGTGAGCTCATAAAACATACATCAGGTTAAATACAGGCAAATGAGAGAAAGGTAAAACGAGAGAGACCTGTTTCTGTTCTTGACCTTGCACAGTTCTCCTTTCAGTCTTCTATATCCCGGTTCTCCTCTCCTGGTTCTCCTACCCCTAAATCTCTCTTCAACCACCATTCTTTTAGAACCGGCTCAAATTTCACTTCTGCAGAATTTTTCGAGCTCCCCGGCGTAACACGTGTGTTAGGATCCTCGCCTGTCTTCATGAAACAGCTAATAATTGGGAATAGAGCCCTTAATTTTGTGTATATTGTTAAGTCAAGTAACTGCAGGCAAGTAATTTATTTCTTTCTTATTTAAGTAATATGTCCCGCGAAGACCCTCCTCCCCCCCTTAAAAATACAGTTCATGAAACAGGAGAGTTTACCTCACTTTTAATTAATCACTGCACTACCAAGGTTCACTAATAAACACTAATGTGTTAAGATTAAGCAAGAGCACAGCCTGAAAGATCAGCTTTGTATCATGCTTTGAATGTTAACAACATCTGGCTTTGATAGACTGCCAGAGAAATTCTTGAATGGTTAATGGAGGCTGCCCTGCCTCCAGCTGTGAAAAATATTCATTTGCAGACAGCAGAAGAAGAGGGGAATAAAGCATGTTACGTCTGACTTCTTGCCACCCGCCACAAAAAAAAAATAAAATTGGCTGAGAGATGTATTCAAGTAGTTAACAGAGAACTGCTTGCAATAAGAGGCATAAGAGGGTTTATTAATGCTAGAAGTTAGCCATGCTACTGCTAGCAAAGGGGAATTCAGAACATGCCCTCATACATCAAATCCCTGCTATGTTGTTTATGAGCAGCAATTGGAGATCAGGATTGGATTTGCAGAGGTATGTGGACTGTAAACAGTTTGCAGAAATGGCAACCAAGATTCCAGCATGCTTGCTGTAGGCCTGGAGAGGTTTGTGAGGCATCATTGTTCTTTAAACTTAATTACCAGGTACAGTTAAATCCTAGGCCAGATTTTTATCTTACATCCTGCAAGGAAGGCTGAATTTGATCTTTTGAAGGCATGTCAGTCAGTTGCTGGGAATATCATATGCATGGTCAGCAGCAGATATGCTCACTTAAGCTATTTCAACACTGCTAAAGGAATCTTTCTAATATTTTATGTTCAGCCCTGAGATGAAGTCAAATAACGACGGCAAGGTCCTTGCCTGGAGCCCTGTGCAGAGGACACTTCCCACTAATAAAACTTCAGCAGGAACAAAAAACCAGAGCTCTCTGTCTTATAATGCTTTGGAAGAACCTGGAATGGTTTTATGCACCACTGCAGTATCAAAACTTGCAAAGTCACGAAGTGTTGGATCTGGAGAAGCAACAAGACCCACCTGCACCATACGATCACTTCAACCGCAACACGTGTGGCGTTCAGACCCTCAGTTCGTTGGAAGACCGCTAAGGAGAGCAGTCCTGTTGGCAGCGGGGTAAAGCTGCAGGCGAGAGGTCCCACCCATCAGAAAAGGCTGAAAATCCCCACATTCACGTGTTACCAGACAACGCGTCCCAGGAGCGAAAATTCGGATCGAGGTCAGTGTTTTCGGTGTTCAGTGTCCCGGGTTTTGGCTCTACACAACCTCGCAGCGATGTCTGAAGAGACGGGCTGCCGAAGAAACCCACATCGGCGTTCGGAACTCGGGCTGCGCCGAGGCGCGCTCAGCGCTTCCCCTCTCTGTAAAAGATCTACACGAGGGTGCTGTGGCGAGAACAGCCACCCCGCAAACGGGGATTTCTCAGTTTAAAGTAGCGCCAGATGGTAGAGCAGGCCAGCACCGCGCACGCGTTTCTGCGCCTCAGTTTCTGGTGCCCGGCGTTCGGCCGCTGACGCAGTCGGCAGTCTCGGCTGAAGTCCCTGACGCAAGGCAGGGCAACGGCCGGGCTGCACAGAGAAACGGGGAAGGAGTCCGGAGGCCCAGAACCGCCGCCCCGAAGCAGCGAGAGGCGACGGGCGAGCCGCGTCGCGGC
>Ga0065711_1031294_pt1 | contig 30061 bp, 14 predicted proteins | sample Hoacrofraction12_FD_59098 | JGI IMG/M metagenome (GOLD analysis project Ga0065711, IMG submission 59098) | Hoatzin crop microbial communities from Cojedes, Venezuela - Epithelial fraction 12 v2 (version 2) | ecosystem: Host-associated > Birds > Digestive system > Esophagus > Crop | place...
CTCTGTCACCCTCAGAGGGAAGAAGTTCTTCCTCATGTTCAGACGGAACTTCCTCTGCTTCAGTTTGTGCCCATTGCCCCTTGTCCTGTCACTGGGCACCACTGAAAAGAGTTAGTGTGTCATGTTTCCATGCAGTGCCATGGTGCCAAAGATAAAGAAGTATCACAGTTAAAATGCGACATACCTGGGAAGGCAAGAGACAATGGAGATTGCCTCCAGCTGGAGTGCTCTGTATTCCAACTGAAAATACAAGTCAACCTTTACCCCCCGATACCACAGTGGGAAAATTAATCATGCCCAGTAATGAAAGCAAGCAAAAAACCTGTCCTAGAACAAGTATTTAATAAATATATGTTGACTTTTTCTTGGCATCTCCATGACAGAACAACAATTAATTATAGCTTAAGAAAATACTAACATCTCCAGTTTGACAATGTACGTACATCAAACCTTACATTTACACAGTATGAGCCACAGATGAGAAAATATTGTGTGTTTGCAATCTGAGACAGTTTTTGATCATTCTAGTTGGAGCTCAGGTGTTCCCCTCCTGTCCACAGCGGTAGCCTTCCCTGACAATAATTGTGCTCCTAAGACTGTTCACGCATTTTATGTTAAAGAGAAAAGAAGGGCTGCAGGGACAGGAACTAGAAAGTAATTACCCAGACCCCGCAGTGTCTCTTCATCAGGGTTACTGCAGTATTGCTGTACTTGGTTTTCTAGGCCTCATGATATGTCCTTTTTCCCTGACCACAGGCTCAAGCAGCAAGGAAAGAAGAAAGGTGGCCTACGCAGAAGTTGAAATGTGCCCCATATATGTATATATATATAGAGAGAGAGAGTTGTTTATGAAGCCTGAGGGGCTGGATGATGTGGGAAAGGAAGAATTTGTGAAAAGGCACATGTCCTCACTTTGTGGGCAAGTTTCTTACCCTCTAGACCATTACACAGTCACCCAGAGACACACCTATAACGTGACAGAAGGCAAGGCTTTGGTTTCTTGGACAGGCTGTTAAATCTCTGAATGACTCACTATGGCCTCTGTGGAAAAAGCATACTTACTCTTCAACCTCCTCATACAGGTTTTTTGGAAACCAGATTGCCTCTGGACACTTTCCATATGAAAATTGCCATTTATTAAGTTGACTTGCCCAAAATATCTGAAAATAACAGGGCACAACCTGCTTTCTTTCCTTTCTAGGAACCTTACACACAGCGTTTAGGACTTGTGAAAAACAGATGTGCGCTTCTTCACACTTTGTATATTGCATATTTCAGTGAGATTTATGAAGGTGCTTTGATTTTTCACGCGGTTCATTACTACACTATGCTCTTATTGACGCAAGGGCTGAAGCCTGCAGTACTGAACTCAGAGTTTTATTTCTCATCTGAAAACTATGGCCATGTAGCTTTTGTGTGGATTTTTTTGTTTTTGTTTTTTATTTTTAAACAAAGGCTCAAGGATTATTAACTTAATTGGTCTCCAGTTCAGTATTATGATTAACACCAGCTAGGAACTATGAACACTTTCAGTCTTTTGTCTGCACTCAGCTAAGTTCTGTCATTTTAATCACAAGTCAGTTGCTTGAGCATCAGACAGGAGACCACGCTTATCAAAGTGTAAAATCAATTCTGGAAGGCTAGAATGACCCTGAGAACCTGCAATATGAAAAACCACACAGGCTTCATGCCAGAGGTGTCCAGCATTTGAACAGATAAAAACAAATGTGTGCTAGCATTGGCTGATGGCTGCGAGTTCATAGACCCTCATTACACAAAATCGCTTCCCTTGAAAGTACAATGTACTGTAGCATAAAATTTGTACGAGGTGCATTAAATATATTGAAATCCCCATAATCACCTCTGCAAAAAGAAAAATAACAAAAGCAATGTCAAACTGACTGCTGGATATGTGGAATAGTCTGGAACAAAACCCTTATAACAGAGAACACACAGCTTCATCCCAGAATAATAATCACAAAATGTTTCTTACATTCCCTGGTTGTCGTTATCTCCAAAACGGTCACATTGGCAGAAAGACCCATCGACCATTATGATGAAAATGAACATTAGCCTTTTCCTGCTAATAACAAACAAAGAATGAATTGGTGGAGACAGCACGTATTGTTGCAGTTTTTCCACAACTGTCACCCAAAGCCAGCCAGAGGTCTGAAGAACAACAGAGAAAAAAAATTGTGCCTTGTATCTGCAGCTATAGATCGGGGAATGGAACCACTTTTTTTTTTCTTTAGATTAGCATGGCTCTGTTCACTGGCTCATTACCTGCTCCCTCTCGTTGTCAGGCAGGTGCATGAAATGACAACAGTTTCAGACTCTCCCCCAGGAAACAAAGCATTTTGTAATTGGAAAATAATAACATGGACCTTCTGTGTGTCTCTGGCACTAAAAAAAAAGACTGAAAGTCCAGTAACGTCCCTTTACTTGGAGACGCTAAGCCAACACAGTGACAGACAGAATTCATTTACAACAGCCCATTAACTCCCATTTGTTCCACTATGCTGACTGCCTGATGACTGTCTGGAGAACATGAGTACCAAATTCTCTTCAAGTTCTCATTCTCATACTGCTAGAAAGTGATGACCCAACTTTTTTTTTTTTTCCTTCCATATGCAATGGCTCTGGAAATGCATTTAATAACCATTTTACAGTTTGTGACAACATAAGTATAGTGTTGACCTGTTTACATGGTGAACGAAAATCACGTGAGGAAACAGATGCCTCAGGCCTTGCTCCAGCTCCATGGAGACAGGTGTTATTGACAAGGCTATCAAAGTTTCAGAGTATCAGAGAGTATATTGGAGCACACAGCTTGGCTGCAGCACACTCAAAAGTTTATTAGATTTAGATTTTACTAGTTTTGTCCAAAGAAAAGGTTTTGGGACCTCAAACTCCACACAGCTCTTATTCGTATCAGATGCTAATATATCCCTTCCTATTTCCTTCACGTGCATGTAATTGTTTTTCAAATGTAAGCTTGTAACTAATCGGGTATGTTTCGTACTACCACCTAAAACTGTAACCTGGTAATGAAAAAAATCTCACATAACCCAATTGGTTTTTGCACTCTTGTCTTCGTGACTCCTTCCTGGAGGACGTTCTTCTTATATGTGTGTATATCTTTATATAATATATTTATTTTATATATGTATATAAGAGCTAAACTGACTTTTCTGGGTGCTAAGAAACCACTGCTGCCAATAATACCTTTGTGAGGTAAGAATAAAAACATGCAGTTCCTCTAAAAACAAACAAACAAACAAAACATAGCCCAACAGCAGCAGGGTGAATTAACAGTCTTCTGGGCAATTGTTTTCATTACTGTACCCAGGTCTAAGACACATACTGCTGTCTCCTGCTCCTACAAACCCATAGTGTAGGTGACCAAAGAGTCGCCAGATCCTGCAAAATTTAAGTGTGTGTTCAGCTGGACTTAGTGGATAGTCCCAACAGAAATCACAGCAATAAGGCTTTCACAAATAATGCATCCCTCTTGTACATCATCAAATCTGGGGGCAAGGGAGAGACGCTATACACCTAAGATCATTACAGCTAAGCTGCTGCTGCATACAGGAGGGAAAAGAACTGAACTATGAGCTGTGCAATGGCTTGTGATGTCAATCGGAGAGATCACAGCTGGAGTCCTGACATTCAGGCTTCTGCTCTAGCTGCTGACTTGTTTGCACCTTCCCGCTACATCCCAATTATGGCATCTGCAGCTGTGTTTGCCAGAATGGCAAAGTTCACAAGCTCACATTCTCCTAAAAGAAAATGGAGTTCCGCTTGTGTAGCTTGCTGTTTGGTCTGTCCCCGTGTGTAGCTTTTCAGAAACATATATGGAGTTAAAAATAGCAGTATTCCACCCGTGCCCTTCCCATTTATTGATGTTTCAAGATAGTTTTCAATCTATTCTTATTTATAAACCCCTTCTAGTTCCCTAACCACAGTAGTGCAACATTTTAATTGATTTTAGTACGTAAAAACCACAAGAATAACTGTTGTGATAATACTGTAAATAGATATCCAAATGAATGTTGCATTCATTGTTTATCATTGTGGTTTTTCCCCAAAAAATTATCAAATATGAAATTATGGTCCCAGAGTTTTCTCCCACTGAGGACTGGATTTGCAGTTTTACCTTATGGCATATAAACATTAATAAAAATTGACTGCATAAGGCTCTGACTTTTAACATCCCAAGAGAGCCTTAAAGAAGTGTAACAGTGATTAAAAAGTAAATATAGTAATAATATATGCCTCTTACTACACTAGGATTGACAATGTTTTTGCTAAAAAAGTAAACACACATATTTTCCCACCCATATAAACTTAAAAAAATCAAGTTTTGCTAGAATTCCACATGGGGAACATCAGTTAAAAGATCGGCATCTGAACATATGGGCCATATTATCAAATGGCCTCACTGGTTGTGGAAGTCTTTAGAATGTAACTTCTGAAGATTGACAGTATGTGCTTAATAAGCTTGCTTCAAAATTTACCGAAGGCAGTGTGAGTCCTTCTGCTGTTTTTCAAGCCCTGTATTAGGAAAAAAAAGGGAGTCTATTATCTCAGAAACACTACCGACAATCAGTCTACTGAGCCTTGCATTATGGAAGCCAACCGCAGTGCCAACTTCAAGACAGCAGCAGAGAAGCAGAGTCCCCTGCGCAGCCACAGCCTTGGGTAATAATACCACAGAAACCCAAATTCTTTTGCATATCTGAATTCAAAGGAAAGCGTATGATCCAGAAGATTACACACAGCTAAGTGTTCCATAATTTGCATTTCATTGCTGTTTTCCCCTTTCTTCCTCTCGTTTCAACTTTTTTGCAAAAAATGCTAAAATAAAAACTGCATTTGTAAACACCTTTGAAGCACACTTTGGCAATTACTCTGCCTCATGTTTCAGCTAGAGAGTTTCTGTTGAAGAAGTAAATCGCTATAGTTAAATAAAAGAGGCAAAAGAGCACAAATAAAAGAACTAAATACCTGCAGAAGTTTTTAACTGTTATCTGAGAGTAATATTTACGCAAAGTATAATTTTAATAGCTGAATGAAGCATTTAAGTGAGGACCAGTTTTAGCAATTAAAAAGTGAAGTGCCTAAATTGTACTGGTTTCCTTGAGATAAAAAGCTCTTATATGAAGACAATAGATGAGCTATTATTCTAGTGCTTTAAGAAACTGGTTATGTCACAGAGCAGCTTCACAGGAGCTTCAATACTCTGCAATGATTAAGTAGGTAAAAAATAAACTCCGAGCATCATTTGAGTTTTCTGGCATGCCATCTTCCATCAGCTTGAGGCGTAATACAGGAACTTCAGTTACTTCACATCCTTTTGCATGAATCACGTCAATGCACAACCACAGCTGTCACAAATGCCATGTCTTTAGGAGTCACCATTAAAGTTCTGGCAAGTTTGATCAACTCCAAGTGCAAATTGCTGTTGTGTATCTACTCGAGCAAGAGCAATCTCACGGAGCGCTGGGATGCGTTGCTGTCCGACAGTGAGAAGACGGAAAGGAATGAATGTGGCCTCCTCCCTTCACTTCCCATTCCAAAAGCTTTGGTTGGTAATGTACATCCTGCTCAAAGTGGATGACTAACAATTTCTGATTGTTAAATATTGTCCAAGTGTTTCAAAGGAATGAATGCATTTTTGTGACCTTGTCTACTATTTTTGGAGCATTAATCTACAGATTTTGAACACTATTTTCATCTGACAATGTGATCCATTAACCTCAATGAGGGAGACTCTTGGACACTTGCAAATATTGGAACAATGACTCAATAAATTATTTAAACTTGGACTTCAAATTATGGAATGGAGAACATACTTGTTTTGTACCAAACAATGAAATACAGCTTTCACCGAAAAGAAAATCACAAAATTTCTGTAAGTCAGTGGCAAAAATAATTTATTGCAGTTTCTTTTGCACACTAACATGAAACATTTATACATATATATTCTGTGCTGATAAGGTATACTAGATACAGACAATTTTTACACACAAAGTAATTGCACTATCCTATTATATAAGGCAAATATTCAGAAATTATCAGTCAGATAAGAATGGATATTATTCACATAAAAATGCACTGTATGTTGAAGTTAGGGAGGGTCTACACATCTGAAACCTAGTCCACTTTTCCTAACTGTATTAGCTGATAAAAACACCAGGTCCCCTTACAAGCTTTACATCCCATAATTATGCCACGATGGCAGGTCCTCCCAAGGAATAAAACAGGATCATTTCCGAAAATTAGAGAGACCAAACCAAAAGGCAACCATGGCAACCATGTCCCAGCAGCATGCCTTTCAGTTCTAGGGGCTCCATCAGAAAAGAATCAAAGCACTACAGGTGGTCTAAAACTGACTAGCAATCTATTATTAACATGACAACTTAACTTAGTGAATACAAATCAATGAGAAATACATTGCAAGTGAACAGCATTTAAGTAGAAGTACCTTGGCACATGCTTCAAATCACAGCATCAGACAAACAAACCCTTTCAAAATAGAAGATGTTTACATAGTGTCTACAAAGGGAAAATGCAGGATGATATCAAAGGAGGAACCTTTGTCTAACCAGGAATTTACAGTGCATCAAGTGTTATCCAGAAAATGAATGGGAAGCATGGTAATAGCAGAACTAATTCTGATAAACAACACTGATACAATAATTTTTATAATGCTGCTTTAGGCATTATTTTTAAAAACAGTTCTTTTGGTTTATTGTTCTGCCCAACAACTGAACTACCTATCTTTCCAGAAATGTCACTGATTCACATAACCACTGTACTTCAGAGATGAAGATGAAGATATGAAGCATCAGATTGGACTGGTTAGTTGTAGCGTGCACACTACAAAATATTATTCAGTGTTACCTGGTGGTAGGAAGGGCCATATGACTGACGTGCAAAAATGCGTATCAAAAAAATGGAAAGCTTGAAATACGTGCTCATAGCAGATATAACAATACCAAACATTACCGAAAAAAAATAGCAAGCCAGCCTGGAGAAAAATGGCGAGTATGATTTCAGGAGTACGTCAAGACAATGGCAATGGGAGATGTGATGTGAAATAACATCCATAACCCAACTTTACTGCCTGGCACTCTACCTGGAGACAGTATTGCACCCTACCCAGCGTCCTCTTCCTCCTCCCTCAGCTCAGACAGCATCTTGCTTTGTTTCCTTGAGTGCATGCAAGTAGAATTTGAGAAGTAAGGGATTATCTTTGAAGCAACAACATGGTGGGTCAATGCAGTAACAAAATACCTTTTACAACTTGCAACCAACATCAGTAAACAATAAAAATAATAAAACACAGCATAAGTAACGCACGTATTTCTTTCTTATGTGTTGTATGTAGGAATGTAGCAATTCCTACATTCCCTGATGAACTATCAGCTCTGACTGAGATACTTTAACTTGTTCCCATCAGTAATGCAGGGACAAGGCAGAAGAGAAAGATATTTGGAAGTGGGGAATGATGGAAATTGCAGTCAGACATCTGAGGCTCTCTGCAAGCTTTTCTTTTTACAACAAATTTGTTTCTCGAGAGAAGCTGCAGCTGAACCTCTGTTAAAATAATAATGAAAGTAATAATCTCATAACATGCAAACAAGCGGATGCAAAGTCAGTAATTGGTCACAGTTGCTTTTGTTCTATGTATATTTCTGATGCAATTCTAATTTTTTGCTGTAATGGTATGGTATCATGGAATAGGTATCTTAAGTGGGAAAAAAGCAAAGGAGCAGCACGCCAAATCAACACTGATTCTTGTAAATCAGGTCTTACTCAGAGGTGACTACTGCTCACGGTGACTGATATTAGAGATGCCAACCTAGGAACCAAGTTTGAGGTATGCTGAGCTGCTCCAACCCCATCATTTTCTACAGGTCTAGCAGAGAGACAGCATATTTTAAGCCTTAGTTTCACATCTCCATGACAGCTGTAAGTATTTTGTCCTCTTTCCTCACCATATATTAATTACTGGGCTTCAGGGTAAAATATTATGCTGATAGATTTGCAAATGCTGAGCTAATCACTCTCTACGGGATATAAAGAAAAGGAGAATATAGCACTAATGTGAATCTATCCTAGATTTAAATATATTGGAGGTAGAAAACGTCACAGTAAAAGAATAATCAGCAGAAATATCTTCAGGATGATTTAAGAAACATTTTCATGTTTACTGCTATAAGCCACTTCTTGCAATATTCTGGAATGACCTTTCAGGAAATTTACTATATAGTTTCTGAACATATGTTAACATGCCATATGTATTGTTATGAATGGTCCCCCTGAAATTAATGGCACTGCACATGATAATACATTAGCATGTCTATGTGTTTGAAGGTCAGAGAGAATGAGATTCTGAAAAGAAAACCAAGACTACACCCTTGTCCAAAGCAACGCAATTACTCTGAGGTAAACAAACACAAGTTGGTTACTGATTTCTGCTTTTGGATTGCAACTATTATGTACAGCCTATAAAGTGCCAGAAATAACATGAAGAGTACCTTCACAAGACAAAGAAAAACTGCAATCAGTTCAGAAAATCTTAAACGAGTAAAACTCAGTGCATCTTTTCATGTATAGACAGATGATATTATGCAGGGAGTGAAAAAGAATTAAAAGATTAGAGGATTATATTCTTTCACTTTTCAAAATCACCTCTGACAAAATGATTATCAGTTCCAATCACCACATGAATGCATCTTTCTAGTCTCCTGTTCTCCCAAATTTACTACAGTTTAGAGGAGATACTTGTGATGCGAGACGTCCTTCTATCTGTAAGAATTACACGTATATGTGAATTTCAGAATTAACAAAAACTAACAAAAATTAGAGAGACTTTTTGAGTGTGCTTAAACTGTGAGTCTTAAGAGCTCCTGAAAACCAGGCTGACAGTAGTTTTCTGTCAGGTTTATTCCTGCCCAAATGTCGGCAAGTACTTCTCAGGACTGCCAACACAGTCTCAGGACTGTGAGGATTAACAAAACCAACTGTTGTACCAGATCTCTAAAAGGAAATTGCAATATTTAAAATTCTAAACTATCGAAACCCTATATTCATATTAAGCACATGTGAGGCTGAAACAAGGAAAATATCCACCTGAATCAGTACCCCTCTGAAATTTTACATTTAAAAATACAATGTGCCCTGCTACAAATAACAGGACATAATTTATAATGCAGAAAAAAGTGAAAGATGTTTATTTAATATATATTTTAAATACAACTATAGATTTGAAAGCATGGTGAAATTATAGTTAATCTTGATATATACTAAAAATAGAAAAGTATTACCAAAAGTGGCACCCAGAATATTACTGTAAGTAATATACACTAAGATAAAGACTTCAGCAGAGTTGACGTACAGGCTCTCCCCTGAAGTTTAATACTGGGGGTTAATACTGGCAGTTACCATTAAAACGTCAGTATTCATATACTTGGGTACCAGTTGTAATAAATCTGGATTAGATTTCCTAAAGAGCCCAAACAGTTTAACAGCCTAGATTTCATTTTCAGAAGCACATGAGTATTCAGACGCATAATTAATTTCCTGTGAGTTACAAGATCTATTTCAGCCAAGGTAACTGATGACTTTAATCATTTTAGTCAAGCGCACTTTAAGATTAAATACATGAGTTTAAAACTCTTTCTTTTTGTATTAGTTCAGGAGAAAATTCAAGCTATGTAAATTACTTTTACCCTGTTTTTCTCCCTGTTGGCAATGGGTGGAATGTATGCACCTGCTCAGCTATGGCAAATCAGCTGGCATACTGTAACCTAAGTGTCTAAGTTTGTAGCACACCTGTGAGTCTAGATCTCATTGGCTTTTAATGAGATTTTGGTTAATCCATGCCCAGACTTTTGAAACTGACGCATAAACTTCAAGATCACTCAGTGCTTGAAAAGCTTTACCCTGCATCATTTTCAAAAGACAATTTAGGCTCATATGTCATTTAGAAGAAAGTCTTCACCCTGTCTATTTCTAAAGCAAGACTTCTATCATGCAACAGCCTCTGAACAAGCAGATCCATCTGGGGTTAACAGACCACCATACACATCAGGTGTGAACCTGCCTGCAAGTAGTTGCTGGACTGTTGCCTAAATATTTGAAGGCACATTTATTCACTCACTGTAAGAAAGCAAATGGTGAATTTTGAAGTGCTGATAACCAGACATGTCAGCTAAACAGAAACAGACATTATATTGCAAAATCTAGTACAGTGGAGAAATTCATAAGAAGAGGGAGATATAAATATTTGAACACTGGGCATTCCCTCAAGGATTTTTTAAGATACAAAAGTATTCTTTCAGGGACTGCACAAACTGCAATGACAAATAATCAAGGACTTTAATGTGCTGTCAAGAAAGTAAACGCGTTAATGAAATAGTGTTGTACAAAACTCTTCATTTCTCCTAGGGAACATTTGGTTTTGCAAATGCAAATGACTCCCAGTGGTTTAGATTAAATTTGTCATGTTTATGCCTTGTTTAAAAAAAAAAATTACACTCTGGTTAGTCATACCTCTGTCTCTGTACTCTTTCTGGACAAAAACCAAACCTGCATTGGTTCTTTTTTACCCTTCATGGAAACTGGACCCCTGTACTCCAGGTGGAACTGAGGATCTGAATTTTCTGGTGTCATAAGACACCTGAAATTGAAAAAGAAAACATGTCAATGTATGTACTATGCATGCACGTCACGCACTATGTAAAATATTAAACATGTTACAGATACATGAGCAAATTAACAAAAGACTCAAATCTATCTCCAGATCATTATTATATCTGCATATCAATAATGGTATATCACAATGCAGTTTGCTATACAGTTTCATGAGAACTGACGTACTTAAACAATGTGTTGGAGGAGTCCTGTCACTTTCATCTCCAAAGACACTTTGATGTTATGCTAACAAAGTGATTTATTTTAAGATGTGAACAGCAATAAAAATACTGCATCACTCACCTGTAAGTATATTCAGAGACATTGATCTTTCCCTTTTCTCCAGTAGTTTCTGTTCTGCTTGTTAGGTTGACAGTATTTCCAAAGAGACAGTAACGTGGCATCCTTTGGCCTATGACACCTGTGACTACCTCACCAGTATGGATTCCTATTGTTATCTTTAGAGACAAAAAATAAAGTTTGAATATTCAAAATCAACATAACTAATCTGATTCTTCTGACTAAAGACAGGTATTATGCCATTAGTATCTACTACAGTTTATTTTTCCAGTGTGCCACTCCTGCTTCTTTAAAGCCTTGCATGTTGTGTTTTGTGTCACTTTTTTTTTATAGTAGTGCAGTGTCATGGCTCTGCCTCTCACATGAAAGAACAAACTCTGTATTTTTCCAGCATGCACTATGCCATGCTGCCGTTATGTACTGTGAAATTAAAAAAAAAAATGGAAAGAGAGGCATACTCTGCAGGTCTGTGTTTAATGAGAGCTCAGAAGATGCAGAAATGGATGGTGTAGGTCAAGAAACAAAGATGTTTCTCAGAGGAAACATCATGGTGTTTTGCATTTAAAAGCTCAAGAGATAGGACAGGAGTTTGGAGAAGCTCATTCTTATAGCACATTACAGTTATTGTAAAGCCCCAAATCAAACCTTCTCACTTTTTCGCCCAGTGACAAAGTGAAGCACACAGATCTAAGCTAGGTGTTAGACCAGTAATATTCCTGTAAATAGAAACAGGCATCACACTCATTACTTATTTAGCTCTCACAGCCTTCTGATGAGCGCAGGTCAATGCAGCCTCTCCAGTTCTGTATTAATGCCACAACATCTTCATAAAATCCCACAAAGAGTGAACTTCCACTAATACACACTGTTGCCAGTAATCACTGCCATAACTGCCTATGGAACTGAACTTTTCTTTTTAATGCAGTATTTTCTCATGCTGACATGAGGATCTGAAGCGTGATCAAAAATATCAGCAAGGAAATATTATTGTTCTGTTCACTGAGACGAAGTAGACTCAATGAATTGTACTTGATGTGTAATGGGAATTTGTTGATTAAATTGAAATGACTGGAAGACAAACATAAATGATGCGGACCCAATTTAAAAGGTTAAGCACAAGAATTAGATTTTAAGGTCTGGGAACTGCACATGTCACATCTCCATGTGACTCTTCATATTATGCCAGATATCAGTCTCAAAATCTAACAATAACAAAGCTTGCAGGGACTGGGACTTGTGCATTATCATATTTCAAAGCATTATCATCATAACGAAGAACGGGTTCTTCATCCAAGCCCACACATTTACTAACCTGTACAGGCTCACCATCTACTTGAACTTGGCCTGCTATTTCCATCATATCCAATGCCAGGTGGCAGATAGATCGTGCATGATGAATGCAAGGCTCTGGTAGACCACTCACTGTCATATACTTGTCCCCAACCGTTTCCACCTATCAAAATACATATTTTTCAATTACTTTATTATTGTGGGCTTTACTAGAATGAACGTAGTGCTTCCTTCAAGACCGCTTGTCCTTTCAAACAATTTCCCTTCACTTTATCCAAATCACCCTAATTCCCATCATCTCTGCCTCTTACTGAAGAGAATTTATTGTACGCCCACAATGCAGCAAATTAAAATGACACTGTGGTTGTGTGAACTTGAGCATCTCTTCTGGGGTATTCTGAATTTCTGCAGGAACAGAGCACTGTGTTTGTTTTGACTCACACTCTTGATTCACTTGGTACAGGACATAAAATTGATTTCTAGTAAAAGCTAGGAATGAATCTTATAAACACACAAGCATACACATGTACATATCTACTGGATCTTTATTTCTACCTATCTACCTGCTACCAGCTGTATCTGCAACTACACCTCATTCCTAATGAAGGAATGAAATTCACATTAAATAACTGAATAATAAGTTATAAGTTACAACCAGGAGACCCAGGTATATGACTGAAAAATGTAAAGCACAGTGTCAGCAGAACTACAAACTGCTTGTATTAGTGTTCACATCTGCTAAACGTGGAAGTACATTTATGTATTCACTTAATGGGTGACTGTGCAGAAGTGCTTCTGAGACCTAAGCCCTGTATGTTCCTTCACACATTTAGAGATAAATAACATACTCTTCTTTAGCTATGTAATATTAGGTACCACAGTTCAACGACTGAGAACAGAACTTCTTTTTTTCAAAAAAGCCTAAAGTCCAAAGAATGGAAAAGAGTGACATGATAGTAAGTTACTGAAATTCACAGAGTAAATACTTTGAAAATCTTCTGCTTACCTTATAAACAAATGGATTCCTTCGTGAATCAGTCAGAATATCAAATCTCGTGTAAAGATCATTTAAAAGATTAACAATTTTCATGGCTCCCTCTCCAGAGGCATGTTTACTGCAGAAGGCATTGAATCCAACAATGCCACTGAAAAGAATGGTCACATTGTCATACCGCTTAGCTGGAACAGGACGCTTGTGTCTCAGCTCATTTGCCACTGATGGTGGTAGAACAGAGTACAGTAATCTAAATGTGAAAGAAAAGAAAGGCACAAGCAAAACAAAAAGAATGTGGAGAAAGGTCTTTACATCAGCACTCTTCAGTCATTAACTTCGTACCTTCCCTAGGGTTTATAACATACTCACATCATCAAAGAGCAGTATAAAAGCTGTCTACTGAAAAATATGTTATTTGGGAAACAGGAACTGATGTACATCAGCATAACTAAATCCATATTTCAAACATACATTAATACATTTAAGTTACCAACAAAATGAGGCGTATATTACTAAATTTTCTGATATGATCTGTGAATAGTCTCTTGGATCATTTTTGCTTATTGCTTAAACATTTCTGCCACATCCTCAGCTCATATAATCTGATTTTGCTCACAGAACCATAAAAACTGTAAAAAAAGCCATGAAAAGCTCAAACAGCTTTCCACCTTTGATCAATTCATGCATTGCTAAACACTTCCTCTTCTGTTGAGAATGCTGCTTTTAGCATTTCTTAAATGCTTTTTAATTGTCTATATGAAATACTAACACTTGTTCACATTACGAATTATGCAAATAAAATCCAAATTACACACACAGAGCTTCACCTTACTCTCACATGTATTCCTTTAACTTTCTAACTGCCACCTTAAGGTGTATTTCCCTCCTTATACAGCTAAGCGGGCAAGCTGAAGATTGACGATTGTTTCACGTATCTTGAGCATCATTTTGAACACAGCCTCCTGCACAAGCCCTCTTTAGTTGTATTTTTGGCAAGTTCACTACTGCATGAGTTATAATTAGTGAACGCTTTTGGCACATGATATGGTAATCAATACTGTCTGTTCCAGTGGCTGCCAAGAAGGCTAGAATTCCTGAAGACAAAATGACTTTATAGAGCAAGTCAACAGGAATGAATAGAAAAAATATTTTTTAGGCTACTTTTCTCTCTGACTCTTCCATCCATGCCTTTGAAGACTTTTTACAATCATTTGCATTACTCTACCACAGAAAAAAAAATCTGTCAATAGAATTCATCGCACAACAAATGTTAACTCTACTACTAAACAAGTACAATTCACAAGAAGTTCTTCTATTACAGAGATGGGAACTATGTTTTATAAATGAAAGTCAACCATCAACCCTACAGTGGTTGTCACACAAACCTTTAATTTACCTGCCAGCAGTGCTTGAGCTGAGCTGCTACAGACTCATGCTATGAATTTGATTTTACAGTTATCTGTAGAAATGGATTTGAGGCTATCTAGATAAGACTACTATCTAAATATAAATACATAACAATAATAAAGGATATGCATTGGGCCCCAAATTGATTTCTACAGGTAACTGTAAAATCAAATTCATAGCATTAGCCTATTGCAAAACTCCACCTTTACAGCAACTATTTCTGAGGCTTATAAGCTACGTTTTTCTGTTCTATTAACCTGTAAGCATGGCAGTCCAGAAAGACAAAGTGGTCTACAGCTGGGTTACAGAACTCTGTCAAATAGTAGCATCTGAGCATTCATCAAATTCATCTTGGCTACAGGGACTGCATGTAAGAAAGTTTGGAAAACTACTGTTTTAGGTAATTCACAAACCAAAAAGGATTGTCAGTTCACTTCTCGTAACTTTCCTTAACAGGGAAGGAGCCATCAAAACACCTGTGCATGTAACAGCCTAGACTGAAGATGACATTTGACAATCTAAATAAAGAAATACTCTATGAGGTGTTAAAGTAAAATGTTCTTTCTTGACTCCAAAATTATGGGCCTCGAACATCTCTTATATTCCTTCCAAGATTCTGTTACTTTTTTGTAGAAAGTAGCTATAAATACTATATTGCTGTGACTGTTTCAGCTCAAAATCAGGATTTGGTTCTTACATGTCTGTCTTTTTCTTTTCATCTTCCAGTGCACGCAGTGTGTGCTGCAGTCTGTCAGTGAGGATCTCAAGCTCTTGAGTCAGTTTATATTCCTCTCTGAACTGCTCTCCCAAAAGAACCAGATCACGGGTCGCATCATGTAACGGAATATCACTCAGATATAAACCTCTTCTGGTTAAATCATCCAAGTTCATCACACTGCAATGTGGAGAAATATATAATCATATGGTTACAATTAAACTTACCAAAGGAGCATTTAGAACTCAAACAAACAGCAGTGGCTGCTAAATAACAGAAGAAAGATTATGCTTCTGAATTTCTGATGAGCTGTCCCTTCTGCAAAATTCCTTATTTGCGTTCATTCATGTTAACACATGGCTCTTGACTTTTGCATTTAAACAAAGAATTCTCACTGATGAGTTCCATGACCATATCAAATGTCTATACTTCAGTACATAAATAAAAGTGAGCTTACGTTAAGGTAGCCTCTTCCCTTTGTGTCTTCATCCACCCCCTCCCTTTTACACAGGAGGTTAACGTATCGTAACAATGTCCTCTGATGTGTTAGCTCAACTTAGCTAAAGCAGCCCTCCATTCAATCCCCCATTCCAACCACTTCTTTACAATCATCACTGCTCCATTACATTAAAACTACTGCAAAAATATATGAATCCACACAGGAAACCAAATCATTGTGACATTTCTTAGCACTCTGAGAGTAAGAAACAAAGGACAAAGCTTGCCATAAATCATGGAATCATGAGGAATTCCCATTTGTACAGACTGGGCCAGAGCATCCCAATGTTTATATTGAATTATTTATTGTCAGCCAAGTTCTGATGCTTAAATGCTCGTCGCTCTTTTAGTATGAACACATAAAATCAATGAAATCAATAACTGAACCAATTAATCTCCGTAGTACTATTCTCATAAGTGTTCTTAAAATTAGTAATTGTAAAATGAAAAGCAACATTACAGAACCCTTAAGGTTTAACATACCTTGGCGAACAAAGAAAGAGAATGCTGTCTGCTTCAGGCAAGTAGATCATTTGTCCTTTCAGGCGTAAGCAGCTGATTTCTGTGCCAGTCAGTTCATCTTCACATTCTAGCTTTTCCACATCCAACAGTCCCTCCTGGTGATGAAAAGTCACAATTATATAAGCGCAATAGTACGTGTGTTACACACAGGCCATGTACATAAGTGCCTTCTCCGTGAAGGCAGTCAGAATATTTGGAATAGAGTTATGGCCTACATTAAAACCCAATTAATTTCTCATTTGAACACCACACATTACCCATTTTTAATATTGTGATTTGCTTCCTAAGAGATATAAAGCATGGTATCTTTCTTTACGTTACTGTTCATAACTTCTCGCTTTGTTCTGCGTTATTTTTTAACAACAGTTTGACAAAAGTATTGCCTATTCTATGAAGTTCTGCCTGTGCCTGGGAGCATCTCTGAGAAATCTTGTTGGTTTCTCTCAGCTAGTTTTCTATAAATAAAAAGGCTCCTTGACACAATAGGTGCTACTCTACATGTTGTATTGGTTCATATCACCCAACTCCTCTCCTGCCCTCTCTACAGAAGAGGACACGGAACTGTGTATGAACATATGGGGCCAACAAAGAAGACATTTCATATTTGTCTCCCCGAATGTTATGAAGTAAATGTAATTGCCCTTCCATATTTACTTTGGTACAATGCCACATAATGGGTTGGCCCCTTTCAAAGAAAGCATCAGACATGAAATATATGTACTTCACCATTCCTATAAAGCATTCTACTTAACAGCTACACATGAATTCACTCCTGTGATTTTTTTCTTGGCTCAAGATACAAAAGGGATTGAGTGTACTACTGTGCAAAGAATTTTCTCTGAAGGCTTCTGAGCTGTCAGCACTTCTTGTCTCTCCAAAGCATACTTACTTAAAGAAAAGCCAGATGAGTATTCTCTAGTTACCTTGGTCCTCAGTACAAAGACTGTATTGATATGTGAGAGGATCCCATGGAAACTAATATCAATATGAGGCCGGACCAAGGAGAAAACTGACAACAGGCTGCAATTTCCTGGCTGCAGCTAGAATGAAAAAAAAAAAAATAAAAAATTTATGTACACATGGAGTAATTATATTCAATTTTCTTAGATGACAATACTGAATGGAAAATAATATATACTTTGTGCATTTCTCCATTAAAACACAAGGTTTTTAAGGATTTTACATATGAAGTATACTGACTTCAAAGTGCAATTCTAGTCTGCAAAATGACTTTGTAAAATTGTGTTAGACTATCACATTCGTTATCTATCAAACTGTTCCCACTCTACAGTAAAAAACGCTTTGCAGTGTTTCTCTCCTAAGTGACCTCCTTCAAACTCTATTTTCAATAAGCTATGTTCTATAAAGCATCAACTCTGATAAAAAGGATTCTGATAGCCATCCTCAGTAGGCTGAATAATTAGTTATAGCTGTTCAGTGAATGCCCTTGGGAAAAATCTGGTACATCTACTTATAAAGCTCTTCTTTCAAAACTTTCTGCAAAATTCAGAGAGCAATCACCAAAAACAAATTGCAGGAAAAAGCAAGTAACATAGCATTGCATTTTAAAAGTATGTCAATGATTCAGAAACAACATGGTGTGTGCAACATTAGCCTATATAACTGTAAAGATCATTTGATCTTTATATCATCTTACCTTTGCTTTTCTCATATTACTGCTTTAACCTGTTGCTTATTTGTAGAAACACTGTCAGCTCTTTCAGGCAAGAACTGAGGTATCCTATTCATATACAGAACACATAACATTAAATGGACCTCTGAGTACTCTTTCACTGTAAATAACCAGAGGAAATTGCAGCAGCTGCATTCAGTTCAGAACACATATATACAAATCACCAACAGTTTGGCTCATCTTAGTTAACACTGATGCTTTTGATGCACAAGCCAAGAAAGCATACCACAACTTCCGTTATTCTGCTCTTCAGTTAGTGTGCATCTGACAGCTTAAGTATTTGAAGATATTACTGTCAAGTAATATATATAGACTATGTACTTGCTGCCACACTATACAGTAGTAAGGACAAGACCATTTCCTGAACTCCAGGCCAAATTGCACTGACCCTCACACCCACTTTAAAATTTTATCTGCCACTTTCATAGCAAATGTATCTTGGAGCGAGCTACAAGAAAGAACTGGGTATCAATCTAACACCTGAACTGTGGGGGCGATCAGGTTTTCTCTGCTCAAGCTTATTCTCTTACTGAACATAGACATGATCATAAGGAACAGAGCTGTTGTAGAATTAGGGCTATTTTCAGAGTCTTTTTTCAAACAAGAGGAGCACAATGTTGTATTATACAGTTACACAGGAATGCTATTTAGACAGAAAATCCTAAATCTATTTCATTCATGTTTAAAATAAACTTGTGAAGTATCTAGCATTAGGAATCTCTATGATTACTCATGCATGAGAATCACCTAACCTGTGGAAGGACTCTGTATATAGCATTGCCACACTGCGTAACCACCAGATCTCTGTCAAATATTATGTGGAAAGGAAAGGCCTTGCAGAAAGTATAGGGACTGATGCGAGACTCTTGGGTACCATTTTCTTCAAATCTGTCAAGGTCTTCATAGTAGTCCTCTTCTTTAGACTCTTTCTCTTCAATTAAAAACTGAATGTGGTCACATTCCTCATTTCTCTGTTGAATAACCTAGAAAAATGAAGGAAAAAATGAAAAACTGAAAACTTTGCTACTCATTAATAACTGGCATGCTACTATGAAGACAGGAATACATTCAGTGCAGAAAGATGAATTCAAGCATGATATCTGCATCTTGAAAAATACTATATTATAATAAATATTTCTGATTTTAGAGTCTTTATAATTCCAGATGAACAGTTACGCCTTTTGCTTAGCCACAGTTGCTCTTTGCATGAACAACATACTGAAGATCACTCAAATACAATTTATAAAGCCTGAGTGAAATGCACATCCTGAAATCAGCAGTCAAGGCTCAGGTTATGCTTGCTTTTACCAGTACATGCCAGAAGACAGGACTCTTCTCTCCCCTCAAATGAACATGTAGCAAGTCTTGAATTACACAGACCACTTGAATTCTTATTCTGATGAAAGCTGTTAGCAAGGTCTATAACACAACAGCAACAGAGCTGACCAGAGGATGGGCATGTCACAGTCAGCCAGAAGAAAGCTGGATGGAGCAGATGTTTGAATACACAGTCATTACGCATTCAAGCAGTGACGACTGCAAAATCAGCAACCACAGATAAAACTAAAAGCAATGACAATCTTCTCCAAGCTGCATTCCATATTAAATGTAATCACAGCAAAACCAGTCATCTACCTCAGTCGAACCTCACATAGGTGTCTTGAATATAGCATTCCAAACTTCAGTAATTTTACTCAAAGTTAATAAAAAATGTGAAATTAATATGCATTATTTTGTTTGCAGTGAGAGTCATGTATTGCAGTATAATTAAAGCTAATAACTAATAGAATAACATAATTTACCTTGAGAGGCCAAATTCACCTCTTCTCAGACCTAATTAGACTTAATGACTGGAACAGAACAATCCTATTTACATAGTATTGTTCAGCGGCAACTTTCTGGAACATGCTGCACCCTATTCTACCTTCATGTAGCGTCTGATCCCAAAGCCACTGAAGCAAAAAAAGACTTCTTAAAATCTCTAAGGCATCCTGAGTCTGCCCTTAGACACATAGTCTGATCACAGAGATGAACAGTTACAATATGAAAATAGAACAGATGCGCACAAACACTGCACTTGATCCCTAAGATATTTAGTTTATTAAATATTTCTCGTCCACAGCTGTCAGCCATGCTAGCTGATCGGTCAGGGAGTGCTGATTCCTGTATTTGTTCCTATACAAATGGAGGAGTGTAAAACAACAAAACAAGATTTTATTGCTAAATGATGCTTAATTTAAGAAGGTAGTGTTCCTTGATCTCCTATTTGACTATGCATTGAAAGGAAAGAGAGGCTTCTCTGGAGGACATTTCAGATCAGGAGCCTGATTTAGGTGCTCTATACCATGTGCTGCATTAGTCTTCTCTTTGTATTACATACATTAAGTAACTTTGAGAAAGATCAGCCTACTAAATTTACTGGTTCATATAGGTACCTAAAGCTGGATGTATGAATGCGTTCAACGTTAATGTTGATATGACCTAGTTTTCCTCTGAATTCAGGGGTTAAACGCTCTCTTTGTCTTCCTCTTCCTTAAATCATTATCTCTGAAATTGTGGCCATACTGAGGACTGAGAGAACACAGTTACAGTCTTAGTTCTTACTTTCTATCACTCATACACACTCCCATTGGTTTTATTTTATTTTTACTATTATTATGTCTAGGGATAGCTGACATTATATGCAGTAATCTTTTTCAAATTGTGTAGACTTATCACCAGAATTGATCTATGCGTCCAGATCATTTCCAGTCTTTGATCTTACTTCAAAGAGTTACTCTTGCCACATTGGAAAAAAAATCCATACTTGGATGAAAAGCTTCTTTATTCAGCAAAGCACTCCCAAAATTCATTTTTAAAAGTCTAGTAATTTTTAAGGAAATGGTCATATTAACAGCACATCACCTTCCAGAGATATTAATATTATCACCTAGCAACCTTCTTAGTCACTGCATACTAAGACTCTGTTACCAATCTGCACCTGTACTTACACATTTTTTCCTGCTACCATGCAGCATCTAACGGATTTTTCATAACTTCCCATTTTTTTTCCATTTACTACAAATGAATTATGCATCCATAAACAAAACTCAAGTGTTGGTTATAAAAAAACCCTATAAAAATAGAACTGCTATATGCTTCAAGACATCTAGCTAGATTTGAGACATGATCCTCCACAGATCCTACAAGCTTACACAGTCACGAAGTCAGTCATCACACACAACATGCTATTTTCTTAAACTTTATGCATTAGAACTGTGTCAGTAACAGTGCAAAAATGCAAGTTTCCCAGACATCTTCAAGTTCATTTACAACACCATTTTTGACCAAACTCCACGGCATCTAGAAATGCTTGCTGTACTAGTGCATCACATTAGTGCAGCCATGAACAACAGGCCAAACACATGGAAATGTGTCAGATCTACAAGACAGCCACAGCGCCAGCCACACACTCCTGGTAAACCCAATACGCTGTGGACATCGCTGGTTTACTGAACTGGATTCCAGTCATCCATGTACAGACCCTTATTAACAGAAGCTACAATCATACCCCTCTCCAGGCTAAGAAATAACTTCACATTGGATATGCAATTTCATGATGTCTTTTCTGCTCACATCATTTATGCACTATCTAATCTTCCTGTCTATCTCATCCACCTTGTCAGCAAATTTAAAATAAGTATTTCTGGTCATTAACATAGTATGTTAAATTCTGTCCCTTCACCCTTGTACCTACAGATCCAACCTAATTGGCCAGACACTCATCTGGCATAAAGACCTGCCCTAGATACTCTGCAGTAAGCTTAACTAGAATAGAACTTCTCTATTGTTTCATTCTGCAAGCAAAGTTTGCAAGCCACAGAATTTCAGTATCATTTAAATGTTGTTGAAGAAGCCTCTGTTAAATGCTTGACAAATGAAAATTGAGTGACAGAAGCAACAAAGCCAGGAATCATCTAATTCTTCCTCCCCCTGCGGTCTTAGCTGGTGAAGTGACATCAGTTCACCACGTCTAAGATCTCAGTCACCATAGTAACCGTAGTTAAAAACTGAAGGGAAAAATCACTCTCCTGGTTTCAAAGAGAATACATAACATCTGCCTGCTAACCTGACTGTGCTTTCCAGAAGACGTATCTTCATAATTTGTCCTTGCTTAGCCAAGTGAAAAATCACACCAATATTTCAGGGCAGACAGTTATCTTTAAATGACTTTGTGGTTTAATGTATTTGGTGTGCTTCACACAAGATATTAAATCAAGCAGCATCACTGCGATACAGCATGTATAACAAAACACATGCGATTTGTTAAACTTTCACTCATGTATCTACAAAACAAAACTCGATCTGATAGATACGTGCATGTCCCCAGGATACACTTTTACCTCAGCATGGGGGAGGGACAGAACGTCCTTGGACAGGAATCTTTTTCCATTGGATTGTGAAGATTAATACGAAGTCAGGTTTTTGCCATTAAAAGGGCAATACAGGATGAAATGCTTGATCTCTTCTGACCAAAACCAACTGTGCAATGCTACCTGACAAATCTGACTGCAGCTGTTTCAGGGTGATCCTGAGGCAAAGCAGTTCACTGTGGAAATGGTACCACTCTTAGCTTTCCACACCCAAAGTTAAAACCACCAGGATGTCTCCAGCTGGCAGCTGGCTTCAAGGCAGAGACTCTCACTGCATCAAACCTCTGAGCCCAGACCTAGTGAAGTTTCGGGGTGCCCTTGTGTCAGAATTAGCGGCTGATTATGCTCCACGATTGACTCCTCTGCATACACAGACAGCATTTTAAAGTATGGATCAGTACCACTTGTGCTGCACAAGTACTTCAGTAGTTTTTAAGCCAGCTCTTCAGCTGGTCACTTCCTGGCTTTGTTTTTTTTTATACTGCCATTAGTAATGAGACAGACAGAAATCACCATCTTGTCAAGGATTTCCCCCTGCCTTTTCTCATTTGATATTGTAAACCATCTTCCCTGTCTAAAAGAAAGATTTTGACAGTCTGCTCTCAGATAATAACAGAACTGCAGAAGTCTGTTTTCCCAATGGATTTCTGGGCTGTGTAGGATTGTACAGCATTCTTCGTTGACTCATACCATTTGTACCCTTGAGGGACTAACTGTCCTGACTTTACCTTCACAGGTCACTCTCACTTACAGACAAACAACCTTTGACAAGTGAAGCAAGACAAGGCAGAGCCAGAAGGCTGCTAACAGAGATCTCATGCCAAAGCTGGTCATCAGCACCATGAAGATTTTTAGTTCTCATACTGAGACTGGCAGAACTTAAATATTCTTGCTGTCTTCTCCAAGTCAGCAAGAACTCTTGGGACAATACCTGCTGCAAAAATTATATAGTCTTCGCTCTATTCAGCTAAAAATGGATGACCATATCAGGGAAGATAAGGCAAATTGCATTTGAACTAATCAATTAATGTCAACCTAGGCCTTCCTGAACTATTCAACTGCAACTGCGAAATCAAAGTTCAAAACAAATTGCCTTCCTTTCAGTGCTAACAGAGTTTAACAGCGACAAACTGAGACCTTTTCTTTTTTCTTGCCCTCAGCGCACACATACCCTAGGTGTTAAAAGACACCTTTCCTGAAGGACACGAGAACGTGTGTGTGTGTGTGTGTGCGCGCGTGTGTGTGCATGTGTCTGTGTCTGTGCGTGTGTCTGTGTCTGTGTGTCTGTGTGTCTGTGTGTCTGTGTGTCTGTATAAAAAAGTTCTGTGTGAAACAGCAGAAATGTGATAAAAGTAAACATTTTTTTTCTATTTGGCTATATATCCACTCAAAAAAACAATTTTGGGACAAAACAAGAACAATGTGGTTTTCTCAATATGTATTTTGCCTCTTTTCATCACAAGATTCCTTCGTTTTTCTCTGCAGGTTGAGGGAGGTGATCCTTCCCCTCTACTCAGCACTGGTGAGGCCACACCCGGAGCGCTGTGTCCAGTTCTGGGCTCCTTGGTACCAGTGAGACATGGACACACTGGAGAGAGTGCAGTCAAGGGCCACTAAGATGATTAAGGCACTGGAGTGTCTCTCATCAGAGGAAAGGCTGAGATAGCTGGCATTGTTCAGCCTGGAGAAAAGACGGCTCAAGAGGATCTTATCCATGTGTACAAATACCTGCAGGGAAGGTGCAGAGGATGGAGCCAGGCTCTTTTCAGTGGTGCCTGGTGCCAGGACAAGAGGCAATGGGCACAAACTGAAACACAAGAGGTTCTGTCTGAAGATCAGGCAACACTTTCTAATGTGAGGGGGACTGAGTGCTGGCACCAGTTGTCCAAAGAGTTTGTCAAGTCTCCATCCCTGGAGGCAGCTGAGAACTGTCTGAGCATGGCCCAGAGCAACTGGTTCTAGGTGGGCCTGCTTAAGCAGGTGAGGTTGGACAAAATGCCCTCCAGAGGATCCTTCCAACCTCTGCCATTCTGCAATTCTATGTAACCCATGAAACAAAATCTAACCACTTAATGAAATAAAAACAGTATTGTCACAAACAATTATGATCTGCTACCACCTTCACAGAAACTGGTAATATGTAAGACAAATCCAAGCAAAAATCCATGAAAATACAGACTCAGAAGCATGCATTCTCTCAAGCAGATTTATGTAAGCATTTGCTGTAAACAGCCAGAGAAGAAAAGTGGATACTAAAGTACTAAACATCAAATTGCAGATATCAACTTTACACTAATATAAAGAGAACTATGCAGAACTTCCTAAACCAGTCCTGTGTTGGACTGTTAGGTAAACGCTTTGGATAAAGAGATTTGGAAGGACAGCTTCAGAATCTCAGCTCTGTTCTTGCAAGTCAGAAGGCAACATCAGTAACTTAGGGCTAGACACTGAGGCTCTTATCAGTTCCAATCTTTAAGCAAAATTCTAACTAAAGTCCAAACCAAAAATTCTACAGAAGAGGCACTGATCGGTCCACAAAAACTGAGGGGATGAAAAGCAACTCCACTGTTTTCCTGTGCTGTGCTATTTCAAACAATGCATTACTAACAGTCTGAAATACGAAAGCATTAATTTACTAACTTAGGAGGCAAGAGATCGAGACGAAAGAAGTCGGTCAATTTTTTTCTCCTGTTCATTTTTTTGAACAGTGTAAAACTAGCCAGGTACCACAACGGCAGACTTACTCTGCTTTAAAACCCTCACTCTGTACTATTAATGATTAATAGTTGACCTGTGGAGTAGTGGAGGGAGACTTTCATTGCCTGTGTGGATAAGCTGCAAATTTTGGCACTCTCACTCTACAGAAACAAGTAGCTGATTATTCTCTGCTTATCTACCACTGATGTCTGTGAGTACCTGTGGAGTAAAGTACTATTTAATGTCATTAAAGGTGTCAAAAGCTAGGTTTATTAACAAAGAGAGTCAAGAAAAAGTTCAGGGTTGAGGGCACATGACTTTCTAATACAGACAAGGGAAAAAATAGGGTAACAGACAAATTAAAATACAAACAATATGCACTTTCTTCAGTTTAGAGGTAACACTTATTTTTAAGCACCTATGTGCTTTTGGCTCAGACGGTCTGGAAGAATAGTGTGGATTTAAATTAAACTTTGTGCTCACTTACAATAGGTTTGACCAATACTGTTAAATTTGTATTCGATTACAGTACAAGAATAAAATTTCCAGAAAAGCCTAAAAAAGTCAAATGAAAATGAGAAGTAAATTTAGAATCAATATTTAAACCTCTTTGGAACATATATTATTTGCGAGAAGTCCTAGATGGATATCAGAACTGTCCAACACAATCTTCTCAACAAAGTAACATTCAGACTGAGGACACAGTTTGAGAAAAGCTTGTTCTCGTAGCTGCTCTGCACATCCCAGATTTCTCCTCTGCCCCACTGATCATTTTTCTCTCTGCGTGACCCCTCAACTATGTTGGCAGAACTCCCTTTGACAGACAGAACACCAAATCACATAAAGCAACAGATGTGGGTAAAAATAACCAAGAGAAAAACCCTGTTATTTTGAACCTAGTTCATTTCCTCAGTCTAGTTTATTTTATAGCTCCAAAACAGCTGGAGAGAAACAGATGAAGAAGCTGTCATAGGACAAGCTCAGGCAGTAGGCGAAGGGGAACTGCGTAAGCTGCCTGTGCTACCAAAAGAAATGTTTGTTAAGCAACAGCTTCGGCATTCTTGCAGCCAACTTTCCAACATGGTCCTCCTTGTCTTTCTCAACACTTTGAATAAACAGGGACCTAAGAAGAGGATTGTTTTGATTCTGTTGCATCCTTCTGTATCTGACTACTAACACCTGCTGCAAAAGTTTGAAACATGGATTTCTACAAAGCAGAATCTAAACAAGGACATCAAGTAGACCACCATCACTATACAGAACCAGCCATTCTGTATAAACCTGAGCTAGTTTATAACAAGAAACCTAAAAGGCAAATACTCCGACACAGCAGTACAAATACCTTTGTCACCGGGTTCCTTGTAAATCTCTTATCTGAGCAAGATCACATTTTTGTGGTACACTCATGAAACTGGAACTGATTTTCTGAGCAAGTATACAATGAAACTGTGCTAGAAATGTAATACGACTAGGTAATGGTTAAAAAAAAAATGCTTGTTGTATGCTCTTAGATTCTCTTCTACTTGATAAAAAATATTTTATATCAGTTGCAATATTTATAACACCAAAAAGCTTTATTTGCTGTTTTTCCCCAGACATATCTGCACCTTGGATCAAGCTCTGATTTTACACGATTACACATGCAGGGCCCAATCAGTTAAATCTTTCTGTTGCTCTGTATGGACACAAAGCAGAAGCGTCTTTCCACAAGCAACTTCGCACACATGACATTATGTAAATTCTGTGACTGGGGAACATTTTTCCACTTCTAGGGCTGCAGGTGTCTATCCAGCCACGCTCCCACACAATGGCAGTATGAGATCTACAAACACATCTTGATTCTGGGAAGGAAGAAAACACTCTGCTCGCCAGCCAGGCCTCTTCAATGCACATCAGCCTCACAGTTTGCACATAGATGAAGAATCTAGGACACAGAGACATAATGTCCGTGTTCTCACAGAATACAGTAGACAGTAAGAAACATACGCCAAATATAAAATAAAGTGAAAAATAACACCCCAAATAACCCAGTACCTAATTTCTGTACATCATCTCCTTCTTTGAGTAAGGGGATATTGTTCTGAACTGTTCCCTGATTGGATCTGTTTGCAAATTAGCGCTGGGCTTCTCAGCACATGGCTGACCTGTTGTTAAAGTAACACAGATGCTGATGGCTCTTCCTGAGTCAGTACTGATGCCACTGCTTCACAGAGGACAGCAACAATGAAAATGATTGTTTGACATCACTTCACTTTTGATTTTCTTGATTTTGTCCTAATGCCATAAACTTCCAATGTGTACATCCCTTCAGACATTACCTTCATGTCTATTTCTGTACCGTGGATCTGCTGAGCTACTGTTTTGATGATTCCAATGACAATGTCCTGGAGACCTTCTCTTTCTGAATAGTAATGCAGAATGAGTCCCTTCCCCTTCTCTGCATCAGTGCATCTAAAGGAAGGGGCTCGCATACCCGGGTAAATAGTAGCAAGGTGGTCATGCAAAGCATCCAGGTTCTGGAAGAAATTAAAAACATTATTATAAGGCATTCACTTCTTAGTTCTGAAGAAAGTAAGAACTTATTCTGCCTAATATGAACATCTCCTTTCTCCTACTGCTCACACTCCCTGTGCATTTGACTTATTATTTGGAGAACTGTCACTACAGCAGGCTTTTCAGGTAGCTTGCGATGTTCTTTCCATCTGCTGTGGCAAGATTTGGACAATGAATGGCATCAAAATTAGCACGATTAAAAATTACTCCAGGTAGTAACAATTCATGCTTGACTATCCTGTACTTCGAAACACTCCAATGGTTAAAGACCTTGTGTGTGTTTCTCAGTCCTGTACCTCATTCATTTTCATCCCTTCCAAATACTAGTCCCTATAATCTCCTCTTCAGATGTGAATTTAGGTGTCAGATACAAACCAGCATGTCTGAATAAACACCAATCTTTTTCCTTATTCTCACTGAAACAGCCTAGTTCTAATACAACAGTCAATGCGAGTTTACAGGGCCTGACAAAGTCTCAAATTTTAAAGTAAAGACTTAAGTGATTAAAAGACCAGCCTCAAATACATACTGTCTTTGAGAATAATTGAAAAAAATCCACAGAATACACAGAACATATCACAGCTGCTGTAATAATGTTTCAGAACAGGTTATTCAAGAAAGGGAAGAGGTTGCCTATTTTTCCAGCTGATGTCCTGGACATCTTATGTATTTAACTTTAAATTTTGACCAGACAAATTGCTATCTTGAGAGGAAAGCTAAATGATAAATTCATACACATATCTAATGACATTAAAGAGAACAATGAGATCAAAATCACACTTCGAAGGCAACGCTAGCTCCAACTTTTATTATGAAGCAATTATCAAGGCTCTGGTTTGCTCTTTACTGGATACTTCACAGAAAGAGAGAAACCTAGAGCAGCCTTGCTGGATAGTGTTGCAACCCACTTAATTATTTACCTATATTGTAAAATTCATACAATTCCTTTACATCCTAAGTCCAGAACATTACTGCATATTTTAAATGTTGTTCTCCCACTCGCCCAGGTAACTGCTAACACCAAGCTTTACACATTGTTTCCTGCCACTACAAGGAGAAGTGAAGTGAAAATATTTTCAATGTGCTGTCTGGGCCATTCTTCACCTTTCATGAGCATCTGTCGATCATCAAATTTGTGGAAGCATACTGAACTTGATTTCATGTGAGCTGTGAAGTGCTGGAACAGCTGCCTCTTCTCCTGGGAAGCCTCCAGAGGAAATGAGCCTCTTAGAAATGAATTCTGTAGGATGCACTCAGCCTGGAACTTCCTCCTTCAGTTTTTTAGTTTGTTTCAAATTCATGCTTTTGTTGCTGTATCAACACCTCCAAATTAAAACTTGCAGAGGCAACAATCTGGGAGTCGTCAATTCATTGCAGCTGTTAGCGGGCATTCAATTGCAAACATTATAATGCTTGAAGGCAAATTCTGTAAGAACTTTGCAGGGTTCAAGACAATGAAATTGGAAGAGACTGCTTTGAAGAGCGTGGATGAGAAAAGAGCAAGAGAGCTGACTGGCTCAGAGGGAGTGCCCCACAATCTCCTTAACTGGGTGCAGAGCTGCTCTTTCAGTACACATGCCTCAGAAACAGCTGGGACACATTGACCTTTTGGAAAAAGACTCTTAAGCAGATACATGGGAAAACACAATAATCTTCCAGTTACACAGTCATCAACACCTGAAGAATTGAAAAAGGCATTTGTTATGGGAAGTGGCCAATGTCAAGGACAGAATTTTTATAAGATGGTTGTCTAATTACTAACATTTAAGTCCAGAACAAGTGTTGCTAACAAATGGCAGTAGTCGCATTCTATAAGACCACTTTGCCACTCTACTACCCCATTACTGACTTTGGCCAAGCAGTGTCACTGGCAAGCCCATGCGATATGTCCTTCAGTCTTGACTCTAATCACCCACAGTGGGGTACTTGCCCAAGATGTGTAGCAGCTGCTTTCCAGTCCCCAGTGTTCACAGTCACAGGCCCTGGTTCTCATGGGGGACTTCAACCACCCTGACATCAGCTGGCAAGACCATACAGCTAGGTAGGTGCAATCCAGGAGGTTCCTACAGAGCATCGATGATAACTTTCTGATGCAAGTGGTGGAGGAACCAACAAGGAAAGGCGCTCTGCTGGACCGTGTATTAACAAACAAGGAGGGACTGGCGGAGGATGTGAAGGCTGGAGGTAGACTCGGCTGCAGTGACCATGAAATGGTCGAGTTCAGGATCCTGCGTGGAGGAAGCAGGGCGATAAGCAGGATCAAAACCTTGGACCTC
>Ga0065711_1005399_pt1 | contig 30060 bp, 15 predicted proteins | sample Hoacrofraction12_FD_59098 | JGI IMG/M metagenome (GOLD analysis project Ga0065711, IMG submission 59098) | Hoatzin crop microbial communities from Cojedes, Venezuela - Epithelial fraction 12 v2 (version 2) | ecosystem: Host-associated > Birds > Digestive system > Esophagus > Crop | place...
AGTCCTTGGGCACCTCTCCTGTCCTCCAGGACCTCTCAAAGATGATGGAGAGTGGCTCAGCAATGACATCCGCCAGCTCCCTCAGCACTCGTGGGTGCATTCCATCGGGGCCCAACAGAAAGCTCCTGTGAATTTTGCTTCATGTCTTCCTGATGGACACTTCTGTGCTTATCTATTGAACTTTCACTGAAGAATGATGGCCCTTCAGTATGATTTGATCAGGGCACATAGAGAAGCTCCTGTGTAATAGAAAGATGAATCTCTACAGCACCCACTCTCCCATGGAGGAAGGAGTACTCTTGCCTGAAATACAATGGAGAACAGTCAGAGACGTTCAAGACAAATTGCCATCAGTCACCGAAATCCAAAAGCTTCTCATTCAGGAAATCAATTAAGTATAACCATACTGTGTCTGTCTCACAAATCTCTTAATCCTGCACATATCTACCCAAATCCACGCCTATGAATTACTAATTCATGGCCACTGTGACTCTAGTGAGAGCCTCTATATCCGCCTTACTCCCACAATTTGAGCAGCATTCTCATCTAAAATATCCATTTTTCTGCTCTGCTTCTTTTCCCCATTCATCTTTGATAGTATTCAGCCCTCAGGATGTCCTTACTAAACAGCCATTGGCTTGAGCTTCCAGTCAAAGAAGTAGAAATTAAATCATCTGGAAGCTCCATGAGGCATTGTGTTCAACAGGTAGACTTAAATGAGTAAGAGTTCATTGGGTCTACAGAGGGCAGAAAGGAAGAAAGAGAAATGCAGTAACAATTCACAAGTGGCAAATCACTCGTAACCTCAATAAAGCTCTCTGGTAGTTGTCCAATGCCAAGTCCTTCTCTGAAAACTGTGTGACTGGACAGCTCGTTCACTACTGGCTGCTCCAAGGCAGGGAAGTGGCTGAGTTTTGGAGGCCCTCAGCAGCCTGCCCCATTTGAGGCTTCAGAGAGGGGAGAGCATCACTATAAGGCTCCTATCCTCATAATCTATTTGTTATTCCTGCTCAAAGCTGCTGCTGCTGGATACTCCCCTTCACCAGTTCCCTAACAATCAACACTAGCTGAGTTTTCCTCTATTCCTGCAAATGTGTTTGCTTCTAATCATCCTCGTTGGCCGTGGCCTTTGACAGTCATTTAGATTAGCCAGGTTCACCACATTGCTTTAACATCCACTCTGTTGGCTGGACTCATGCTCTGCTGCTACCACGGCTTGATGAGCTATTCCTTGCACAGAAGCCTCTGGCAGTATTTCAGCTCCTGAGGAAGGAGGCTCTGATAGGCAGGGTCCCTTCATCATCTGTGCCACAGTTGACATGTTCAGTACAGAGTATTTTTGTCTTTTTTTCAAAAAAAATAATTCTCAGAAATCTTTGTGCATTTTTTCTTCAGGCCAGGCTGCAGGCTGCAGCTGTAGATCACACTGCAAACCTTCATCCCAGGCTCTCTGGAAATTGTTTGCTTACGCTTTTCACAACCTGATTATGAATGACATTGTATAATTCCCTCAACTTTATAACAGAATGGTTTTTATTAGAAGTGTCACATGCCACTGCCAAGCTATGTGTAAACTGGACTTGTTTGAGCCTGTGTATTGGCCTGCTCTAGCCACCCTCCCCTCTGTTTTTTACTGTTGCCCTCAGCACAAGTGGGAAGACTGTTTCTCCAGTCTCTGGGGAGCAACAGCTCTTCTTGTTCAGGATTCAGTCCACCAGCCTGCATAGTTATATGATTTAATGTGAGTAACTCCACTACTGTTGCTACAATTAGTCTGGACTCTCACTAGTGCACTGAAATAACAAAAACTGGTCTAGAGAGAATTTGAGATGCTGGATGAGGTATTCATTGTCAGCCTGATACAGAGACCTATCACGAAAAATTAAGGCTTGGTTTACTACTCTCCAATTCTGGAGTAGAAGAAAACCTGATCTAAGTTTTCCTGCTGTTGTAAGTTACACAGTAGAGATTATTGGCCTATGGATGGTGAATTTAATGGACTGCAGAACCGGTTCCTAATGCCTGGTGCAGGCAATCTGCAGACACTGCTCTCACTGGCAGGCAAAATAGTTAGGGAACTTCAGTGGTTACAGGCTCAGCTTCATACAAACCACCATTTAGACTGCCCTCAAAGTGAAATCAGTTTGCAATTTTTGTTATTTCTAAGTTATAAATGTACAGAACATACAGAAGGAAAAAAAAGTCTATGCTGGCTCTCTCTATTTTGCTTCTGCCTTGTATTTGCAGACATTTGTTCTTTGATTCCTTATATAGTAAAAGAAACACCAAATGAGTTCCCAAACACAGTGTGTAGAGCTTTTGAAACCTATATATATAAAAATAATGACTTATGGTTTGACACTAGTAGACTTATCTGAAAATCGTTTGTATTAAACAAAATTTGTGTTACCAAAAATAAGTATTCTGAAATGAGATAAGAGTTGATGTGGGAGGAAAAGCAACATCAAACTACAAAAGGAAACCAAAGCCTGGGAAAAGAAAAGAAGTTAAACCAAAACAATCAGGTTCAAGATTCCAGAGTTGCAGTCTTGATTATTATTGTTATTGTTCTTGAGTTTCTGTTTCAAGAATGTTTAACTGGTTAAGTGGTTTCTGATTTTGTCCTCAGGAACTTGATTTTTAGAAATTTCATGAGAACATCTTTCTTTCTACTTTGTCCTGCATAGCTCGTGCTCCATCTCTGTCCCGGCTGTGATGTGCTAAACTGTGCTTTGGTGGCCAAATATCAGCACTAATTTGAAAGTCCCAGGTCCAGGACAATACTCATGGTCTCAAACTATATCAGTAGTTCACTTAACTATGTAGTTAACAGTTAGAGAAACAGAAACTTGCCTGAATTTGTAGATGAGGGAAAATACCTACTTTGAGCAGGTAAGCAAAAGGCAAGATTATATATCTGCAGAGAGTCTCTGTGTTTGATTGAGAATCACTGTGAAAAGGTAGAAAAACTCCAAACCTGTAAACTTACTGTAACATCTCTGCTCTCACTATAATGAACTTCAATGGCCCATTTCCACTGGCTTCTGTAAACAAAGAGAAAATACTTGCAAAATACAGAGTAAAGCTTCTAGGTGTGAACGTGAGGGTCTCTTCAGCATTTTTTGGCACTTTTCTTGTGTTGATTCCTCAATAATCCTTTTCTGGAAGAAGAATCAGTATGCGGATGTAATATTTGAAACTGTGGGATGGCAAATTTTGTTTTTTTTCTTCATGAGCCAGTCAACTCATCTCTACCAGTATTCTGAAGCTGTTTCACCAAAGGTTAGAGCTGCATATGCTACAAGTTTAGAAGGCTGGACAGCCCTGTCCATAAGGTCTGGCCCCAAACAAGTAAAACAGTATTGTGGCTTTTATTCTGGAATAATACTAATACCAAGTGAAATGTTGAGCCTCATGAGAAGTTTGGTGTAGAATACAAATTATTTATTTTAATAGGAATTGCAGTTAGATTTTGAAGTAATAAGTGATATTTTCTAAGTGACATTTAAATAAGACAATGGTGCTCTTTTCAGTCTTACTTTTATACTCTCTCAAATAACTTTTTTGTTCCTTTTACCAAGAAAAATGCTCCCTTTACACTCAAAGAAAAATTAACTCTGTCATATGCACAACCTTCCCTCTCTTGGAATTTGCTAAAAAAGAACATATTTACATTCCTCAGAGAGGTTAAATTACATTGCTAAAGTGTCATGGTCATTTAATACATTTATATTCAGCTCCAATCTCCAGTGGCTTGGATGTTGCTACCGCTGTTTTCTGTAGGCAAAACAAATGCATTTAGGGATCAGGACTGCCACAGAGATTTACTGTTCTCCTAGAGTATATCTTTTTCTGTTTTCACAGAAAAAAAAAAAATAAAGAAGCATACCTGTATGGATGCTTCTTGCTATACATGATAATGCAACATGATGTTCTGGCATAGTAAAGATACAGAACCATGCAAAAAGAAGCTTCAGACACACTTAGAAGTACATATCCAGGAATCAAGCCCTATAATGTACTTGTCATATAAATTTGTTTGCATGGGTCACAGAATCAAGAAAACTGTGTTTGAGCAGTGGGAGAAGATGTTTAGGCAAAAAGGTGACAAAAAGAGATGGGAAAACAAAAGTGGCAGAGACTGTGCTGCAACACAATGGATAATATGACTGTATATGCCAATTAGTGATGAGGCAGAAGACAAGAGGAAAGACTTCACTCCCACAGAAAATCAGAGTAGAAAAGAAATTGAAGGACAGGTAAAAAAACAGTGAGGCGGTCAACATGAAATTGAAAGTCCCCCATGAATCTTTTGAGGAAAAAAGAGACTTTAGTCAGTAAAAAAATAAGCTTAAAAATTTCCACAGTAGTGGGCTCAGGCATCGTTCCAGCTGCTACTCAGTAATTTTAGAATCCAAAAAAAGGTGCCCAATAATACAAGCATGAGAAGATGATCCTTTTAATTTCCCTTCTTACAAAAGAGTGTTAGAGTTTCATCTATTCCTTACACGGAATGAGCTACAGGGGAAAATACACAGGCAAGTCTATTATGCACTGAGAAAAAGAAATATAAATATAATTATATATTATATATAAATATTATTATATATTATAATATAAATATATATAATAATATAATATAAAAAGAAATACAAATAGAAAGGATCTATTTTTAGTCAGCTCCTCTAAGAACAAGAAAGCATTGTACACAAAATCTAGTTTCTATTTAATATTGTTGAAAGATACCTCCTGCAAGGAATTTGAAACATTAATTTCGAGAAAAAATCTGTTGAGAGTCTGTGTTTCCAAATCTAGACTTACCTACACCATTTATCTTCAAAAAATATTGCCTTGTAAACATGAATTCTGCTTATTCCCACCTGAAGCCATCAGTTTGTTTCTGACATCACACATTGTTGTCATGGAGCCAGATATGACAGCACAGAAAGGGATCTGAGCTTGTGATGGGCTGACTACAGGAAGTTCCGCCCTTTAATTTAGATTGGTTAAATACCAACATTCAAATGTTAAACTGTGCAAATCTTTTCTCAGTTAATTAACCTTTTGGAAATCGCTTGCTCTCTTCCTTTGACCCTTCATCAATTTCTCCTTTCCTAGAATCATTCATTCATGCCAGCACCCTGTAACTCAGCAGCGTGCTGCGCTGCCTCCTCCCTGATTTGTCATCTTACCACATGCTGCCCACAACTTGGATGACTCCCAAAAGCTCTGCGAGCCCTGACAGCCCACTGTAGCTCTGCTAAGCCCTTTCTTCTTTCACTTCTCTGATTCTCTACAATGCCAAGAATTCTATGTACATTCAAAAGTATCTTACTGTAATTAGTTATAGTTTGTCTTATTAGAGGCAGCCACAGCATTATGAGCACTAAGAATTTAATCAAGTCTTTCATAGCACCTACTGCCACTAAAGGCACAATTACTTGACTGCAGTGATGGCAAATAAGTCTCTGATCTCATCAGGAGGTCATTGCACTTCTAAGTCGATGATTTCAAAGAGAATCTGAAAGTTCTGCTCTCTGAAAGGCTGAGTAGCCAAAGATTAAATTTTTTAATACAATCCAAAATAGCTTCCATTTAAAAACCTTCATGGTTTCAAGGTCATGTGTCATATTATTTTTTTGATCTCCAGGACTGAACATACTGTGGTCAGATTTGTAGCAGAAGGAGGTTAGCAGCAGTGCCACAACTTACATTTAATATCTCCATGAATGTTGCAACAGATGAAAACGTAGCCCACAGCAATGCACGTCAGGTGAGCATAGGGGTGTTCTGGAATTGTTAGGCTGCATGGTCTACTGGAAAGTTAGGGGAAGGAAAGAGGTAAACAAAACTTGACTTTGTTGGAATCAGAAAAAGCAAGGCACATAAAGGATCTGCTTCCCCAAAGACTTGTTTGAAGTTTAATTAAGAACTAAATTATGTTGAAGGTTTTATGTAAAGGTGAACAACATCAACAGATGAATACTGAAAGCAATCGAGACCTTAGATGATTTTTTATGCTTGTGTGTCATTTATAGCTTGTGCTATCCTACCAAAATCATCAGCAGGTTCAAGCAGATGTTTGGTAAAAATTTTACAGAAACATCACCACAATATGAAACAGCGGTTAGGGACAATGGAGATCAATATAAATGGAAAGGAGAGAAAGAGTCCTAAATATCAGCACATTTCAGTGACTCCAAACTCCTTACAAAAAAATCTTTAAGTGAAAGCAGCCCTCTGTTTTTTTCCTCATGGATTTTTTTTTTCTTTTCTTAAAACAATCATTCGACATTATAAAACTTCTGAAATAAAGTTTTGTTAAATGCTCCATAAGAGATAGTACAAAAGTGAACCTGATTTTCTTTAGATACATATTGTTGCACTTTAATAGGATGAGGTTTTCCTTTTGACAACAACCAGAGAACAGCATTATGGATAAAAGAAACAGGTTATAATATTTTCTTGCTAACTTTCATATGTATCTGATGCACAGTAAGGGAAAATAGATCTATGAAATACTGGGTTTTTTTCTTTTCATAGACCGGACAAGATACTTTCTCAAGTTCGCACAATATGCATGATGTTCCAACAAGTTTAAATATGCATCAATTGTAAATCTTACCCTCTGCCAATGGCAGTAAGATCAAGATAGACCGAAAGGAAATGCAGAAAGTAGGTAAACCAGGAAATATAATGCTGCAATGCATACGGCTCAGCTCCACAAGGCAGAAATCTCAACCCGTTGCATCTCTGACGACAAGAACAAAAGGAACTTGTTTGATATTAAAAAGTGAAGAGAAATTGAACAGGAAATTGGACTAGAAGTGACATGAGGATGTGTTTTCTGAATGTGTGAGGTCAGAATGGTTCATAATTTTCCCATGTACAGGAATACCAGGTATATTTAATCTGATAATTTATGGAAATGAGTTTGCTTAATTCTTACTTCACACATTTTTATACTCGAAACGATTCAGTTCCTCTTGTATTTATTGTGATCTCTATCTTTCTGATAATACCTGCAAGCAGTTTATAGTCAACTTTTTTTTGTTAAGGTCAATGATTACAATGTTAAATTAAAATCCACTCTTAACCTTCCTTCAGATTAGTATACCTTAGCATCAAATCCACGATTGACTTCCAGTTTCTTGCCCATATTAAATCAAATAATTGTTTAGTTGCATTGTCTTTTCTCATATTAACTGAAGTCACAGGTTTAATATTTATTTATCTTTTAAACTTACAAGAATGAAAGTCTTCTGCTTTGTATTATGCCAAGTTATAACTCAAGGTTTGAATGTTCTTAACGGTTGAAGTATGTACAACTTCAGGCTTGCTTGTAAAACATTTTTAACATCTTTTAAGTCTCTATAGTCCTTTCAGGGTTAAGACAGGTTTGTTATTTCCTCAAGAGAGACAGATCTCTGTATGCAAATATGAAATGAGAAAACTAACTGAAAGCAATCAAATTAGTTTAGGGAAGCAAGATGACTAACAAAAAAAATTGTTTGAAAGGGAAATATGAGACATAAAATTGTAGTACCATGCAACATGAAAGAATAAGCAGGAATATTGAAGGCATGCATGGATGACTTCCAGAAAATAACAGACATTTCACAAAGTATACATAAAAAAGTGCTGGCAAAGCACAAGCAAATAATTCAGACTGGGTCCTTCTACCAAATTCAATTTTTTGCAAACTAGTTGTTGGAATTCTAGAATGGAAATTAGCTTAAAAAAAAAGAAGGGGAAAAAAAATGTGCAGACCTCAGTTCCCCTTATACTTCTTCGGCATCGTTTGCTTTGCTTGGCCCTTATCCATGAAGCAAACTCATTTCCTTCTTCACAGGTTAATTTTCTCACTAGCAACTACTCTGCCTATGCTATTACCAACGGCTCTATCACTTTGAAAACCTCAGCCTTGTTAGAGCAGTTCTTCCCCAAGGTGCAACTTGTAAATTTTGAAGAAAAGTGTCAAGCAAGGGGGAAACTGAGCAGAAAATGATGGTGTCATGGACAGTGAATTGTTAAGAACAAGAACACCTTTCTCAAAGGATCACAGACATTGAGGAAAATTCTGTCTGCCAATGGCTCTGGAAGAGCTAAATAGAATTTCAGGCAACAAAAGACTAGAGATGGTTTCTTCTATACTTTTCTGGTTAGTATGGATCGAACAGACTTGAAATGTTCTCTGCATTATGCAGTTAGTGCAACCTGCTCCTGCTGACCCTGCTTTGACCAGGACATTGGACATTACAGAATCACATCAAAGGCACTGGCAAAAGTGTTTTCAATAGGAATTTATAAAGTGCAACCGAAAAAAGTTCGATGGCAAGGTTCGCTCTGTTACTTACTACATGGATGGAACATGCGTGGGAAAATGGAGTTAGAATCTAGTTAGAATGATTCATACAGGGTTCATCCACAGTTTTCGGGTAGAACACAAGATTTTTAGCAGCACTTCATCACTGATTAATTTAACATTTACAAACTGAGTTAATAGAATATACTTTAGTAATAGCAGTGACTTCATTATAGACTCAAGATGGTAATACTTATACTATACTTGCTGTCAGGTACCTAAGTCAATTCACATACGCACACAGAGACACAAAGATCTGTGATCGTATAAAGGTATACCTGTTAAAAAGTACCCTTGAGCGCAGTGAAATATTCACTTCAAATGCCTCAGCATTTCTCAGTGGGCGAGGGTTGAGGCTCAAGGAGTGAAGGGTTTCAGCCCAAGTCCCGTAATTACTTTTCAGTGACCGTCCTCCGAACTTGACAAACTTGGGAGTTGGTGAGCTCTGAGAGGCGTCCCCCTCAGAGGGAGCTGCTGGTCACAGCCTGCTGCGGTCCAGAACAGTTCAAAGGGCCTCTCTTAGGACCCCTGTTTATAGGGTCATGAGACAATAGGCTTTAGTAATCAGTAAATTTCCAACAATCTGTGCTAGGTGATTCTGGTGTCTTAGCAGCAACCATACAATTCCAGCACTTTCCAGAACGTACAGTTCTGGTATCTACTGGCAGGGCTATGACCCAGGCAGCAGGAGTTCCAGGTACGGTAAGGGAGTGCCTGATCGTCCCAACTCACTGCTCAAGTAACAAAGGTACCAAAAATGTCAGGTCATCCCTACTCACTGGTCTTGTAACCAAGGCAAGAAGACAATGTTGGCTGATTCTGAGATTGCCAGGTGGCCTGGGGGGGGCCAGGGGCTGCACCACCACACAGAATCACAGAATGGCTGAGGCTGGAAGAGATTTCTGGAGGTCATCTTATCCAACCCCCTGCTCCATCAGGGCCACCTAAGCCAGAAATCTCTCTGAACAACCTGTCCCAGCGTTTGGTCACCATCACAGTAAAAATGTGTTTCCAGATGTTCAGAGGGAATCTCCTGTGTTTCAGTTTGTAACCATTGCCTCTGGTCCTGTCACTGGGTACCACTGAAAAGAGCCTGACTCTATTCTCTTTGAACCCTCCCATCAGCTATTTATAGACATTGATGAGACCCCCCCTCAGCCTGCTCTTCAGTCCTTCTCTCTCTCTCTGTGGGTAGCAGAGAATTTGAAATGGAAATTCCTGCTGTGCTGGAATTATAAAAGATTTGTGAAATAGGCAAAAGCAGCTGTTTCTGCTCTTTGTAAAATATGTACCTTCACTTGTTGCTTTTAAACATTCATTTTTACTTCTGTTCTGATTTCTGCCTATTTTACAGAATGCTGTTGTCAGCTGAGTTCTGACCTCAAAAATAAAGGTGTTATTAATTTATTTCATTGGAATGAAGGTCCTGGTTCCTACATCATTTAAACATATCACAGTGATAGGATTTCTGTCTTGGGTGACCTGCTGCTTCCTGAACAACAAAATATCTCTCCTGTGAGGTTTGATTGTGTTTCACATGTCTGTGTGTAACCTGTAACCTTTCTAAGCAATATTTAAATGGCATCAAACACTAAAAAAACCACCTCTTTGGAAATTTGTCATTTGCAAAACAATAAAGAAAGCTGGAATATATTTACTGAAGTTTTGTGCCATTTAAAAATGTTGCCATGTATAAATCCAGACAATTAACCATTAAATCCAGTGACCTGTTGACCTTTAGGATTAGAGTTCTGATCCTAAGATATGAGACAGCACTTCACACTTGCAAGAGCCAAAGACAAAGACGTCGTGTCCGTTCAGTATCACTCAGCTTGAAAACAGAGGCCGGTTTGTGTAAGGATAGAGTCAAATGCAGCAGTAAGCCCAGAGAGCTGTCAGGGCTGTGGGTCTCACCAGGAGGAGGATGGAAGGGATGCCAAGTCTCAGGAGCAGGAGAAGAAAGAGGAGCTGTTTACTAAACCAAGTGTGCCTAGCTTTATTCTGGAGAAGTGGGAGGAGCAATGAGGAACAGGGCATACAGAGACTCAACAAGATATTCAAGAACTAAATGTGATTTCAGCATCCCATTTGACAAACTGGAGCAAACCATCTTCTGCACAGCTTGGGTCAAAAAAGGAGTGCTGTGTGGGCAGTTATTTCAACATGCTTATTTGATTTCCCAATGAACCTTATTTTAGCGAGAGGAGTGTTTGGAAGCAGGTGAAGTTCTGTGTGTTCTGGAGATTATGCAAGAAGAAATCACAATACAAAGACTACAGTTCAGTTTAGTTTCAAGTTTTGCCTTAGCACACTGCTTTTTAACAGATCTGTAGCTTTAAGTGAATCCTAGGCATTGCAAAACATCAAGCAAACAAAAAATCCTAAAAACAGAAAGGTGCTGAATCACAAAAATTAAACCCAGCTAGAAGAGATAGCTCTGCTGCTATTTCCATTTCAAGTTTTCTTTGTTTTTTAATAGAAAAAAACACTGAAGTGCATACATGAGCACAGCTTCTATTTGATTTAGAAGTAAATTTTTTCCTCTTCTTTCTGAAAAATCACTCGTCTGCTCTGTGTAAGTGGGACAACGACTCCTGTTCTAGTACTCTTCAGTCAAGCCTATTTGCTATGGCAGAGAACTAGGCACTGCAACTCTACTGGCTACACTCTTAAAATGTAATAATCTGTTGGATGATTTTTTTTTTATTTTTGTTTTTTTGGCCTGGGACATCTAACAACAATTCCCCAACACAGATCAGGAGTTAGAATGGGCCGCAGGCCATTCCCAAAGGTAGTTCAGACATGATTTGGAAAGCAAGAGAGTTTAACAGTATGATCAAACTGTGCCAGCTGGCCTCAGGGCTAGAAAATGGGTCCTGGGACAGTTAAGCTAATTATCAGGGAGACTAACCTAAGTGACAATAAATTACAGAGGAGTGTATATATAAATAAAACTTTAAGATGCTAAATACAGACAAGCACTTTTACTGAATTTTTAATAATAAGCAATTACTTCAAATGTTATTGTTCAAAAAAAGTTGCCTAAGATCAGTTATATGGAAGGATTTACTTCAGGAAGACTGAATGAGTGAAGATATCGCAGTTTAAGTACTGTCTTATTTAGAAAGTGCCTAGTCCTCTTATTGATTCAAAATCTAACACTGAGTTTTAGCATACACTCTGCTTCAGTTGTGTGCTTGTTTGTATTTGGTTGGGTTTAGCTTAGGAAGGTTTTCTTTTAATTTATTGAGTAATAAATAACAACTGAATCCCATTTTGGGCAATGTTATTCTTTGTATTCCTTCTCTGCATTTACCCAAAATCAGTATGCTGCTCTAGACCTAAGCCAGCTACAACCTGATGGAAAACAGAAGTTTAATTCAGCGGACATCATGTTTTGTCTTCTTTCCCAGCCTGATAACCTCCAACCTATCTTTTGAGTGATTTATCTTCATGCATCCAAAAAATATTTTAACACTTTAATTCTGAGCTAAGAAAAGGTGTCCTTATGTTTTCCTCTACTTATACTCCAAGGAGACTTGTGCAATATAAACTATTTTTAGGCAATAGCTCTGTGTATATCAGATATAAACAGAATGGAAGTGGGGATTTTCACTGTTTAGGACCAAATTGAGCTATGTGGGGTGGTTTAAATTTAGAAAGACTTCATGTCTACTTTCAGAAAAGAAGGAAGGTTTCAACTACACAGTGCATTCCTGTTACATGTACATTAACTAGCTGATAGCAACAAGCTGAGGTGGGGGAAGAAATGTCTGTAGCTGAATAAAGAGGTACTTCTGAAGCCTCAGATTTTATGGTATAGATAGGATTATGGGGTAAGGACCTTGGAGTATGAAAGCAAGCATCTAGAATGGAGCCTCTGAAGAAGGCTTTATGGAGGGAGAGCCTGATGAAATAGAAGAAAGATGGAAAAGACAGGAGGAGGAGGCAGAGACATCTAAAGGCATATCATGAAGCTGAAAGGAGATAAGGAAATGCAAAAAGGGAGAAGCAAATTGAACCAAACTCTGCAAGACATCAATACCATTCACATCTTCTTGTATTTATCGGGAAGAGCAATGTATGAACAACCCATATAATTTCAGGTTTTTCTTTCCCTTTTAAAAATTTTTTTTTTCCACCTTTAACTGGTATTACAATGATGTCTTCTTTTTCTTCCTTGCCAGCTTTCATGCCTGTCTCCCTCTGTAAGATTCTGAGGGTTGGTTCTTCTGTGAATGTCAGTTAGACTTCCCTGCCCTTGAATACTCCCACCTAACATGTTTATGTTGGTTATACTTATGAACACTAGGAACAATCTTTGTGAACAACCCATGCTGGCAGTCTAAGAAAACCGGCTAGGCAGAAAGCTGCCAGAGAAGTCCTTTATTCCACGGCAAAACTATTTATCCCTAGTCTGTGGTACTACTTGGTTATGTGTGACTTGTAAAAAATTAAGAGTTTGACACAAGCTGGGAAACAGTCTATAAATATGTGTTTTTACTAACTATATTCAAACAAGTACCTGAGAACATGGTTATTTATTAGCTTTGCTCTAGGGTACTTTCTACTAAATAACAATTTGAAAATAGTTATAAGCAAAAAAAAAACCAACAGTTTATGGTATCTAATGCTTTTTCTATTAGATCACTGGACAATGGAAAATGAAAGCTGATTATGCAATTGTTATTAACTGCCTAACACACCATTACTGGCTTTCCAAACTATTTTGACAGTTAATATGGGGTTGAGAAAAGTCTGATCTGAAAAGGACACGGTGCATTTAACCCAAGTAGCCAATGACTCATGGAATGTATCTTGGATGAAGGAATATGAACTTAAAGTACTCAGAGTAGGCTGTGTTTCAAATTTTACTAAAGATATCTTAATTGATGGAAGCATAGGAGGAAAGCTATAATCTCAGGATCTTACAAACCTAAATGAAGATCTTCATATATTTACACAATTCAATATTGTTTCAATATTTCTAAAGTTAGAAGGATCCTGTTATCACTAGTTTATACTCAGCCCTAAATTAAAGTATTACCTAAACTTAATTAGACACTCATGTTTATTCAGCTTTCACTAAAATGAAATTATTTTCAGCTTGTATCACTTTCCTCAGGCATCACTGCATTCTTTGGTATGTACACAAACAGTTCTTTGCAGGATCAAACACTTTGAGAGGGGAAATCATTCTTTCCCATGCACATACTTAGAAATAAATATAATACAATGGCCCATATACATTTTTCACAAATGAAAAAGGCTGATAGGAAAACAATAAAAAACAGAATCTGATGGAACCGTGAAATTGAGTGAAGTAATACTATGAGTGATGTTAATTATAGTAGATATCCAAAAATTATCATCAAAGTTTAGTCAGAAGAATGAATGTGGAAGAGAAAAAATGAAACTTCTGTAAAGACAACTTAATTTCCCAGAGCTCTTTTTTTAGAAAATTTTTTTACTAGTGAGTTTTTGATTATTTCGCCTGACTACTTTCTTTTGTATCATAAAAAGAAACAGAAAAAAAAGAAGAAACACCCATTTGCCTGTTCCATTTTGTCATTTCCTTAGTAGATACACGGACTGCCCCAGGGTATTTTCTGGTGAATCTGTGCTATAATAATAACAATATCAGGAGCTGATATGAAAGTACAATACTATGAGAAATGAGCAAAGTTTTTTCAATTACGGTGAAAGTGTAACTGAATGAATTTTCTTGGGAAAATAACTTTTTCTCTATAGACTTACCCTACAATATTAAATATTGAATATACAATTGTATAATTTAAATTTTTCTGTTACTGTGAATTAGGCTACTTCAAGAAATAATCCTAGAGTTCATCAATTGTCCATCAGCTTTTCAGAATTCTAGTTCTAATCTGAATTGAAATAAGTCAAGAAACATGTCATGTCACAGTATACATCTCAACTGAATGTTTTCATGTAGCAACAATTTGAGTTTGTCATCACTTAAAATCCTTAGTTCTGTGTAGTCTTGAGGATTTGGAAGTGACTTACCTTACGCATCTCCTCCACGTCACAGGCAAGTTCTGTCCTCAGAAGGGAAGTCTGAGTTCAGGTGTTAGGGTTAATATGCAGCCCCAGGAGTTTAATTCGGAATTTAATGATCTGGAAGGGAATTCGGAGGAGACAGGTAGTAATTTCCTAGTGCTCTGTTCAAAACAAAATCTCTCAAGTTCTCCTGCTGTACCTATTTTTATCGTGCCATCTATCTATAATCTATAGTCAATCTAATTTATCCATCACTTTCTGAAGGGTATATCTATATATGCTAATACAGTCAAGCTTGTGAGACTTCTAAAATAACAGTTTTATTTCCTTAATAGTGGATCAAGAAAGAGGGATTAAGAAGCATTGCTCCTACATGAAGCCAAGTATCTACTACACAGCTTCTTAGTCTTCTTTTGAAAGTATTGGTGCGTTGTCACTATGTAAATCACATTAGAAATGCTATATTTGATCCCATGAACATCACTGCTGGTGTCAAGTAATATACAGCAGATCTGTCATAAAAGTGCATCCTGCAGACAGTTCATGACTGTCACCAAACCCATTTCCTTTCACCATGAGACAAACCCACAATCCGTCATGCTAGTTCCGGACGGTGCAGCACCCCGCTGGCGGGAGGCATCCTTCCTCATCCTTCTTTCTGGCTGAACTCACCATCACTCCTACAGTTCTGAGCCCTTGTTTCCAGGGGACCAAGCTGACCACATTCTGAACAAGATGAGCCAGTATACAGCTAAAAACTACTGAAGAGTCAAGATTATTTATTCCTTCAAAAGCCAGAAGGACTCACTATAAAATAAAGATGAAGCTATTCTTGAATGTTTTTTCTTGCTATCTGTCATTTCTTCTGTTCCTTTTCCGTGTGCAGCCTGTCATGTTACACTCTGGGCATTACACTGGATTTCAGGGAGCTGCTTGTATCATATACATACGGTTTCCAAATTTGGCTTACACTTTCCTCTACAAGCTACAGAGAGAGGATGGGGAGTGCCAAAATCAGGTTTTTTTTTGGCACTAGTAGACAAGGCTGAATGAAAAAATTAATTTTGGTATAGAAGGAGAAAGACACTTCTGCTTAGTAAATTCTAATAAATACATAAATATTAAATTTTATAAACAGATTTTCCTTTAGAACTTAGTTTCATCCTTTTCTCAGCCTGCCAGTGCAGGAACCATTCCTGGAGTGATACAGAAGACGTGCCAATTCTTACAGCAAACATAATCATTTTCTCTGTTTCAAAATCCTTATCCAATTTTGGCAAGTGAATCAGAATGTTCTTTTTAAAGATATTTGGATAAAGATTAACCTACCATACTCTGTATGGAAAGAAAAAATATTAGGTGCAGATTTGGAAATTCAAATGTGTAATATGGAACACCTGCAAAATCTATCTCTTCATAAATAGTATTAACAGAAATTCTTCTTCTCTGTACCTTTTTTCTGTAGAAAACCTCCTTGATATAATCATTTGCCTGCCTGCATGGCCTTGGGAGGAACACGATTATTAGTAGCAAAGGAGCAAAGAATATAAATATGACTGGATGTGTATCTGACTGACCATATTTCCTTTCTATAAGGCCTAATACAGCTGCATTTTCTGTATCCGTAGGAAAAGATGTTGTGCCTTAGTTGCTGTAGATTCTATCCCTTATTTTTAAGAGAATTTTAACTAGAAGGACTTTTTAAAATAAATTTTAGTAACAGAGTTCATGGAAGAACTTGTAAGGTTTTTTCCTAGCAAAGCTTTCCTTCTTATGCCCTTGGTTCTTTTGGCCAAACTTACGATACAGGGGCCCCACATAAAGTGTTTTAGAAAGCAGTGCAGTGTCACAAGCTCCCTAAAATATCTGTTTCACCAGGTGTGGGCCAAGGAAGGACCAACTTTCTTGCAGCCCTTAGGACACCAAGCAGAATTCCCAAGAGAGAAGAGTTGGGCTGAGCCTCCCCCCTTATAAGCATGCCTAGCTGGGCCCAACAGCCATTCCTGCACCGTGCTGGTGTTGAACTGAGCTCATTTAGGGTGATTTTGTCATCTCACAATAAAGGTGATTTAACTGCAAAATCATTTGCGGTCTTGAGAGTAAACGTCCCTGAAAAGAATCTGAGGGCAGAGCCGAACAGTTTAAAAATGGGTTTCTCTAAAGGCATATGTTTTGGTTTGGTTTTCATTTTTTCCTTCAACATAGATTTATCCTAACCTACCAAGATTCTCTGTTTACCCCACTGCCAATTTTTGGTAAGACAGTAGTGTAATATTTCAAAGAAATAAGAGCTGTGTAAAGAGCTTCTCTTTTCAGTGTTTCTGTGCTGCTTCAGAGTAGTTTTCTTTGATTCCTATGAACACTGAATTTGCAGCTTAGCCAGTAAAATTCGTTAACAATAAATTTAAATGTACCAATAAACAGTTTCAGGTGCTCAGATCTAGAGGAGAACTACGTCTGTTCTTGATTTTTGCACTGTCTCCACCCTTTTATCACTGATCTATAACATGTTCATACGCCAGAATTGTATGGGAGGTAAGCAGGCTTTACAACTGACACCAGTGAAATTGATGCTTTTGAAAACTGTCATTTGGTATGAATATTTGTATTTCAGAATATTTATAGTTTATATTTCAGTCTCTAATATGAAATGGTAGTAGGTTTTCTCTGTATTGTACAACACAACAAAGCCTGTATCTGGAGTAATTTAGGGGCCAGACGCAGAGAAAACGTACATTTGGATGCTAAGCCACGTTTCAACACCATGAAGAGTTAGCATACGCAAGATAAAATGTCATCACATATTTTACTGAAGTGGACTCCCTAGAAGCAGCGATTATCCATAGCTCTTTCAGGTCACATTTACTTAGACGATTTTCTTTTTTCACAGAGTTTAATATCTATGTTCTTTTCAGGTCCAAAAAACACAGGAGGAATTCTGATGCAAAAACCAAGGAAGATAAGTGCAGTATGAAGCTTATTAGGTGGAAATATTGAGAAAACAATAAAAATATCTCAAAGATAATTAACTAAAAGAATGTTCAGTCCATTACATCACTGTATGAGTAGCATTTTTATATTGCAAATGTTGATAACTAATAGGGAACTTTGCCTCTTCAAAAAAATGCATAAGGACCAAGTTCTTACCCCGGATGCTGATGAGGTAACACTCTTTGTTCTGGAACCACTTTCCATCATGGTAATAGATGAGTAGTTCATCTGGTTTTGAATCTGTCCTTCCGGATGCCTTGTACCTTTTACAGGGCTGTGTTCTGTAGTTCTGGCTAATGGAAGTCATGCTTGAATTTATGAGAATCCCATTTGTACCTTCAGTCCTCATGTATATGTCAGTATAAATCAAAAGCAACTACAACAAGCTGAACAGGGAAAAGCAATATGACAGAGAAGAGCTAGCCCCAGCTTGGTTCACTTTTGAGTGTAAAGGTTTCTAAAAATTTTTCTCTCAGGATTATCACATAAGGCATCGCTCCTTTGCTAAAGGATGGGGGAATGCAGGGTGCTCCAACTTTTGCCTTGCCCAAAATACTTTCTGTGACAGCAGTAAAAGATCACTGGCATAAAGACAGCCTTCCTCTGGCTTGGGATTCCTTCACACTTGGGAATGCCTCAGTCTCTTCCCTACTTCACAGCTGGCTAAAGATTTCTTAACAATATTGGAATAAAGAGACAAGGGCAGTGCAGCTGATCCAGGAAATCAATATCTCATTTTTCTTGCTTAATGATGCAAAACCTGAGCTGGCTTCATGTCACTGAAAATTTACAGTCAGAGGCTCCCAAGTGCCTTTTTAATGTCTCTGTCATCTTAGTTAAAGACATAAACCTCACTTAAGGAAAATTCTTTTGCTCAGATGACAACACTACCAAGTGTAGCCAGTATTATTAACAAAAAATAGAACAAGTAATCTTAAATAAATTTCAGGTTGTGGTGTTAATTTAGCAGAAAATAAACCTCCTTGCTTTCTAACTCTCCTCATTGGAGTGGAAGGCTAGGTGCGGCTAGGTTTAAATTCTGAGTGATATCCAATTTTCCACTACCAGTCCAGTCACGTTTAATATGTATATTAAACTACCACGACTCTGGATACACTAATAGCAGTCTGCACCTTCAGTCCAGTCGTGCTCATCAACTAGCACAGCCGCGTTTGGTCACATTCAGTGAGAAACTGTGACAAATGACTACTTAAACAGTGCAGTTTTATTTGTGCGACAGGTATATAGGCTTTTTGAATTGTCGGTGACAGTGACTGTCTGCAAGAAAGCACGTGCAAATATGATGTTATTAAGTATAAAACGCGTGAAAAGGTTATAAATAATACAGCCTGGCTATAAACTTTAGGGAGCAACTCTCTAGAGAGATTCCCCAGAAAAGCACTTAGTTTAAGTCGCACCCAAGGAATCCCAAGGAGGGGAGAAGCAAGGCTCAGCCCGTCGGCCGATCCCGGTAGTCAGAGGCAGTCTGAGGTGGAGTTTCCCTTGACTTGCTCACGGTGTTATCTTCTTCTCCTCCGAAGATCTTCTTCTTCAAAAATCCCCTATTTCCGTGGCTATTTTTATATCCTTTCTGTATTTAAGGTGGAGTTTGAGTCACTGTAGTCATACATATCTTTTATCATGATTGGTGTAAAATTCTCTCGCTTTACGTTTAAAGGTATAGTTTATGAAAAATTGAGGGTGTAGACTCAAAGAGGAGTGGTTGCACCTCGCAGGCAGGAAGCTTGTGGGATGGAGGTGTGTTTTGGTATTAAAATGATATTAAAACGAGCAAAATTCACGAAAGGATAGCACTTTGGCAAGGTTTTGAAAACCTGTTGGCTCAGGGGGCCAGATGAGCTGCTTATCAGTTGTAGAGGACCATTTCTTCCCGCTTTATCATCACGAAGCCTGGCCACAGAATCTCCACTCCACTCCGTCCTCTATGGTATGTTGCAGGGAGTTGCTGTGTTGGTGGATTCCTTGCATGCCTGCTGCAGCTGTGTCCCATTCTCAGAGCTCTTTTTGACTTTATGCTTTTCCTCAATGGGTGAACAATGTTACGTTTTTCATATCAACCTTAATTTTCAGATGTAAACCTTAATTTTACTAATAATTCCACACAGGTTAATCGGTGAACTTCTATTGCAGCATCATAGGGACTGGTACTAAGCCTGAGAGCCTAGAGCATTTCATATAGCAAATGTTATACAGCATTTCCAAGATTACACAGGATTATCGTATTAAATCATTGCTGATAAGCTTTGGCAGTAATATTAAGACTGGTGGAAAAGAAACTAGAGAAGATAATGCATCAGGCACAGATACCAGTTTGCCCATGAACTCAGGTACACGTTTACCAAGCAGTAAGCACAGATTTTTCAAAGTCAAAAAAAACAACAACCAACCATTGTAATAGATCCAAGCATAAAGTTCTAAACCAAGAAACCAGAAAAACAGGACAAATACACAGAATGGAGAAAGCCGTGATTCCAGAAAGGATGGCAGCCTTCAATAAAATTAATCCACAGCTCCCAGTTTGATATTATGTTAGGAAGAGCTAAAGGGCTTCCTCCTTACTTAATGTGAAAGGTGGAATCATTATTTTCTTTAAGGGAAATTACCAAACGCTACATGGCTCTTCAACAGAAAGGGGTAAAGAAGGGTGATGGAAGGGCTCCGAACTCTGCTACTTCAGGTAAAAACATCAAACATTTTAACAGTGAAGCTCCCTGGCTGTTTCTAGTACACTGGGAGAGGTCTGATGAGTTTCCCATCTTTTGTGTTCTTCAAATCAAGACAAGATGTCTTTTCTAAAGATTTTTTTTTCATAAAATAAAAGTTATTTGGCTCAAGCATAAGAGTAACTGGGGGAAATTTAATAATCTGTTGTATGTTTAAACTAGATGATAGCATGAAGCAAGAGATAATCAGAAGGTTAAATCCTAATCTCCCTCTATAGTAAGTGGAGAAAGAAAAAATTCAGAAAGCTTGAAATTTGGCTCTGCCCTGAAATGACATTCAAAGAAAGAGAGGTAGCGTTCCTAGGCTAAATTTGGTATTTGTGATATTTTCATCTGGCAAGCAGTTTACAGAGTGTGCTACCAACTACACTGAGCTTAGAAAGGAAGAGCAGGATGAAATTAGAACAGGTTTTTTAAATGTACAATATGACAATGTTGCTTTTACCTCAGTTTTCCTCAGGATTATGAGAGAAGGAATCATTCCAAAAAAAAGAGATTTGCTTCAAATGTTTCCCCTTCAGTTCTAACAACATTTTTGACTGGCCATTCTTGTTCCATTGTTCTTTATTTGCACAAATGTCAGAGAAGTAGAAACCAGTCTACTGAGACTTTCCTCAGTTCCACGGAAAACTGTAAAATTCTCCAAATACTAGCATCACAAGCAGAGAACAATAATAACAATAACTAAATAGTAGTGACCAAATAAAAATTGATCTTCTGTAAGTTATTAAAACCAAGTTTCTTTAACTTTAACTTCTCATAGTTCTTCTAGCTTTGTTGGACCTGATTAAGGTCCATTCTGTGAATACTGGAAGAAAAGAAGTCATTGTTAAGGATTTGTGTAGAATGGCTATTTGCTAATCCCTGTAGAACTTCTTTCCAGAATTGTATTATTTTTCAGATATCTGTCTATGTTGTTTGGTGTCAGATGTCTGTCCACCCAGTATCATCAAACAACATTTTGCCATATCCCCATTGTTTATTGGAAAAAGAAACAAAAAAGGTTTTCCAACTGATTGTAGCTCTAGGGTACAGTTAAAAGAAAAAGGAAGGTAAAAGAGCCACAAAAATTGCAAGTCATTCTCAGAAAATACCAGCAGAGGTAAAGAGTGTCAGCAAAGAAAAAAGAGAACATAACAGAGAGATACAGAACCAGAAAGTTGTGAGGAAACAAATTGTGATCATATAAAAAATTGTAATATTACCTATAGGTGGATAGATAAAGCAAAGTCTTTAAAGAATAAGAACAAGGGAAAGAACTAAAGCAATTAATAGGCAAAGCTAACCCAAAATTAAGTGCTCTCTATCTGTACTAAGGGTGAAATAACCCAGGCTCCTAGCAATGAAGCAGTGAATAGGTCAGTCGCTTGGGGCTCAGGCTGCAGATCAAAGCAGAAGAGCTGGGCAGGTCTGTGCTGGCATCCCTGCAGTCTGAGTGAAGCCATATGGTGGTGTAGTTGTGAAGGTTTTGCCCTGGTACTACCCAGGCATGGGAAAACAGAGTATTCCTGCTGGAATATATACCTGACAAAGCAACGGAGATTTGAAGCTTTCATTTTTTTTTTAACACTACTTCTGTCATTTTGGAGCACAGAATACATCTTTATGCATTCCATTTTATTGCATTTACAGTAGGACTAGCATTTAAATACTGAAGGAGGAAGAAAAGGGTGAAAAACATGGAGAAACCCTGGGGATTGCAAAAAGGAAAGAGAACAGCTTCAAAAGCAATGTTTTTGTAATTAAATATGACCTGTTTGAGTATTTCACTGACCCATTCCCCAGTCCTTCTTCCATCCTTTTTGCATGAACTGTCAGAATAGTGCCAGTATTCAGGCCAAAAAAAGCCGATTATCTTTAGAAGAAAGTAGGTTTCAGGACTCTTAGTACTCTTTCTCCTACCTGTTTTGTGGTGAGCTCCTGAACCTTTGTTTCAGCCATCCAACGTGGCCATCACCAGTGTGCCTATTGCCTCTGTCACCAGTCATGCTGCAAGCCTGTGTCTCTCTGCTGTGATGCATTAGGTCTTGGAAAACTGCTTCTAAAACCATTACTTCAGAGCATTACCCTGGGAAAAAGGCTGTGTATTTTACTGAAGAATCACAGGAAGATTAGCAACAAATGTCTCTACCTACACTGTGCTGTTTACATTTCAACTCTGTTTTATTAATTGCCAGGCGTCTGTGACCATTTTCCTTACTCCCAGTTGCATTCTACTAGCTTGTCCAAGCTTCAGAAATAATTTCATCACCACAATTAACCAAGGAAAAGAAAACTTTGTGCACTTGATTGCTGTCACAGCTGTGGATGCTCAGCTATGTAAAGAACCCTGGCTACGAATCTCTGACATAAACTCAGTTGCCTTTGTTGTCTGCACAGCATTTTTACTAACTAATTTCACTCAGAAAATAAGTGTCTATTCAAACAAATGCTGCAGCTGTGGGATGTTGCAGACCTTTCAGAGTCATGGAAAATCCTCCTGCTAACATGTTCCTGGATTCATTCTCACATCAGTGGTGTCAGAGCAGACTCTTTTCCATGCCTGTAACTGTTCCTCCAGAACAAACACACAATACTGATTGCTCTAGGTTTTTATCACTGATCCTCTCCCTCGTGCACTATTTGCAAGGATGTAAATTGTTGGGAAGTGTATATTTTGCCATCAGTGTTCATCTGCCTGCACTGAAATTAATTTCTCAGATAACTTCCAAAGATCTTTACTACGAATGCCATGGAGCTGTTCCACTTCTTTTGACCATGCTCTTGGGTTCCTAATTCATACAGATTGTTAATTGTCCAAAAGGCTCTACGTCTATACAGGTCAACAAAACGCAAGTCCTATAGCAGACTGCTACTCATTCTAGGTTTTGCAGCTCTATATTTCTCTGACCTTCTGAACTATTATTTGTCTGTGATGATCCTTGATAACTACAAACTATTCATTATCATTCTTTTGAGAAATATTTTAAAAGGGAGAGAAAAGGCACAAATAAGATGGATATTTGGTGCTTGTATGCCACTCTTTTTGCTCTACCAGCAATTACTGCAGGGTGTCAAAGAGCCACAATAATTGCTAGCAGTCACACAGATAAGCACGGAGAAGCTTCATTGTCAGCACTGTTGGAAGCTGGTCTTCTGTGAATCCCAGAGGGAGTTTGACACAATAAGTTTGTAGAAACCTGGGACTCAACATGAAAATCTACCTATTAAACAGAGCTTTATAACAACACAAAAACACTTATCATTTTTACAGATCCCTCCTGGTAGAAATACATTTTATAATTCTTACATTGGGCTTTTTACCTTAAGTGAGGTAAACGCCTAATTAAGATGACTGCAAGAAAAGTGAGGCCCTCTCCTAGTAGTTGCTATGGGGACTAAACTAAAACCTTTAGCTCAGTCTTTAGGAATTCTTAGCAACCCAGAAGCTTACCACCACTTATTTTCTAAACTTTCTTTTGTAAATAATAGAAGTGCCCTCAGAAGGAAAATATTTGTATGTTATGTGCCATAAGACTAGCATCTGCTAACTGTTTTTTTGTTAGGCTCATTTTTGTAGTTCTACTCTGTTCGCAAAATAAATGAATCATGAAATACATTTCTTTTTTTCAGTGTTTCAGGCAGTAGATCTGAATATGACAGAATTTTGGATTTCTAGATTGTTAAGGTGCCATAAGGAACTCTAAACAACTTCTAATTAGAAAATATTTGTACTTTCTCTTCACACAAATTTTGAAAAAAATCATTAACATAATGAAAGTGATTAGCAAGATGTCCTTATTTATTGTGCACAAAAAAGACTGAAGTTTACCTGTGGTTAGGAAAGATAGAAGGGGACATACAGTTAAAATCACACTGGACTGACAGTATTTCCTCTTGCAACAATGGTAGTAGATGGTAGTAGATAGTGTATATGAGAAGGAACAGTACTGTGATCTGTCAACCATACTGCACATCACTCATGCAAGAATGTGATATAGTTGTTTGTTCTGGGAGGCTCTTGGCTGGCTCACCTGACTCCACTGCTGCCTCCAATGTAGGTCCTGAAGAACCACCTTGCAGGAAGGGAGTGCAACGTTGTAGAGCACCATGTGGGAAGGGAGTCTGTCATTGTGGAGCACTATGGGAGAGGGAAGTGCTACGTCATGGTAAGATGCATGAGCTGTGGAAAGATCCTGTCACCTTCAGAGTTTCTGCAACTCATTCTATGAGAAACAATGACATCACCAAGGGAAACTCTGAATGGACAAAGCAGTTCTAGCAGGTAGGGTGAGTGACACAGGAGTGGATACATCCTGCAGAACAACACTGGTCTGCATGGTTTGTTGCATGTTGACTTTTATCATCAGGGAATGAGAATTGCTGGGAGACACGAAATCCATCTGACAAAGTGGGGATAGGTGCATGTTTTCCAACCTCCTTTGCTAACTTAGTGAGGAGGATTTTAAACTAGATGCGATGAGGATGGTGCCCAAAATGAAATGGGTGAAAGGAAAATAGGGAACACTCAAAGAACAGGGCCATCTCTCTCACTCCACTTCAGAAGACGGTACAGCTGGAGCCTATCTCAAGTGTTTGTACCCAAATGCATGCACATGAGAAATAAGTAGGAGGAATTAGAGTCCATGCACAGTCAGACATCTATGACTTCATTGGAAATACTGTGATGTGGTAGCATCACAGAATCTGTGGCAATGCAGTATCAGTCACTGTTAAGATAAGAGTTAGGGAACACTTAAGCCATTTGGACATGAAGAAGTCCACAGGATGAGACATGATGCGTCCCTGTGGGTTCTTGTAGATATCATCACAAAGCCACTCTCAATAACTTTTGAAAGGTGATAGCAATCACAGAAGTTTCCCAACAATCAGAAAGAAGGCAAATATCATACCCATCTTCAGGAAGGGCAAGGGTGAAAATCAGCAAGATACAGGCTTGCTCAGTCTAACCCTGTCAAGACTGTGGACTAATTCCTCTGGGAAGCCATTTTTAAACACATGAAAGGCAGTGGCTGGGAAGACTGAGCACGAATTTACCTAGGATAAATCAAGCCAGATTAACCTGATAGCTTTTTATGATGAGAGGACTCATGTTTCAATAGACACTTTCACAGTTTTTCAGCTTGCAAAGAGGCATGAGAGTAAAAATCTTTCAGTCACAAGAGGTTAATACTACATATTCTGCTATATGTTTGTAAGAGAGAGGTTTCCTGTAAGTATGAATACCTACTGAACTAAATCTCAAATAAAAATACTAAAATAAAAATCCCAAGACTGTGATGCAGCAGAAAATGGATCCTACTCCTGAACTTTATTTAAATCTTCTCTGAGTTTGGCTCCCATGGCTTTGGAGTCAGCTACCTGTTCAGATGTGAATGTTGGAAATACTGATGTTCATAGTTTATATTTCATTTCTCTCTTGTATCCCAGTTTGCATTACTGTTTCTGAATTTACTGATTTCTTCATTTCTTAAGAACTGCAGAACCTCAGACACCCTTCAAATGCCTGTCAAAGCTCTCAAAGCCAAGCTTAATTTGACTATAACTACACACTGTCTTGAGTTTTACAGCAACAATATGCAAGCTCTTTGTTCAAGAACTTCAAGTGTTTTGAAAAATCTGTAAAAGCAGGGGAAGAAATGCATAGTTGCAAACCACAAACAGATCACTAAAATAACCCAGAAACATCCTTAAACTTTCTGCAATTATCTCACCATACAATAGTACTGTTTTAAGGATCCCTATGTCATCTCTTCCTGAAATAGTCCAGATGTACAGAGTCATTCTTCCTTTAACACTTTTTTTCCTAGATTTCAACACAGGTCTCTTAGGATATTATACAGGACTCATGCTATCTACAATGTGTCAGCAGGAGCTACATATGTTAATTTCGAAGTTACCAAACACAGATGTATTACTGCCAGCAGCAGGACCACAGAGTAAAGCCATCTTCAGGACACATTCACACATAATAGGAATCTCTGAAGACGTTTTCTTTCAGAATTTACTCATCTTGAATATTGTATATTTTTCTTATTTCATCTAATTTTTACATAACCAGTTACATTTTCATGAAGAAAGACATGGTTGGTTCTTAGTAATCATGGTTTTTTGCCACACCCATAAAAAGGAACAATGACACACACTTCTCCAAAGTGTGTCTTTGGATGTCTCCTAAGCTATCTTCTCCAAAGTCAAATTAAGTTTTTTTAAATTTTCTTTTTCAAAGATCTTAAGTAGAGCTTCTCTTTTTCATTTCTCTGTCCAAAGCTGTTATGTTTATATACTAGGAAGGTTAAATTAAACAGTGAATTCATTTCCATTTTGGATTGTTATGCAACAAGACGACTTACTTAAGTTTCCTCTTAACAGACTAAGATATTGAAACTTAAATTCTAAACACACCCGCCTAAAAAAATGGAAATCCCTATGACAGCTCTTATGAACCGCAAAATATCTAACTGAATAAAGCAGAGACACTTGGTTATAATATTGTACAAAAATCCATTCTTTATCATTCAGGTTCTGCATGTCTCTTTGATTTTTACACATATTTTTCCATTCAGTAAAATGTGCTGAAAATTTGTCTTTCCACACAGGTGAACAAGTAATATTGAGTCTGTGGGGTACAGAGCAAAAGTACACCTTCCTTTCATCTTGAGCTTTAAACCTAACAGCCTTATTGCTTCCAGCCTAAAACAATATATATGTGAAGCTATTGAACTACTGGAAAACAAACATATTAACTAAACAGTATACCAAACCGTGAGTGTCCTATATTTGGACACTTTTATTACTTTCTTTTCAGCTGAGCTTTTGTGGAACACAAATTGTACTTCAGAATTTGTTCACTTGGCCCAATGTTCTCTTGGTTGAAAATCATCCCTTGTTGTTGTTACTGTCAAATGGGGTCATTTCAAGTGATATCTGCAGTTTAAAAGAAACGGGTTTAACACACGCAAACTTTAAAGTTGATTTACAGTTGAACAGTTAATATACTGCATTTGGCAATGAACCCTGGCTGTTTATAACATAGCTGTAAATTTAAGAGGGTTTTTATGATGTAACGTTATCTACTTATCTACTTATTGACAGTTTATCTTGTTAAAACTGTTATTGAGAGGCGGAAAACTAACATTCCTGCTAGTACAATATTATTTCTCCTTTTTGAAGTGTCACTGGTTCTAGAATCCTTTGGTGATGACCATAATCAGGTAATTTTCCATGTAAGCATCTGCATATTCCTCACTCATGGTTCATGAACAATATTCAGTGCTGACTGGAAGATGGATTGCCGATCATGATTTTGAACCACAAGTCAACTGTGCTACTCCTTAATATCAAAGCTCCACTGGACTCAGTCTTTTCCTAGAGGTAATTTCTTGAAATGGTCACAACAAAGGGCAGGGATCCAGGAAAGGTGTTTGACACATATGGGTCACCATTGGTTTGAGGGTAAAAGTGACTTGGAAATGCAGCTAGGAATAGACAATTAGGAAAATGGGGCTAGAGTGATTTCTAGCACTGAGTGCAGAGGAGACACTTTTGCTCCACAGGAGAGCAGGCATTAAATTTGAGTCTCCTCAGACAGGAAAGCAATGAGGCCTCAGCAGGGACCAGATCAGAATAACAGGGAATGGAAAGAACCTTCTTTAAAAAATCATATAGTTTATTACCAGGTGATGCTTCCAGAAGAAATTAATGAAACTACATGTATTTCATTTTTTCTTTTCCTCATTGAAGTCAAGCACTTGTTGCAGCTATTTGCTATGAAGCCTACTAGGCAAATTTACTTTATGAGACCAAAAGCTATTAAAATACTTTTTTCTTTTCTACAAAACCTTTCACATGCTGAAAATAAAACAGCAATTGCCACATCTCTACAACTGTCAGACTGGCATGCTCCAGAGACAAGACATTGATAGTGAAGCAAGTTGTAAAGCACTCTTGAAGGTTAGGTCCTGTCTGAAAAACACCATGCCAGAAGGTCTTGGATTGCTTTTCTGTAGTTAGAGAGAAGCATAGTAGCTCTCCAGCTGATATCTTCCCCAGCCATTGACACAAAGCAAGTGGGCTCACCGCCGGTCCTGGTAACCTCGTCTGCACCCTCCTGCTCAGCTCTAAATTGGCCACACTTTCCAGAATCTACTTCATGTATTTTAGGAGCAACTTTTTAAACTCGACAGACATGTCTTTCGCTTGTGAATAATATATTCAAAAATCACCACACAAAAGCACAGAGACAGCTTTTTGTTAAAATCTTCACTGAGAGGAATACCGTTTTTCCTGCAGTGCCTGTTCGCAGCTTGTAGTAAATAAAGGTGACAAGCCAAAGCAGACACCAAGGAGATGTAGGAATTCCCTGAATCATGGTGAAATGTTTGTCAGTGGTTGTCTCTCTTCTCCTATTCCCCATCACAGTACAAGTTACGAAGAATAGTTTACTTAAAAAGGGGACACAATGTGCTCTGGTATAACTACAAGTTTGAATTTGTCTATAAGGAGCAAAGGAAGAGAAGTAACACATAAATAATGTAAACAACAAGAAATACTTACGAAAGGAATAAAAATGAATTATCATGCTACTTGAAACAAACGCATATCATATATTTTACCAGGGCAGTCCTCTGCATCTAATATGATGCACTCTTCTGTACATGTACAAGTATTTATTTCTCAATGGCTTTTATAAAAAAGTCAAACCACTAAAGTTATTTGATGGACTGACTTTTTGCAAAGCCACAGGAATAGTTTCTGCAAAGTTTGATTCTCTAGCCTGCATTCTTTTACATATTTTACCCAAGTTAAGAGTCTCATTTCTATGATTTTAATATTCATGCATTATCCCAATAGAATCCAACTGTATCTCCCAACAAACGTCTTTTTCAAGACAGGTCTTTTTTGCACTAAGCAAAGGCACATATTTTATTGTGTGCCTTACATTGTATCCTTTCACAAATTAAGGAGATTTTTTTTCTATATGACTCATGCTATTGTATGGAGTCATTACAGTTCGAAGAAGACTTTAGACAACACCTTCTCCTTTTTGCTTCTTTCCAGGTCTCCTGGTTCTCTAGTGCAAGTTTCACAAACAGCGATGCTTTTACATGAGTGTTACTGAGACAGATGTGCTTATGCACAAATATGGTAAAAATGATCTATCAGAAGAATATATGGTATATGTCTCAAAGCATAATTGCTTTCATACAAATTATGTACAAAGAATACAGCAGCATTGTAAACATTAAAACGTAAGAACAAGAAAAAACTCTATTTTTCATATTTCTAGACCCTTATCTGATTTACTTTTCAAAACCTAACAAACTGGATCGTTATCAAGTAAAGACTCCTTTAGCTTTGCTGACAGCAGCAGGCTGTTATAGATTTACCTCAGATGCAGATGTGACACAGACATGAAAATTGGAGATTATGTGCTATATTTGAGCTTGCTTGTTTAAATAAGAGTAAAAATGAACATTCAATAGGTGTATTGAGGGGAAAGGAAGAAAGAAAAAACTGGAGAGAAAAGATGCATTTCTTCTGTTCAGGGACAAGTTAGTGAGGCAGCCTTGATCAAGTACTGGTATTCTCATAATCAGCTGCAGAGCAGTACTTTCCTGCTTGAGCTGCAGGTTATATTTCATACACTCTCCTGGGCAAAATGAGAGCTAGCAAAGCAATTAGGGTAGTGGAAGAGTTACGATGGCTGACAGAGTAGTGGAAGGTAAAAAGTTCCAAGTTACACTTTAGCTCCTAGAGCATATGATTCTGTTCCACAAAGTAAAGTATATTTCCTTCCCGGTAAAGAGGCATTTAGAAATATCACGCTTGCTTTCTGACCTAGGAAAGAGAAAGGAAAGAAAGGAAAGAAAGGAAAGAAAGGAAAGGAAAGGAAGGAAGGAAGGAAGGAAGGAAGGAAGGAAGGAAGGAAGGAAGGAA
>Ga0065711_1004414_pt1 | contig 30058 bp, 28 predicted proteins | sample Hoacrofraction12_FD_59098 | JGI IMG/M metagenome (GOLD analysis project Ga0065711, IMG submission 59098) | Hoatzin crop microbial communities from Cojedes, Venezuela - Epithelial fraction 12 v2 (version 2) | ecosystem: Host-associated > Birds > Digestive system > Esophagus > Crop | place...
TCAGTGATGTCATTGGAGAGCAGTGATAGTTTTCTTGGATACTGATGCAGTAAAACTAAAGTCTTGGAGCTAAGGAGAGAGATTTCAGGAGAAGCCAGGAAAGAATAAATGAGGGACTCGTGTGGCTGTTGTGCTGTGGCGTGAAAGAGGGGGTGTAAAACTTTCTGTGCTGCTTTATCAGTCCTCTAGACCAGTCCAGTGCTACTGCTTGTCTGGTCTCACGAGAACTGACCCACGTGGTGTGGACGGATGCCTCTGCCAGAAGATGCCCAAACCTCTCTGGTGCTGTAGCTCCCTGTTGTCCCCCCTGACCCATCTCGATAGGAGACAGAAAGCTGAGAGCCCTTTTCTGTACTGGGTGGCTTCCTGGGACACTGCTGGGCACACTGGGCTCCTGAAGTTTCCCCATCGTACCTGGGCTGCTGCTTCTTGTGGAAGTACTAAAATATGCCGGTGTTCAAATTCCACTGGCTTCTGCTTTTCCTGACATCGTGACTTCGTCTGAATAGTTTCTCTTAAGGACCTCAATAAACAAGACCTCTGGGTATGGAAGGTTTTATTTCTGGGGCGATGCAAACACTGTGAAAGCTTTGCTGTCTGAATGTGTAACTATTTTGCCGTGGGTGGTAATATGACCTGCAGGAAAAGTGGACTGTGGTTGCTAGTACACACTGCAGCGTTGTCTCCTGAAGCCCGTAGGATTGCTGCTGTTCTGATCTTATGGAGAATTCCTCCAGGATTTGCTTCCACAGGTGGAATGAGACTAGCAGGGACATTTCTGAATGAAATTTCTATGCCCTGAGCACAAAAACGTGCGCGCCCTGAGTCGTTTTCCTTGGCAAAAGTGCGGGGTTGTGTTCGTACAGGCTTGTTAAAATGCCTTTTTGCTAGTCAAACCTGCCTCTGCGGAGCAAGGGGCTCTTAGGCGACCTTATCCTCCCTCACCAAGTTTTCTTTGGTTCTGTAGTGAATGGTGGGCTGGTTTCTGTGGTTTTTTCATTAGTTTTGCCTGACTCCAAAAGTCTCTAAGCTTTTGGGGAACGAAAGCAAACCTGCTTGCAGTTGCCTGTTGGAGTCTTGGGGCTCCTGGGTAGTCTGACTCAGCAAGGCTTTGCCAAGAGTGAAAGTTACACCTAGTGTATTTACTACAACCTAAATTAGTACCTCCCTGACTAATCTTGGTATCAGTTAAGGTAACCTGGAAGTCTGTTGTGAACCACCTCCTCCTCCCCTACAGCTGCTCACGGACCAGGAGGTCTCCCAGTGCTGTGACTCTCTGAAAGGCTCTGGCATCTTGCGGTGCTCCGTCTGCTTTATTAATTAACACCTCGGGGAGCACCGCTCTTGGCTGGTAACTATTACATCCTGCCTGTGAATGGCTTCCCTAAACTGTTGTGTCTTTTGGCTGAAGTCCTTCAGTAAAATGACTTGAGAGCTTTGGTTTGAATAGAAAGCAGCCCTGGAAACGGGTGTTGCACAGCTTTTAGCTATTCCTTGGCCTCTGGTCGCGAAAGACCCCTCTTCACCCGAGCGCAGAGCTGACCGCTGGCCGTTGTTTGCTTTGGCACAAGAGGGATGAGCGAAACATGCTGACCTGCTGGTTACGTGCTCTTTGTTGATCCTTTGCTCTTGTAAAACATTCTTATTTAGTTTACTGTTGAGCTTTCTGGAGTATCGTAGGCCAAAACTGTAACCTAGAGGGGAATTTGGCGTATTCTGTTAATCACACTGACATGCGCTCTGAGCTCTTGAGAGCTCGAGGTCTTTCAGCCGCGACTGTAAGGCTACTCACTGCACGTTATCTGCCTTTGCCTTCTCGGATCTCCTTCCTGTGGCTGTGTGCCGCGCAGCAAGACCATCCCGACGCTTCAGGCGGTCCCAGCAGCGTGTGAACAGAGCACTGCGTTCTTGTGCGCCATGGGAAAGCTGCAGTGACTTCTTTTGAAACCTGACTGTGTAGCTTTCAGCTAAGTCAGGGCCCTGCTACCCCTCATCGTAGTTTTTGGAGAGAGATTGTTTCAGTCCAGCTTAGTTTTTGATGAATATTTGCTGAGGCTTTTAAAGTCCAATTTATGCAGTAGCAAGAAATAATAGCTGTGTAAAATGAAGTAGGTCAAAACGGGTGCTTAAAGATGATTAAAACTGAAAAAGCAGTTTTTTTCTGAAAACTACTAGGCATGTGGTTCTGCTAGACTTGAAGTCTGACACCCCTCCTCTGGTATTCTTGCTGATAACTAACACATGTTATTCTCCTCTGTTATGATCTGACTAAGGGGGATACTCTCATTTTTGCATACTGTTCGTGGCAATTGCTCTGCCCGTGTGTTTATCCTCTGGGCTAAAAACCATCTTGTATCCATGAAAAACGTTGTGAGAGGTTTCTTTTGAAATCAGCGCTGGTAGGTATTGAAGTCAGGCATGTCAGACTAGTATGAATGTGTCTTGACTCGGGCAGCTTTTATTTTTAAAGAACCCATGTGTCCTGCCCCGTTGACTGCATTTGCTTTGGGAAATCCCCTTTGTTTGCTGTGAGGGGAGCAGCCTTGTGACAGCAGTGGTACTTCCTTCCTTCCTCCCTTCCCCTCCGACTCTCTCTGACGTGGGGCAGGACTTTATTTCTTTCTCAGCCTCACCTCCTGACCTGCTAAGAATTGAAAAATACGTTATTTCCATAGCAGTATTTCTCCGAATGCCTGATGAAAATTTACAGATCTCAGTCTTGTGAAACCAATCTGAAAGTACGTGGCTTCTTGAAACCAAATGTTTCTTTTCCAAGAATTTTTTGCCATATATTCCCACCCCACAGTCCGATTTAGTTGGACCTGTTGTAAAGACTCCCCTTACTTTTCCCATTTCCTCCCCTGATGTCCAATGCTAGACTTTTAATCCTTATGCTTTCTATTTCATTTGTCTATTCCTTAGGCAAATGCCTTTCATCCCCAGGTCTCAAAGCGCTTCAGCAGGAAGCTCTTGATCACCAGCCCTGTTTAACACAAGGGGAAACTGAGGTACAGCCCTGGAAGTGACCTGCCTAAGGTCACACAGGAGGTCAGTGTCAGAGCTGAGGTTTTAACCGATGTCTCTTGAATTTCAGGCTCATTGCCTGGGATTTCTGATACATTTCCTCATGAAGCAGCTTGAAAGGCTGGTTAATGTGTTTTTGCTCTGTCTGCATACGAGTATGTGATCTTCTGGTCGTTTTTTAGGGATAGCCAAGACCTAGCAAAAATACTGGAGGATTTTAGCTTCTGGATATCTGGATTTGGAGCCAAGTCCTTCCCCCTTCTCCCTCGCCTTTGGTGGTTGCCAGGAAATGATGGAGCTTTAAAGGGCTGGGGAGCTTTTTCCCACTGCGCTTTGGCATTGCTTCATTTGGAAACTATTGAACCCTCAACCCCCACGTGTGCTGCTGGACCACTCCGTGTGCCGGGTGCCTGAGTGAAGGCTGGGGAGTACGTGAGCGGGAAGTGGGCAGAAAAGGGCTGGGATTTAACCTCTGCACAGCATCTGGATGAGTCAAAAAGTTGCTGGCTCATACCTTATATGAGTTGTTTTTTTAAGGATGTAGCACTTGTATGACAAGTCAGTCCCTATGCAGACTTGGCAACCAAAAACTGGAGACTATTAGCCACTACCCCATTGAACAGCCAAGGTTGGCCAAGACTACTTCTGCAAAGTGTCTGTGTACAGTGACATGTTGATGCTCTACAGATGAAACCAGATGCGCAGTGACAGAAAGAAGTCTTCTGCCATCATATTGGGAAAACAGACTTCAATATAAATACCTCACTTCTGATCCTACTGTCATACATTTCATTACCTTTCTGGTTTTTCACTGTTTAAGTGATGGGTTTGGCTCCTTTATGGAAGGAGGTAAGGGAGAAAAATGGTTCACTTCTGTCCTGGTAGGATTTGAACCAAGGTTTGCTGGAGCTTGCTGGAGCCACTGAACTACTGGATATGCGAAGAAATAGGGAAATCAATTGCTAGCACTTGTAACCAGTATAATTTTGTCCTGGAAAAAAGTATTTTCTAGCTGAAACTATTCAGCAAGTTAACCTAAACTTACAAATTATTTTAATGGTTTGGGGTTTTTTCAGTTCATCCACCCCACAAGAAATAATTTACTTGACTTTGGTTTTTACAGGCGGCATTGGACATAGTCTCTTCCATAGCTTTATTCCCTGCTGAAGCAAGAGATATAAAGACCGTGTTGTTACTAAGCTTTATTCAAACTTTTCTTTCATTTCAGGACAGCCACACGGTACCTACCTGCACTGACTGGCAGCTGCTAGCAGAGGACTTGGCTCTGAGAACTGTGAGCACTGAAAATGGAAAGATTCCTGGGTTTTACCCATAACCACTGTTTCATCATACTGTTCTTCATCTCCCTGAACCCGCTGGGCTTTGCTCAGTATGAACACTGGCCCTACGTCCCCGGTTACCCTGAGCCACCCCCACAAGTGTACCAGCCCCCCCAGAGACCGGCAAACGTTCCCAAGATCCAGCTGCGGCTTGCAGGGCAGAAGAGAAAACACAACGAAGGCAGAGTGGAGGTGTTTTACAGCGGCGAGTGGGGCACGGTGTGCGACGATGACTTCTCCATCCATGCTGCGCACGTGGTCTGCAGGGAGCTGGGCTACGTGGAGGCAGTGTCTTGGCTACCGAGCTCAAAGTATGGAAAAGGAGAAGGTAAGGTAACTCCAGAGCAGTGGTGTTGTGCTAGCTGTCTCTCCGACCCCCAGTAATTCTTGATCTGTCAGTCAAATTTAAGATGTAGTGATATTTAGTACAATGTAACTGAAATAACTTTCAGGTGAAGCAGTGTCTCTTTAAATCAGGGTCCCATTAGATTAAACAGTTTGAGATGTTTGCTTGTTTTGACTGAAATAAGTTAAGGAATGACAAGATGAAGAGCTGAAGGACAAGATCATGGTGTGTGAGCTCTGGCAAGGGATGCTTGGGAGCAGCTGGTGGTGGATGAGAGCAGGAGGCTCTTCAGCAGCCAGTGCAGTGAGTCGAAAGGGCAGCTGTGCCCACAAGTGTAAGGTGTAGGTGGTCCATTTCCCTGTTCAAGCTTTCATTGCCTTGCGGCGAGTCAGATAGGACCTCTGAACCCTTCTTCCCCCGTTCTTTTTTTTCCTCTGAGTTCTAAACAGACTGCCTATGCGATGCTACACAAATCTATCTTTGCCCTGTTAGCGTCTCTAGAAACACGTCTCATGTTCTGCAATGCAGACTAGCCTATGAAACCCCAAAGCAGTGTGCACGCTTCGTGTCCTATATAGGACTATATTTATAACAATCCTTTTGGACACTCAGGCTGTTTCTGGTGGGGAAAAGCCATTCACCCCAAACTGTACATCCTTTCTGCTCTTTGAAATTGTACGTGATGGATGCGTGGCCAACGGCGGATTGCACCTCGTGCCCGAATACGTGCTGAACCAAGACTTTGAAAGGTGAATGTTCGTGTTATAGCAATGAATTCTTAGAATCGTAATGCTTGAGAGAGAATAGCTCTGTAATAGTATATAACTCAACAATAGTATATAACTCAACAGCTTTACTTGTTGTCTTTTGATAGGCTGTTAGTTAAATGTTGACCTACAGAGAATTTTTTATGCAAACATCGAAGCCTGGCACGCTGTTGCTGTAACCCGCAGACAGATTATTTCCCCTGCAGCAGGGATAAACGTGCTGTGTGTCTCTGACTTAGCACCACTCGTTAGTGCTCACACCTATAAACTTCCCCAGAAAAGAGCAAGCAGGCCTGAACAGTGACTTGACTGAAACGCGAAACCTTGAATGTTGTCCCAAGCTGTGGATTTTGGCTCTTGGGGCAGAGTAGGAGATTTCCGCGTGAGAAAGAGGCCGTGACATTTGAAAACAAACCAGAGCGATTGCCACGTGGTTTCACAGTAGTGAGCGTTCTCTGGATGCCAGAGTAGAGCTGGGTAAATCCTGACGCGGAGAGCCCGTGCAGGACGCGTTGTGCTTTCCTCAAGCCATGGAGCCAGGCTTTGCAGGAGCTCTTTCACTCTTTTTGCTCTCCTGTTTGGGGAGCATGGCGAGGGCTGGCAGATCCATCGTCTGGTGATGAACCAACTGAACTCGCTGGGGCTGCTGGAACAAAGCTGGGACAGCCGAGGGAAATGGCTACAGGATCTCCTAGGGGCTCTGAAGGTCGGACAGTCCTTTCTGCCCAAAGGATGTGTTATCCTTCAGACAAGCAAAGTGTCTGGGATCCTAAAATATGCAAATTGCTTGTTGGCCCTTGTTCCCTGCAATTTAGGGGGCAAATCACAGGCAGCAGTGTGTGCCCAGCACGTTTCCAAAGGGCAAATGGGCACTTCGTAAAGGTGAATCTCGGAGATGCTGTTGGGTCCTTTGCTCTCAGCTGCTCCTAGGAAAACATGACCTCAAGTTTGGAGGTGACACCTATTGATTTTTGTTGTCTTGTCATCTTAAAAGTGAGCTGTGAGGGACCTGAATTGTTAAAATATAATATGTATATATACATGTACATGCTCATGTGCATATGCACACATGGTTTGCTAGAGGGACAGCAGTAACTACAGTCTGGAAACTGGATCTGGCAACTGGTTTTCAAAGATAACAGGAGGTTCCAATCAACAGTGGTTTGTTAAAGCTTTTGAGAAAGCCTGCTTTTGAAAAACTTAGGGCATGTAATCAAAACTTGGAGCTGTCTCCTACAAAAGAATTAATGAGGATTCGATAAAGGAGAAATTATGTAAAGAGAAACCTTAAATACAGAAGGGATGATTTGGTGAGTATGATTAGAGGGCAGGGTCTAATCAGCCAAAGCGGGGGCACCTGGTGACACCGCTGCTCTGAAGTGGCTGTCATCAGAGGAGGTCAGTTATCACTGAGCGGGGCTGCAGTGGAGATCTGCCTCAGGCTGGTGGTATTATTTTATTACCATGCAGAGAAGGGAAAGGGAAAGCTGTGGGGCGGACCTGTTTGCAGTTGGATCGTTGATGTTCCTTAGCTTTTGATTCCAGCTTGTTTTAGTGGTAATCTCTTCCCCTAACATAGTAAGAGCACAGCAGCCTTACTTGCTTTCCTATCAGCACAATCTAGATTTACCCTCTTCGTGAGTCTCAGTTCTATTTTCTTTCCCCTTCAGGGAAAATTTGGATGGACAATGTCCACTGTAATGGCAAGGAGACCACCCTGGCAGCATGCACTTCAAATGGCTGGGGAGTAACTGACTGCAAACACACCGAAGACGTGGGAGTGGTCTGCAGTGAAAAGAGAATCCCTGGCTTCAAGTTTGACAACTCATTGCTTAACCAAATAGAGGTAAATGTGCTTAAAACTACCAGCTGCTGATCTCAAGAGCCTTCTGCAGACAGGGGTGCCTGCTACTACATGTTGTAGGTTATCCCAGCTGCACACTATGGTTAAAGCAAACTCCTGACAGTGCTTCTAGATGCTGGCTAAAGATACAACTTTCAGATTTGAATTTCAGCTGTTCAGAGCGTTGTATGTATAATAAGAATTCGATCTTTTTTTATAGCATAAGTAAGGAGAAAATATGCAATCAATTTTCAGGATTGAAAGCTGGTGTATTGTATTTCTAAAAATGTGTTAGAGAGACAGGATATGTGCTGTACTCATAGATCTTACACTTGGGTGACTTTGTTCTAGTACTAAATTACTGAGTTTGCTTTCCCCTGGTGCCTCCCTTTTGGTACTGGGAGCAATCTGGAGGTCTCTGGTGTAGCAGTGGGGGTCATCTGGTAGGGCTGGATTTGGAGGTGAATAGAGCTTACAACCATGGCTTGAAATGGGTTGATTTATAAGGAAAGATATAACGAGGTTTTTGCATAGTTTGACTAAGCAATGATGAGGCAACCACGATAACTGTATGGAATTGTTTGCGGGAATGGGGGATTAGTACTGGAAGTGATGAAAGGAATTGAAGAGCGGAAAACATGGGCTGGTCGCTGGGGGAAAGGCTCTGGGCTGAGAATGGGTTAGGCTGCTAGGCTGAGGCTGAGACTCCTGGGGAAATAAGCAAAATGCTTGAATCGCCTTCCAGGGAACTTCTTCGATTTCTGCAGAATAAAGAGCTGGGGGAATGCTGGGCTGGAAAGAAGTGGAGCTGAGCTCTTCAAAGAGAAAAGAATATGGCCTTTTTTCCTTCAGCTTTTCAGGTTGGCAAGTGCTTGTGGTGACTCGGCTAACAGCCCCTTTGTTTCAGATGCTCTGATGTTTCAGTATGCGAATTCAGTGGTTGCCCTCGGTAAAAATTCATCAAAAGAGCCTATCCAGTAACCACAGTCAAATCATAGATTAAGCAAACGGGGAATCCAGGATGTATCGCATACCACAGTGCAGTTTCCATGGCTGAATCTTGGCTTTGTTCATGATCTGCAGCCTTCTTTATCACTTTAAAACAAAATTATTCTAGCAGTTACTTCACAGGCCCTGAGTTAGAAAGGGTCTCCCAGCATTTTCTTCTACCAGATTTTTCCATTGGAGGTTCACGCGGTGCAGCCTATTTGGCAGGGGAAGACGACGCTCGGTCCAACCTTTTGTTGCCCTGCTGAGGCTTTTGGAAGCACCTGGCATGGGGGGGCAGGCAGCATTCGGCTCCCGCGCAAGGGTGCAGGTATGGGATACGAGAGCTGAAATTCTCTTCCTTGCCCTGACCTTGCTTCGCTTGGCTAAGGAGGGAAAGGAGGCATTCCGGAGGGATCCCGAGCTGCCTCCATCAGTGGCACTGTTGTTGCTCGGGGAATGAGGCGAGATCATGGAACATCAGTGCTGGCTTTGGCAGACGCGTGCTGCCACAAAGTGAATCCTCAAAACGGAGGCCTGGAAGAAAAGATGCTTTAGTCTAGACGGAGGTCACTTCACTCTGAGATGCTTCAGATATTAATCATAAAAGCTTGGGAGGGCTCTGCTTTTCCATTAGCTAAGCACTGGAGTTTGACTAATGAGATGAACACACTGGGTAGTTGAGGGCTAGCTTGTGCTGATGCTGTGTGGGTGTTTAAGCTTCACGCAGGATAAGTAAAATGAATCATGAGACTGAAGCAGTTCATGTAGCAGAAGCCTAACACATCAACAGGATCACTCGGGAGAAATAGGTGTAAGAGAGGTCGTATTCCCCATGTTCTGGCAGCTCTTGGGAGCTGTGTATGGATGAAGGCGTCCACTGATGTGACAAGTAACAGCATTCACAGCAATTGCTAACAGGCACTGGTGACTAGGGACACTGAACTGGGGGGGGGAGGGAGTGGGGGTGTTTAGTAAAATAGAAAAATAGCTTTGTTTTGAAGTACCTGCACTAAGCTGGGAGCTGTCAGCCTGGTTGTCCTTGCGATTTGTCCTGGTGGTAGAAAATAGTGTTGCGTTTTCTGGGCAGTGGCTGCTGTCAGACCCGTGTCCGTGTGTGCGTGCTGCTCCCCTCCCTATTGCTGCCTGTATTTTTTGAACAACTTAGTACTGTACTGTTGCTTCTACTCTGGAAAACCAAGCTGATTTTTCTTATGGTTCCTAGAAGATCACTGGCAGCTGAAGGGTTCTTTTTCTGCTGGTTTCATTGCAGCAGGATTAAGGCTAAAGATGATGTGCTATAAATTGTTAAGATGCCATTGTGGAAGTACTTTTAAGTCACAGCTAGCTGTCAAATGTTTAAACTCTCTCCCCCTCTCTCAGCTTTCCTACTCTTCTTAATCTTTGCTTTATCTCATGAGCAGCTGCTGTGACATAGTTTGAGTCAAAGATGATGAGCAGGGTTACTCATAGGGTCATAAACCCCAAAACAGGGAGGTCAAAAGGCTTGTGTGAGAGCAAGTTGAAAGTCTTTGCCCTCTCTAACGTGCCTGGGAATTCTGCACATCATACCTCGCATTCATCAGAGGAAACATCATTGTTTGGTAAGCTGCTGGGTGCTTTAGTCTGTAGCCCAAAGCTTCCCCAAGTGATGTTTTCTCTTTGGAATGAGATCAGGGCTTGAGGGGCTGGGAATTTTCTGCTGAGCAGCAATGCTGTGGTCAAGTCTCTCTGCCAGTCCTGCTGGCTTTGGCTATTACACTGACGGAGCTCAACCAGTACTTGTTTCCCACTGAGATGTCTGGTGGAAGATATTTCAGTTTACCCTTAAGCTGCTCTTAAAACCAAGCTTGACTCCAAATAGGCCTGGTGTAAGAAGATGCACAGAGCTGAAGTATTCAACGGCACCTTCCAGTGCTGCTTTCCCACACTAGCTAGCAACGACCATAATGATCCCCACGTGGATCTGACCGTTTGCAAACCGATGTTCTTACAGCCAGCAGATGAACAGGAGCCGGCGCTGATGTCGGTGGACGTTCATCTGTCGGGGTGTGAGCTGCGGCAGGCAGGAGCAGCAGTTTTATTCTGCTTTCCTGATGCAAGCATTGGGGGGGAAAGATGTGCTTTGTGCAGCCTGGTTAACCCATGGCCAAACGTGTGCCATCACACTTGGATTTCCTTTGCCTGTAACAGGGAGCTCTGTGTGTGCACTGCCAGGGACAGACAAGACCATCTTAAATTCATCATTTAGAAAGCGTCTTAAAGCCCCTGTAGTGCTAAGCTCTCTGGGTCTGCCAAGTGCTGTGAAGGTTTAGTGTGGAAAGCCAGCAGGTATAAGACAACATCTGACTTCATTCTGACAGGGCTCCAGCTCGGAGGGGCTGTGCAAACTGACGTTTGCTCAGATCTGGCCTTCCTTCCTCAAATCCGACAGGCAGAGAGTTCACACTCTTTTAAAAGCAACGTGATAGCCCTTGAGCTGAGTTTATTTTCATTGGACAACATACATACCTCTATTTCCCAGTTTGGAAATGCTGCAGATAAGTAGCATAGGATGAATTTTTCCATCACCATAAACCACTTGGCTTATAGACATACGCTCAGACAGGCCTTTTCCCGTCACAGCTCATGCTTGGAGGGTGATGTCATATCTCTTCCTGTCCCCGAGCCTTTCCATTCCCTGCCTCTTGGGAAGGGGCAGTCCCTGACCCTCACTTCTTTAAGACGAGTTGTCTGTCACAGGCCAGAGTGAAACGCTTCAGTCTAGGGTGAGTGATGGAAGATCTGTGATAAGAAGGTGGGAGACAGGCGGGAAGAGGTTAATTCCTCCAACAAGACCAAGGCAGGTCTGAAATCTATCAGTCTCTTGCTAAAGGGCAGAGGAACAGCCATCATTCTTGCTCGCTATTTTCCGCTGCCGCTGCAGCTTTTAGCCTTGGGATTTGTTCAAAGGATTATTTCTTGGAGGGTGATGAATGTGCAGAGCAAGACAGCCCTTCCGTGGGCTGCTGGCTGGTCAGAATTAGCCCGATACCCCTTTAGCTCAGCGGCTGCGTGAACACTGGAAGCTGCTCACCTTTTCAAAGCCAGGAGAGCAGCGTTTGTTCAATGCTGGCATGAGTGCAACGACATCGAGTGCATCTTACAGAGGTGCTTTTTCTCCCTCCTCTTTAAAGTCTGCAGGCTAAATAGACAGTTTCTCATTAATGGAGAGAGCAGGGCTTGTGGTTTGACTTAGTTATTGGCTCTTTGCCTCTGGGAGAATTAGTAGGGGAAAAGCAGGTATATATTCTGCTGGTCTTGCATCTTCTCTCTATTCCTACAGACCCGAGCTCTGGGAGAGTAAGCCACACAGCTTGAAAGGGTTAAAAAAGAACCCCAGCAGCTGTGCTTGGAAGTGCTGCAAGTGTGTGGCTGAGCATGGCTGAGCCCAGTAATTGTATGTGGATGTAAAGGCTGCCCACAGCGGCGTGGATGGTTGGGAAATCGAAATTGCTGCTGGATTTGCTTCGTCGCTCCTCTATGGAGGCGGCTGCGCATCCAGCACGATGGGGCCAAAGCTGCTGTTAAAGTAACACCATCGTTTAACTTGGAGTTTGATTTTTTTGCTTGTATTCCTTCCGTTTTAGCCACAGCCTGGAGTAAAAGCTCTGTTTTGTGTACTCTAATTCACATTGGTGGCTTGGTGTACAACTTGGGTCTAACCATGATGGCAGAGCACAATACCCTTATGCTTTATTCACAATGATGACTCTGGTAGGCATTACAGCGTGGCAGGCACATTGTGGGCGGTGTCTTGGGAGCTCCAAGGAAAAGAAAAGATTAATCATGTTGGCTTCAAGTGCTCAAAGCATATCCGAGAACACAGAAACAGCTCGTGGACTCTCCAATGGAGTTTGGGAGGGACAGACAGTAAGTGCTATAAATACATACGCTGAACCGCAACACTTCAAGCTTTGTAAAATATAACGAGTGGACTCTGCTGCTTTACCCAAAGCCCTCCGAGCGCGCGGGGCCGTGTGTTGTCTCTCTGCCCCAGGTAAGCAGTATATCTGTTGTGCAGATGGGGCAGGGGGAGCCCGGAAGGGCCAGCTCCAGGAGCGCAGCAACTCGCCTGAAAGCACAGTTAAGCAGAGGGAAAGAGCTGGGAGCTGACTCTGTGCATCTGGGCTGCCCCGAGCTGCCCTCCTCCTTCTGCTCAGCTGTCATGGCAAAAGGTACAAAGATCAGGGTGAAATCGATGTAGAAGTGTGTGGTACAACTGTTGTTTCTTGTCTTGCAGTTTGCAAGTGTCTGAAAGTGGTCGGGTGGGTAGCATGGACCTGCTTTAAGGTTCCTTTATACGGTGCCAAAACCCGCAGTTTAAATGTGTGCACAGTCTCAAATGTTTTCCTAAGTCTTTACAGGATGCCAGAAGCTCTGAAATCAAAATGATTTAATGTGTGTTCACGAAACCATGAGCAGGGAATGCTGTCCCTGCTTTTTTGAACAGTACCTGTAGCCACTTCATGTTGTCCAAACACAGCACAGGCTCACCTGCAACTGCCTGACTGGGTTGACCAGCAATTTTAAGACCACAGTAACTAACTCCTACCCTTAATATATTTTCTTAAATAAATGCAGGATAGGTATATTTTTTCAACCTATCCCTCAAAACATTCTTAACAAAATATTTGTTGTCCACCTTCTTCCTCTGCGTGCACGCACACGGGCTTCAAACAGGACATACTCTAAATATAAATTGCCGCAGCCGTTACAAGTTCACAAATAGACCTGGTACCTGAGACTAGCTCGTAGCTTTGGCCAGACGGTGGGCAGACGAGGTCTAGCTAAACATACCAGGCTGTGCTGCTATTTCTATCCTCCTTTTCCCTTCTGCGTGTATGTGAGGTATAAAAATCTCACTTCAGAGCCCTGTGGCTCCAAGGCTTTGGTTATAAGTGGGTTGAACAGTATTGTCCGAGTTTCTTAACCAATGGGAAAGTGCTTTGCTATGTCCTGCTTGGGAGCTTTCAGTCGAATTGGGCTCTGTGGATGAGGCCATATAAAATGCTCCTGTATGCTGAGCTGCTGCTGACTGGAAGGTGTAAGGAGAGGAGGAGGACAGGGACACTGTTTGTGGCTTGCCACACAGGTAAATCTTCCTCTTACCGAGCTTTCTGCTGTGCAAATCAGTGGAGACTCTCTCAGTACCGTGGGGAGTTGCAAATTAGCTCACCACCATCCGAGACTTCAGCTGTCCGTCTCGACCATCCAGCTCTCAAGAATGTTTGTCAATGAAAGGTTTATTTCCCTGTTTGTTATGACAACACTGTTTTACCTTCTTTCCCCTTGGTGTAAATGTTTACTTCTCTAAACATAAGCCCATGTGTAACATAAACGCTGCTGCTTTGTGGATCTCAGCATCTCTCCTGGAGCTAACTCCAGACAAATATTAAGCTGCTGTTGGGGTAAGCTATTGCGTTTCTTTAGTGCTATAATTTTAAAGTGTGTGTGGTAGTTTGTAGCCGTTGCCTCAATGGTTTCTTTCTGATGGCTTGTGGCGTGTCAGGGTGCTGGCTTGGCTGGGCAGAGAGCTGGCGCTTGCTGGCGAGCTGTGGGGCTGGGAAAGCAGCAAGGCTGGCGCTGGCTTGCTGCAGCTCCTCAGGGGCCAGAGCTGACCTGTTCGGCTCCTTGCACTGCCTGTACCCAGGGCCTGAGTAGCTGACGGCTGTTGTGCTGGATGCAGTACCACTTCTCTGTTACCCAAGACAATAAACTATCTAACCAGCCCTGAGAACAGACTCTGAGCTTGTTCTGTTTTGCAGTGTGGAGGTCAGGTAATAAATTTGGCTAGCTTGCAGCATCTGATCCAGATTTTCTTTCTACCAAGCTACTTCAAAGCAGACAGACTGAAAGCTTTGCTTGCCATGAGACCCTTGGACCATGATGCACACAGAACAGCGCAGCTTCCTACTCTAAGCTAAGCCTCCCCCCATGCCAAAGTATCTCCAGGGTTCAGTGCTCCTGCCTTCTCTCGCTCGCTTCGGTCACCAGCGTTTCTTTTCCCCCGTGCTTTTCATTAGCCTGCTTTGCATTGGCAATCATGAGGCTGCTGCTGGAGCGTTTCATGGCTTAGCAAAGGCCTCGGCTTTTGTCATTTATAATCTGCACTGCATTTGCCCCTGGACCCTAATCCCGAGTTGCCCTCTCATCCCTTACCCTTTTGTACTGAACAAACCCAGGACAAAAAGTGCTTGCTGTCCAATACTGCATGATGTTCCCAGGGGACGGCTGTGCCCCATAGGCAACCCCTCTTTGTCTTGCAGCATCTATTTTGCTGTGTTTATTTAACAGCTGGGACCTTGTTAGTGACTCAGAGGCACAGCTCCAGATGTTTAAATCAAAACAGATTCCACCCATTCCTATGTATGTGAAGAGATGGCTTTCTAAAAAGTCGTCTTCAGGGAGAAGACTTGGTAGCTGAGACTTCAGTGGAAGTGAGTGAAGGGTTTAAATGCAGGAGAGAAGATGCCTCTGGGATGAACAAAGTCTACGTGGAAAGATTTTGTGTTGTGTTCTTAAATGAACTGATTATTTTCAATTCTTGTCCAAATTGCAGCCTTAATGTCTTGGTGTTTGGGAAGGCAAGAAATCCTGGAGCTCTGTTGTAAATGAAAAATGATATGGATAGGTTTCTGCATCTCATGAGCAGTGGGATAGGAAAGGAAAGAGTTTGAGTGGATCACGGGAATCTTACAGCAGAAGAGCAATGAATATGGACTAGCCAGTGACAGAGCACACAGGCTCCTTACGTTTGTTAAATTAAGGATCTGTGGTAAGAAGTGCAGCTTGGCTGAAGCCGTGTGTTTGTACAATCACCTGGCGACCAGCTAGCTGCCAGAGCCCCTACTGAATACCTCCGCTCTCCTGCCCCACCATCCTTAGCATCAGTCATGGCGATGGCTTTTAAGGAAAATAACGAAGTAAAACACACAGAAGCAAAATTCCATTCCGGTTCCCTTTCTGCCCGCATCCGAGTGGTTTGTGCGGCGGCAGGGGAGCAACGCGCAGCCCTAGCCGTGCAGAGCCGCGGGCCCCGCGCAGTTCTCTAGCTGGTTTCCCAGCCTCGTCGCTCAGCGCGTGGGCGTGCGTTTAAAGTGAGTGGTGAGATGCTCTTCCTAAGGAGCCCCTCTGAAAGCCCAGCTGCTGCGGTTTGCTTTCGGCCAGGAGCCGGTGATTCAGAGCCAGGGTAGCGTCGGCAGGCTGCGGAGTAGCAGCCGGGTTTCTAGGAACGGGATCTCCTCCCCGTATTGATTACTGTGCATCCTCGGGGCTGTCGCAAGAGGAAGGGGTACTGCTGAGCATGGGCGGTGGAGGAGGACAGAAGCGTGCTGTCGTGGGCACAATTGTTCTGCCAACGCAAAACAGATGGCAGAAGGGGAAAGAAAACGTTGTGAAAGTTGTGTCAGTTTTTGCAATCAGATTTGAAGCCATGGGGAAGCATTTGGTTCAGAGAGTGGAAACAAAAGCGGCCGAGGCTCATGTGAAAACTTTCCAAGCCAGGAATTCTTTTGTGAAAGCTCAAAAACCAAACCCCTTTCTTTTCACTGTCTCCGGGCAGGCCCTGGCTTTCTGAAGCTGAGATTCACTGGTGTTGTAATGGAGCGCGGCGCGTTGGCTGGTGGTGGGCTTTTGTGTGCAGGACTGAGGAGCAGCAGCAGCGCGGGTCTTGGACATGGCTCTTGGCGAAGAAAGGAGTGGGGCGGAGGGGAATACGGCCCAACCCAGAATAGTTTGATGGGGTTTTTTTCCCCCATCATTTTTATACTGATTTGTATTGTAGTAATGTTGGATGTCCCAGCCAAAATCACATTTTTGCTTTGGGCAAATACAGATGCGAAGCCCTTGCTGTGGCGGCTTTGTGATTCCGGGCAGGGGAGGTGGGCTTAGCTTTGTCCTCCCTTTCCAGAAGGGGTGAGGAAGCGTGAGCGAGAGGCCGTAGGTAGCAGCAAGGAGGTGGGGAAGTGAGTTTGTGTGACTGAAATCACACAGGAGATCTGCGGCAGGGCTGAGCAGCATCTCTTCAGCCCTAGACCACGGAGTTATTTTAGCTTCAGTCTAATTTTTATATCACTAGACGCAGTCGAGTGGCTGCAGTGAAGAGCAGGTTGATGTGGAAGCCAGTGTTGAATCTAGGAATAGATGTTCTACGCTTCCTTCCCCTGCCCTCCACACCTAGCTTTATCTGGCTTTGTTTCTCACACCTTTCAAGGCTAAAGAAGCTTAACAGAAGCAGGAGTAAAATGCCTTAGGATTTCTTATTGCTGGTGTTCTTACTCCCTTACTGGAGTTTGCCTGTGCCAGAATGGATGTCTGATGAAAGCAAAGCTTCAGCTTGATGAATGAGGCCAGGAGCGATGGAGCAGACCCGCAAACTCCCTGCACGGGGTCAGCAATGCAAGATGCGTCCTCTGAATGAGCAGCCTTCTGGAGAGCAGAAAGCAAAGGCAAGGGCTGATTCACCCTCAAGTATGTGGGTGGGATTTTCATAAGTGAAGGAGAGGTTGGAGATCCGGGTCTGAATGTTGCTAGTAGTAGCTGAATTGCAAGAGTCAGAGTTTAGGGGGGAAGGAGAAGGGCTGGCAGATACATCTCCACAGCTGTTGGCCTAAATAGGTGGAAATTGCGCAAGGCTAGCTGAGAAGGGGAGGACCGTCATGCATGTTAACTCCTCCTGAGTTTGGTCTCTTGTGGGTAGAAAACCCCAGCAGCCTTTTCCCCTTGTATCAAGGGAGCTGAGCTGTGGGTTTGTGCGTGGTTTTCTCCCTGCTTTGTGCTCCTCAACCTCAGACTGAGCAAAACCATGTCCTGAGGGCTTTGGGGCTTGGGCCTCTATTTCCCTACCTGTGATCTGGGGTGCAGTCAACCCAGCTGTGTTTCCTAGAGGTAGTATTGCTCTGGTGAATGGCTGCCTGGCTCCTGAAATATTGGTGAATGCTCTGCTTTATGGTTGATACCGGAGGGTGGGAGCTTGGCAGACGTGCGTTTGCTTTCCAAATCGGTTGCAGATACTTGCTCTGTGATCCTCAGATGTCCTTCAGAGGGTTTCCCAGGTCTACCCTGCAGCTTCAGTGTATGGCCACAACCTGAGCACAAGCAAAGCTTTCAGAGACGAGGCTTCCCTGTTGATATGACAGCGTGTTGTAGGCGTTTGTCTCCATGTGTACATAAAGTAAGCAGAGGATTATATTAAAAAAGTCTGTTCTAGTTATTAAGTATTGTTTGCTTCTGATTTTTGTGGAGTCTGTTTTTGCCATTAGCCCAGCTGCTCTACACGTTGCTGTTGGAAGATAAAATAGAAGTTTGCCTGTATTTGCGTTGTTGGATACTCCCCGTGTAACAAAAACGCTGCACTGAAAGGAAACCATTTAAATCTGCAGAGTTATGAGGAGAAAGCTCTCCACAGTCCTTTCTCCTAGAGAAAACTACAGTGTGCTTATTTTGATCCTTTGTTCTTTGATCTTCCGATATAAAGCTGAGCTCTGCAGGATGTGGAATTGTTCTCAGACGTTTTGCTGTTTGTTCAGACTCAGTGCAAACCCTTGAGCTGCTGTCTCAAGAATTCTCTGCTCTAGACCTACTCTCTGTGAGCAGAAAGGGGACTGGATGGGGATTGGTTTTGCTCTCAGATCATGAAAATGTCACTGCCTGCCGGTCTGCTACAGCTATCTGAGGATTGAAATACCCTCGAGGGAATTAAATGATGGCTTATTCCTTCCTAGTTTGCTCCCTTTTTTTCCCTTTTCTTGGCAAATACAGGCAAAAACACGTGACAAAAGAGTTGGCTTCAGTAAAACAGAATCCCAAGTCAGAGCAGGATATCTTTTTGTGTGTATGTCAGCATCTCTGAGGGAGGTGGGATGCCAGGATCCTTCACAGGGACCCCAGTCCTCCCACCCCTGCACTGGTCAGAGCTCTGCTGGAAACAGCCGTAGCAACTTGTTTTTATTTGCTAAGGTGCTGAACTAATTGCAAAAATAACAGGCAAATCATAAGGTACCTAACAGCAGCCACAGGCTTTCCTTTTTTCAAGAGGTGGGGTTGTTGTTTTTTTTTTTGTAGCTTTGTGACTTCTCTCTCCCCTTCCCTCACTCGGTGAACTGGTTTGTTTCTGTCTTTGCCTGTTGCTTTGATGTCGTAAATCCTGGTAAGGGCTTCTCAAATCCACCCAGGCTTTTTGAACATTAAAATATACCCCCTGCCTTGGAAAGTCTGTGACATACAGATGCTCAGAAGCTGCGGGGAATACGGCAGGGAAGAGCTGCCACACGTTGCCCTGCGCGGATGCCCTTCGCGCTCTCTGCACCTTGTTTCTCCATCCGCGAAAGGAGGCTGCGGATCGTTGCTTCCTCTGCTCACCTCGGAGGCTTCTCAGGTTTGTCACCACCCTCCATCGCTGGGCAGACCTCGGATGGTGCAGCGGTGAGAACAGCGATGTACGAACGATGACTAACCGGTGCAACGTGGGAATGGTGGTTCCGCTGCTTTGCGGTGGAAGCATCAGGCAGATGTTGAACATCTGGAGCGGCACTCTGCATGATTCCAGTGGGGCTAGCCGCTGCTGTCATGCAGCTTCCTCACAAAACACAGGCGTCTTCAACACCGTTCCCGAATGTGAAATCACGCTTGGTTCCGAGCGCTGCTCCTCTCCGTCGCGCCGAGGACCGGCTGCGCCCTCCGGCTGATCTAGATTCAAGCAGAATGGAAGCGGCTGTCAAGTGAAAACCACGGGTGGATTTAACACGTTGCTGATGTCAGGTCTAGTCAGGGAAAATGTTCCATTTCAGTTATTTTAATATGCAGTAGGGCTGACACTGACGTAACTGCATGTAGCAAACATACTTAGGGCTTTATATAGGGTGGATATATCCCGCAGTCACAGATGGAAAAACTCACTTAGGCTGTCTCACCCGCTTTCTCAGCTGTCAATGCAAATTTCTTCCTTAGTTGCTATCTTTTCTTTTGCTTTTCCAGTGCAATTTTAAGCTTTGCCTCTGTCCTTTGGGTTAATGCTTTTAACAGGCTTTTATTAAAAACACTTTTAGATCTTCAGCAGTCAAAGCTATTTCCATATGGAGTCAAGGCTTTGATTACCTCTTGTTTCCCGGTGAAGGAACTCGGCAAGGTAGAGGGAGCAGAGAAACCAGGTGCTCTCTTGGGCAGCAGCGTGCTGTAGCTCCAGGTAAACATGCTTTGTCGGTGAAGTGAAGAGCTGGAAACATTTCATAAACTGCGCCAGGGGAAGTGTGAGTTACAGGCTTTGGAAACCAGCCTGGGGCGGCCTTCAGCGCGCAGAGGCTCTGCTCCCGACAGCACGTAGTCAAAAGCTGTGCGATATTTCGAGAGCAACTCTTTGTACTGCAAATAGACTTCCCTGACTGCATAGTAGGTGTACAAGTCTGCTCTTGCATTGGACCCTTTGACCCTGAAAGTGTCTCAGATGTAATAAACGTGGATAGTGTTGTGGTTATTTTTTCTTCTTGAGGGCTACAAGAGCTTTTAAAACCGAAGTCCAAACTCTGACCCCTGTATGAGCAGCACTGTCCTACCGGGTAAATCACCAGGTCCTGTTTTCCAGGGTCACTGGGGGTGTCCCGTGGATGCTCCAGCCAAGATGCTGGAGTACCTGCAGCTGAAGGTGAGAGGAGGAATCGGTGATCTGCTTTGCTGTGAAACCGGGTGGTAACTGTAGACAATGAAAAACAAATTGGGGAGGGGGAAAGAAGAAAAGAGGGGAACATAAAAAAACCCCAGCCCTTAAGTGACTTGCCTCAGGTGGTTGCGGCAGGGCAGAGCCGTGGATGAGGAGGGGATGCGTGCTCCTCTGCCCACCCCAGCGGCTGCTCCTCCGCGGCTGGGTCCCGCTTGCCTGCGGTCTGTGGGTCGCATCGGTGCTGGGGAAGCAGCCGGAGAGTGGATGTGCCAGATGTGTGGTTCGCAGGACTCTGCATGTCCTGCTGCGATCTCCCTGGTGTCGATACGTGTGTGCCGCTGCGTGGTGAGCAGAGGCCCGTGTCTCTTTAAAGCTCTGGGCATTTTTCTTTTGCAAGTGATTGAATTTGAGCAAGGGGAGGGGAGGATTCCTCAGTTCTGATGTAACCGCTAGCAGAACCATGTGGGTTTACACGTTTTTGACAAGAATAGGTCTCCTGGAAGCAAGTTATAAAATTTTCAGTAGCTCTTTTGTAATTGTTTGCCACAGCAGATATTTTCCAGTCAGCCTTTGCTTTGGGTCCCTGCAAGGTTTGTTTGCAAACTGTCCTCACGTAGGCTCCAAATGTGAAATCCATTCAACCTTCGTGACTCATTTGCTGTCCCACGTAACGCTTCCATTGGAGGAGAAGCCCGGCTTGGGGAAGCAGTGAAATGCCAGTGTCAGCACATCGGCATCCCAGCTTTCACCGTGCCTGCCCAGGCGGGGTGGGAAGGGATGAGATGGGGCTGGATGAGCCCCAGCGTCCCTCCCTGCACCCTGCCAGCACTCAGGTGACCCTAGCAAAGCTGAGCTTGGTTCACTTCCGCAGTGGCCAAGAAAAAATCAAGATTACTCTGCTTCTGAAACAAGTACTTCAATGAATTTAGGTAACAAAAGAGATTTATTACATAGCTATTTGTAAAATAACGCCTTTTTATTTATTTTTTAATGAGAAAAAGCATCCTCTTTGGCAGGGCAGAGGATGGATTTGCACAAGGTGGAAAGGTTTGTTTGCTTCCCTGTTGTGTCTTTTCCTAAACAGCTCTTCCCTTCCGCCTCCCTCTGTTCAGCCGTAGCCCTGAGCAGGACTGGGTTTTGCTCCCCACCTTGAAGCTACGCAACCAGTTTCCTTGCAAGCCAGCATCACTTGAGTTTCTTTTATGCTTACAGAACATGAACATCCAGGTGGAAGATATCAGGATCCGTGCCATCCTCGCCACCTACCGCAAGCGGGTGCCTGTCACGGAGGGTTACGTGGAGGTGAAAGATGAGGGGACTTGGAAGCAGATCTGCGACAAGCACTGGACCATGAAAAATTCCCGAGTTGTCTGTGGCATGTTTGGATTTCCGAGCGAGAGGAAATACAACACCAACGTCTACAAGTAAGAGCAGAGCTTTCTATGAGACACAAGCGTGTTTCTTTGAACACTTGGGGCCTTGTTCGAAAATGCAAATTGTCAAATGACACTGGAGACCTTGAGGTAGAAAAACCTCCAACTGCTTCATTCCTTCAGATCAGATTTTCCTTCTGTGTAAATATTTGAAATGTTAAGCATTTCCTCGCGCAGACAGGGGAGTCGTTTGATCCTCGCCGTTCCGGCTGAAGACCGAGTGCAGTATCAGTTGTAGTCTTTGATAGGTCCTACAGTAGGAGAGGTGGACATTCAGCCCAAGAAATCTTTTTTTATTTCCCTATAACATAGTCATTTCCTTACCGGTGATGGGTTTAGGTTCTGTGTAGTGTGCAGGGGATGGTTGTGAGCAAACTGACCACGCTCTCCCAGTAAGCCTACCAGCTGCAAGCGAATCTAACCACCTACCCTATCCCTCTGCAGAAAACTGGCTGAAGGATCAGATCTGGTATGCACCAAAAGCTCCGACCAAGTAATCCGGGAATAAAACAGGCCTTTGTTGTGCTTCATTGCCCAGGTTCCTCCTTCCTGCTACTGCATGCGATTCCTGGTCTCACACCTCTCGTGAGGTGTTTACCAGCCGCTGCGGCTCTCGCGGAGGCTCACCGTCCACGGGTGTCCAGCTGCCAAATCACCCACAGAGAAGCAATCTGCCCAGGGGAATATTTCCCAGTAAATCTCCCGCTGTTGCTAACCCCAGTTCAGCTCCTTTGGCACTGGCAATTCCTCAGGGTCCCAGGCTGGAAGAGCTGCCGGCCGTCTCCAGCTGTGTGACTTGTTCTGTCCATTAAAGCCTGGCCTGCTCTGAGCTGAGTGCTGAGCTAAAAATGTCCGTCGTTCGTCCACGCTGCTCCTCCCAACCTCGCTCCTGCCCGCGCGTCTGAGGTGGTGCTTGTAGAAGGATGCAGCTTGGGGCAGTTGTGATTTCAGTGCTGCTTTTTTCTTCCTATAATTGTGGATTGCTTTAAAACGAGGGAAGAAAATAGTGATCCAGAGGGAGCATTGGGTCTTTTGGAGCCACAGGCTGAGCGGTTCAGGCTGTGTTTCCCGTTTCCTGAAAGCCAGGAGCTCTGGTCTTTGTTGTTGTCATCCCTTCAGCTTGCATTTTGTCACCAGCCTTCATCACAGACATCATTCTTCCTACGCTGTTCCCTAGAAATAACGCACGAAAGCAGATGCAAAATAGTTTAAGTGAAATTCTGTCTCATTTCTTCCCTACACTGTGACCTATGGGGCCAGGAGAGCATCAGCTGGTTGGTTAGGGGGACAACTGAATTCTTCAGGCAGGAGTTGTGGTTTTCCTGCCTGCTCCTCTTGGCCTGTGCAACTGCCATTTCTAAAAGCTCCCTCTGGAACCGGCTGGCCACGTTTCATTTCTTTCATTAGCGAGATCGCGATCAATTGAAGAGGTCCTTGGGTTGGAATAGCGTAAAGCCACATAGCAGCTCAAAGAATATAAGATAAGTAACTCAAGTGGAATTCTGTTTTCAGGCTTCCCAGGAAGGTGAGCAGTGAATTAGTAATTGCTGTCAGGCGGTCTCATGTTTTGCCCTGGACACCAATTCGAGGAGCTTATGCTCCCATCAGTGCAGCATGTCTCCCTCTAACTCGGCTCCAAGATTCCCATCCCCTGCATCAGAGCAGGAGGGCAGAATAAATTACCTCTAGTAAGACAAAGTAGGTTTTTCCTGCTTCTCAGTTGTGGTGTTTCCAAGAAAAGCATTAACTTTAGCAGCCGAAGCCATCTGCCTTAAATAAAAGGGTGCTTGGTAATCGTCCTGTCTCTTGCAACAGTACACGTAGAGATGGAAAAACTGAGGCACGGTTGTTCAGCGTGACATTCAGCAATGCTGAAAATCCCATTCGCTGGAGCTGGAGTTAGGAATACGCAGTGCCTACAAACACCAGGCTTGGAGATCTCTGCTACCGACCCAGACGCTGCTGAGACAGCCTCGGTGCCCCAATACCTGCCTCACCTTTCCCTGGTTTTGGCAAGCAGTAACGGCTTGCCGGGCTCCCACACCCACAGAAGGGTGTTTTGGAAAATATGCTGCACGTTATCCTGGGTTCCAAGAAGATGAGATGTCATTTTATTGGAAGGAAGAGTCTTGTAAAACTTTGTCAGGTAGATGGTTTTGTTTGGTTAGCATAGTTTGAAAAGCTGCGTTCTTTCTTGGGATATTTGCCTTTGAGCTTTGTGTTACTGGCAGATGCGTCACGTACAACCAGCGTTGCTGGTGAGGGAAACCTCCCAGTTCTGGGCTGGGAACTTCAGAAGTAATTTTTGCTTTGTGACTGAGGTACTGCAACGATCACCACTGCAACTGGCTCACCTGGGCCACGGGAGCTCTGCTCTCTGCTTTGCCGGTGCTCTCTGGTCGCATCCTGTCCTGGGGAGGGAAGAGCTCATCTCTGGATGGGCACTTGAACTAAACCCTCTCTCTACGTGTGTCTGAAGCCTCAGAAACGTTCTGCTCATTTCTCGGGCTTTGCTCTCCCTAATTTGTAAATGCCCTTCTCCCAAGAGTGGATCCTTTCCTGCTCGTGCTCCGCAGCGGGGAGACAGGCCGGAGTCGGGTTTCTGCTGGCCGCGCTGCGAGTGCCCCCTTCCCACGTCCCCGGCAGTCCCACTCCCCGCAAACTGCGGCTTTGCTTGCTGAGCTAGCTGATGCTCTGCTCCGCTCCGCTGCTGCACAACGGTGGGAGGTGAAATGATTTGCAGATGGGTCTTGCTTGAAAGAAAACAACTTAGTTCATTGTTGTTCTGGTGCCAGGGTTTTATTCCTGAATGTAACTTAGACTCTGCAGTTGACAGCACAATTTATGGTAGGAAATGAAACAAATCTCTATGTTGTTTCCATGTTCTTGTTCATTCTTCAAAGTGATTTTATATAGGCACCGCTTGTTAACTCCTCCTTCCAGTTCCTGCTCTGGTTGAGAAAGCAGAGTGGAATTAAATGCGTTTTACTGATGGAGAGAGAGAAGTTTGTGATCAGAGATACCTAAGGCGGAGAGATGGACCTGATGCTTTCTCGAGGTCTTACAGCTTTGTGATTTGTCAAAGAATGGGATGGAGGAGCTCAGCAGTTCCAGGATATCGAGACCAGCCCTGAGGAGAAGGATGGGGGTGCTGAGGGATTAAAAGCTGGCCGTGACCCGGCAGCATGTGCTGGCAGCCCCGAAGGCCAACCGTGCCCTGGGCTGCATCCCCAGCAGCGTGGGCACAGGGCGAGGGGGGGGATTCCACCCCTCTGCCCCGCTCTGGTGAGACCCCCCGGGAGTCCTGCGTCCAGCTCTGGAGCCCTCAGCACAGAACAGAGCTGGAGCTGTTGGAGCGGGGCCAGAGGAGGCCCCAGCAATGATGCGAGGACTGGAACCCCTCTGCTGGGAGGAGAGGCTGGGAGAGCTGGGGCTGCTCAGCCTGGGGAAGAGAAGTCACCAGGGAGACCTGAGAGCAGCTGGCAGTGCCTGGAGGTGCTGCGAGAGAGCTGGAGGGGGACTTGTGACAGGACAAGGGGGGATGGCTTTAGGCTGAAAGAGGGGAGATTTAGATTAGATATAAGGAAGAAATTCTGCACTATGAGGGTGCTGAGGCCCTGGCCCAGATTGCCCAGAGAAGCTGTGGCTGCCCTCTCCCTGGAAGCGTTTAAGGCCCAGTTGGATGAGACTTGGAGCACCCTGGGCTGGTGGAAGGGGTCCCTGCCTGTGGCAGGGGGGGTTGACACTGGGTGGTCTTTAAGGTCCCTTCCAACCCAAACCATTCCATGACTCTATGATACTTCATTCAATGTCGGTCCAAACAGCATCTCCCAGTTTAACCAGTCTGCTCACAGCATTATAAACCTGGTCAGATGTGTAGGGCAGTTAGTCACTTCACGCTTGTAGTGGAAATCACCGTGGTTTGGGCTTTCCCTAGCAAAGCCAGGATCTTAAGGGCTTTGGTAGTAGGCGGCAGGTCTGGCTTCTCCCTGAGGCTGAAGACAGCAAACTTGTTAACTTCAGTAAATGCTTGAAGAATTGGTCGAGTATAGAAACTGCTCTCAGCACCAGAAATGTATGCTCACACCTCTGAGGAGTCCAGCAGCTTCTGTTTGCTGTGTTATGGGTGAGTTTTCCTGCGATGCATGTGTGTAACGGTTTGTTTTCTGCTTTCCTCGAGTCCCCTCTGACACACTCTTACGTAGCAAGGTTGCTTTAGCTAAACCCTTAGCCACTTCCCACAGCCCTTGGCCTTAACCTGTGCCTTTGTTTAAAGCTTAAGTGATGAAGGTCCATCTCTCCTGACCAGCCAAAACAGTCTGGGCTCCAGCTTGACCTGGAGTTGGCTAAACTCTCACAGCATGAGTGTTCACTCGCGCCTCTGCTGTGAGCAGCATTGCCTGTGGCTTATACCAAGGCCAGTGAGAGGTGGGTTGCACCCTTTCTGTGTCAAACAGTCAATACCAAGAATGCCCTGAGTTTCTATCTGTAAAGATCATCTGCATTCTACTTCTTTTTTCTATATATTTGGTCTGGGGAAACGAGGTGGGGCTTTCTCTGGCTATTCCTCCCCAGCCTAGCAAGGGCTGTTAATGCCAACCAGATGTTAATGCCTCATGAAATTTCCAGGATGAGGTCATTGTTTGCTATTATAAGGCATCCCCGTAATTACTGCTCTAAGACAGGCTGTGTTTCTTGTCTGCTTTGGAGTTCGTGGAGCTCTCATCTGCGGAGGGCCCTCGGTGAAAACGCTCCTCCGGGTTCTCACTTCCATGCTGAGCGCACAGAGTGAAAGGGTGGTGGAGCCGAGCTGGCTCGTGCTCGGAGGGTATGGAGTGGGGTCACTGAACGCAGGCGCCTCGAGATGCTTCCCAGCGTGGAACGGATGCCGGAACCTGCCCCGCTGCTCTGCAGCCCAAGACAGCACTTAGCGTTCAACTGGGGCCTCGGTGCTGAGCTCCAGCAGTCCAAGGGCAGGTGCTTTCACGGATTTTTGGTAGACTTGTAGTATCCAGCGTCGTTTAATTAGAAGGAAGAAAAATCTTCAAGGTTTGGTCCAAATCGAACCAGATATTCTAGCTGAGAAGCGGCTGGCACTTTCTTTCTGCCTGCATCCTCTATGTTTTTACCTTTTTCTTTTAAAATTTTTAATTTCCCCTTCCTATTTCCCATTCATTCCCTGGCAGCTCTGGTGTGACAAACGTGGGGTTTGACAGCCAGTGTCTTACCCACAGGACAGGCAGGTTCCTTATCACCGCTCCGTGGGACAGAGCTCAGCCCTGCCCTGCTCTCCAGCACTGCCGGCGCAGCGTTTACCCCCGTCCCGTTATGCAATAACATCTCTGTCTCCTGCCCGACTGCGTTTGGCCCTGACCTCAACCCGGAGACGTTTGGTTCCAGAAAGGATCAGTCGGTGGCTGCGAGCCATCTGAGCCTAGGCAACTGCTGAGCTTGTCAGCGAAGCTGAGCAAGTGGAGGGGCAGAGGATAGTCCTCTCGAGCATCTGAGACGGGGCAAATCAGCCCACGCAGGACCACCGAAGGGCATCAGCTAAGAAAACCTCGGCCTGTCCAGTTTAGCTTCAAACCAACAACCTGTAACAGGTGCTTTGTCCCTTTACCAGATCCCGTTCGGGCTCTCTGTCCTGCAGGGACGTGCTACGGTTAATCGGAGTCTAAGTTCCACCCACCTCGCTGTGCCATTTCTCACAGCTCATCCTTGCGTCGCCGGGGCTGCGTGGCAGCCGGTCCTGGAATGAGGAGCCGGACAGGGACCTCGCAAAGCCACGTCAAGATCACAGCCGGGCGTCGGCTCCTCTGCGCCTCGACTTCTTTTTTAACTTCTCACATCTTCCTTTTGATAATGTTCTGACCTATATTTTTGTTTTCTTGACTATTTTAGCTCCAATGCAGTCATCTGACAGCCTTGCAATGCAGTTAGGACAAAGCTGGATTACTTTCTTTTCTCGTTTATCACACGTGCCCCTTCCCCCTTAGGAGTCCCTGGAGCCGCTCCAGGCAAGCGCTGCAGTTTGGGAGCAAGGAGCAGAAACTGCTGCCAATCTCCTCTGCTGTGAACTTGTCATCAAGGGAATTGCTCTTGTTCTCGGAAATTGCTTTTAGGCTCACAGTTGTTAACACCGCAGCTTTGAGAGAAGCTGGAGAGCCGTGGGCTGCTTCCCAGTCTGCCATCTTCTCACAGCTGACAGGTGATGGCCAGCGAAGCGAGCAGCTCGTTACGGGAGAGGTCTTTTGGGGGCCTCTCCTGTCGCAGCTCGCCAGCGTTATTTGCACAGGCCCTGTTTGTACACTGCCTCTTGAATGAACTGATCCCTGACCCCTGCGTAGCGGAGGGATCTCTCTTGCGTGTCTCCTTCGGGTGTGTAGTTGCTGGTTCGTACTCTGGTCTTTACCTTGAGCAGATGACCTGCTTGCTCCCAGGTGGCACCTCAACAGAGAGCCACTCTGTGTGTGAATAGAGCAGCCTTCAAATAACACCGTTCAATCCACATTTTATTTCAAAGTGGTTTTTTTCCCAAATGTAGCTACATCAGCGCGGTTCTTACGGATTGCTAACTTCTCGTTTCCTTTCATTCCTCCAAGGATGTTTGCCAGCAGGAGGAAGCAGCATTACTGGCCTTACTCGATGGACTGCAGCGGTAACGAGGCGCACGTCTCCAGCTGCAAACTGGGCAATCACCTCAACGTGGACGCGGAGAAGAACGCGACGTGCGAGAACGGGATGCCTGCGGTAGTCAGCTGCGTCCCCGGACGCGCCTTTGCCCCCAGCAGCCACAGTGGCTTCCGAAAAGCCTTCAGGCAGGAGGTGAGCAGGGAGCAAACGCAGCCCGTCGAGTAGGAAAAGCCTGGGGCCGTAACTATTCCCCATCAGCTACTGGGGGCTGAACGTGTGTGTGCCCGTAGCCACAAACCAGCCGGTCGTCCAAATGTCCCCTCTTTGTATCCCTTTCCCGCTGCAATCCCAGCAGAGTTTCTGTCCTCGCAGATACGTGGTACCTCGCGCTCAGGGCGTGGGAGACCGGCTCGCCGCTCAGCTGGCAAGGCTGCGAGCTAGTAGTAAGAAAATACGTTGGTCACGTTTCTGTTGGAGCTGTTGTGTTCGTGCCAACTGAACGCGTGCCCAGCTGCTGCCGGGCTCTGCTGTTCCGCAGGCACTCAGCTCTGCTGGCTTCTTCCTCCCGCGGAGGCACGAGGGAAACGAGCTGCTGTTTCCGCTACCCCTCTATCTTCTGCAAAGAAACGCCCTGAGAGACTAGGAAAACAGGGCCTGTGGAAAAGCTGAAAAAGCTGTGCGTGTTTAGTCTAGCAAGGAGAGGGCTGAGCATAGCGTAAAAATTCCAAGATATGCAAAAGGCTGTTATGAAATGACCCCGGAGTCGGTTAGTGTCAGTGGGGCAGCTGAACGCGGCTCAGCCTAACGCGCGGCAAACGTGGTTTAGGTTGCTGCCAAGGGAAATTTTCCAGCCGTAAGGTCTGTGCAGCCTTAGGACACAGGGGTGACCTCGGGGTCTGGAGGTTCTTCGTGCTGGGCAGAGGGGTTTTTTGCAGGGTGCATCGTAGCCTGCACCCTCCAGCCCTGTGCCTCTGTGGCTTTAGGAGAGGGCTTTCCCTTGGCCCCCAACAACACCTCCAGGCACTGCTGGAGTGGGAATAGTACAGACCTGTCCCTGGTTTGCTTGCCTGGAGTCTGGGCGCTTCTCTGCGCGAGAGCTTGCGGGATCTAGGCCTCAAAGGCGGAAGGTCTTGTAAATCATTGCTCCTCTTCTGAGCCACGCGTACTGCCAAGTAATTCCTTAAGCCTTTGTGTAGGCTTCGGGTGTCCTTCATGTGACCCCAGCCTGGAGAGCTGTATACGCTTCCAGTTTGGAAAAGTCAAGGTTTCTTTTGCTCTCTGACTGCTCAGATCTCATGGTGTTCCCACGCCTGCGGCTCCCACCTCAGCAGCGCATCTCCCGGGTGCAGCGGCCGGCTGCTCCGCACCAGGGAAAGGTGCAAGCCGTGCGCAGTAGGTGCCTGAGAGAAATGTAAGAAGGATAGAAATGAACGGAAGTGGCCCTGCCACTCGGCTGTGTGTTTCTGACCGCCATCTGCCAGATCGCTTGTTCCAGAGACAGTTTTCACGTGGCTTGCGCTGCGCGTTGGTCTCCTCGGCTAACCCGCGGCCCCTCTCGGGAGGTGCGTGCAGCAGATGCATCCATCCAGCAGCTGAACCGCAGGCAGCAAGCGGGTGAGAGCGGTGCGACAGCTGGCTCGGCGCGGTTCCCCAGCCTCCTGCAAGGCTCCCGAGGGACGGGGTGTGAGAAGTCCGGCCTCTCCTGTGCGTGGCAGCACGCTGCTGCCGCAGAACTGTGGGTGTGAAGAAGGCTCCTAAAGCAAAGCGCTAAAACTGCAGAGAACTACAGTGGCTCTCTTTATTTTCTGCCCACGTACAGGGACATGAGAAATGTATGTCTATGGTACCATAAGTCTCAGCAGATGTAGATCTCCTCTCATCCTGAAGCAGAGGAAGCTCCAGCTGAAGATGAGGAAGAACTTCTTCCCTCTGAGGGTGACGGAGCCCTGGCCCAGGCTGCCCAGGGAGGCTGTGGAGTCTCCTTCTCTGG
>Ga0065711_1003055_pt1 | contig 30055 bp, 15 predicted proteins | sample Hoacrofraction12_FD_59098 | JGI IMG/M metagenome (GOLD analysis project Ga0065711, IMG submission 59098) | Hoatzin crop microbial communities from Cojedes, Venezuela - Epithelial fraction 12 v2 (version 2) | ecosystem: Host-associated > Birds > Digestive system > Esophagus > Crop | place...
GTAGGTGACTCTGCTTCGGCAGGGGGGTTGGACTAGATGACCCACAGAGGTCCCTTCCAACCCCTACCATTCTGTGATTCTGTGATTCTGTGAACTGCTAGTGAAGCTGTAGTGTATTCCTGCACGTGTGCTAGCCTAAGCACCGCCAGCAACAGCAAAAGCACAGAAACAACAGCTTGCAGGCAACATTGGAAACTGGAGCATAAATTGTCCTGTGCCCTTGAGCACACTCCTTTGCTCTACTGTGCAGACGAGAGCCCAGAGTTCATTCTGTGTTAACAGGCATTCGTTAAGACAATTAAGTATACACAGGGCTTTTTGGTGTGTAAATAGGCAAGACTGACAAAGGGGGCAGGAGAAAGGAAGTAGTATTAGCTATGTCACAAGTCAGGAACCGAGGCACAGAAATATTACCGACAGGATTTTCAGCAGGATTAAAGCAGCATGACTTTATTGACTGGGCTGCATTAACATCAAATGTGGTTTGAGCCTCAGTGATTTCTTCAAAGTAAAACTGGAAGCAGAACAGGAACCAAACCCAGGTCATTACTTAACCCACAAAACCATAATTTCTTTCCTTATTTCTTTTCTATATTTAGCAGGAAAAAAAAAAAAAAGTGGCACATGTGCCTGTAGGGTGACCTGTCGTGCTGCTAAGTCTCTACTTGTACAAATTCAGTCCCTCTCGGTTTAACTAACTCTAATTTTGAATGCTGTCTTTGGCATTCTGCCTTGGACTTCTCACAAGGTTTTTTTTTTTTTTTTGATGGGATTTTTTTTTCTTTATTTTCTTCCTTTTTTGAGAAGGGAGATAGTAAATGTGAATAATTATTTCTCCACAAAGAACAGATCTTTTGTAGTCAAGTTTGGCATCACTGTCGTTTCTTAGTTACTTAAAGTTTAGACTAAACCCATGGTATTTATACTGTGAAAATCCCTAGGAGGTTCCAAATGAATCATTCATGTGAGTTTCCAGCAAGAAGTTATATTTTTTAATGTTCTGTTTATGAGACCTGTTTTCTGTGTTGTTTTGCTTGCATTCTTGGAGAATTATGTTATGAACAGTAAAATTGGTCATTTTATTTTTTTGAATCGCTCATACAAATTATCTAGATGAAACTGGGCATCAAGTAAAAATCCAAAATTGGATAATTTTTTTTCCAGTTACAGTTATGGAAATGTAACATCCATTTAAGAGGAATGTGCATATTGTACAAGTTCTGTTATGCAGTATACACCATGTCAACATATTTAGAGAGGAAGAGAACAGAGCGAAATCATTCAAGGAATGAAGAAAGGGGACAGATTTTGAATTCAAAATTCATGCTCATGTTTGCATCTGCAACACTAAGTGGATCAATAACACTACAGCTATTCTACCAAGTTTTATGGCCAACAATGTTTGAGAAGTTTGAAGTGCAGCTGTCTTCTGTTAATTGCAGTTATATATATATATATATATATAAAAGAATATTTTCCTCAGCATGTCATTTTTATATCTATAAATTCAGAGTTATATTTACCTGAGTAGTACTACTACTACTACCACTACCACTACTAGTACTACTATCTTCATATGCGTTTGTAACTGAATGTTACAAAGTCAGCATGATTGTGTGGGAAAATGCAGCAATGTCAAGAAAGTGCTGGTATTTCTGCAAACAAAATCATTAGCGACAGGGCCTTGGGGTATGTTGAAAAATATTTTTGGACTGTCTCAGCTTTCCCAAGATGAGCCTGCTTGGTTGCTGTGACACTTGCTACTATTATGAAGAGCTATGTGTTGGCACGGATCTTCTTTAACTGCCATATAGTTTTAGTCTGGTTTTACTATGGAAGATACTGTAAAGAAGTTACCTGAGATCCAGGCATCCTAAATCATGCACCAACTGCAAACTGACTTAAGTAAGTTCTGAAAGCGAGTATACTTTATGCTTTTGTTATTCAGATGTACCTTTTGTATGCCAAATTATTGATAAAACTCGCATATCAAATGCAGGAAAAAGGATTCTTATGTAACTTGTTGTATTAGCATTGATTACTTATTGTTTAATTTATGCAGGCTGAAGTTTTCTGAAGTGACTGTGCTGCAAAAAATCAGAAGTTCCGTCAGAAAAGGAAAATTTTCCCATAATTTCTTCCATAATTATATGCGAGTATAATTAAAAATTATCACTGAGAATTTTTTAAATGAGACTCCACAGAAACTGTGTCTCTATGATATCGCACTGAATATTTTTATAATAATTTGTAAGAACAAATTAAACGATTGCTAATGAAGTTTCTAGGTGACAACCCCACCCCCCCAACAGAATAGTAAATGTCAATACAGTTCACCGAAAAAGTCACCTGCACCATTTGATATGTTAAGCAGAAATAATATGTCTTCTGAAATGTAAGGACAAAAAACTCCGGCCATACTTTAAGGGTGAGGAATTATTTCAGTCACTGTTATCTAAGAAAGGACCGTGATTGATAGGAAAAAAAATGCTTCCATTAAGCTAGTGCTGTTATTCTGTGACTAAAAAGTTCTAAAACGATTCTGGGATTTATGAGCAGGGAAATATGAAGTAGGTGTAAGGCTATCATATTACCTCTGGTACAACTATTATTGCAACAGTGAGTCCAGATCCAGCAGCCACACCTGAAGAATGTGTTATTGCATTGGAGGGAAAGTGCACCAGAGACGAGACAAATACTAGGAAGGAAGGATCAGAAAATGTCTATTATTGCTAAAGATTTAATGAGGTCATGTGTAGAGCAGAGGGATTTTCAGTCTGGTGTTCAAGCACTGTATGACAGTGAAAGGTCGACAAGAGATGGCCTCGAAATAAAGCACAGTGTTCCAAAGCAGTGGTAATTGGCTGTTGAGACAAAGCTCACTAATGCCTGCAGTATACAACATATGTAACTCAAGATTTAATGGTTTTCGTAGCACAGCCAGTGGGCTTGAAGCAGGTATCAATTCAAGAGGACCTCATGGCTCCAGTTAACGAGGTCAGATGGATTATCACAACAGGCCGTTAGCCCACTGTGGCTAGCTTAAGTGCATGTACTCAGAGCAACAGTCTGTGCAAAAACTGAAGGACTAAGACTCCTCTGTGGAGTCTTTTATCTCTTCCCATGGAAAAAGTGAACACCGTATCCTGGACACAGGATTGAGAATCTCAGCTACATTAAGCAGCATCTCCACTAACTTTAATCATCTTGACTAATAGTCTTGGTTTCGTTGACAGTCAGCAGAGAGAAACAAGGATCTCAATAGGGCAACTTAATCCAGTCCTGGTAAGTGTCAAAGCTAGACAAGAGTGCTTCACTCAGATATTGTCTTACCACAAAAAACAGAAGTTTGAATGAGTTGTGTAAATAAGGAGCAAGAATAACAGAAGTCCAGCTGCTGGCATCCATAAAGAAGAGATAAATAAGCACTTTTTGGACTCAATTCATCTGACCTGCTTTAGATATCTGCTCTAAAACAAAATGAATTATGTGAAAGAATTATACAAATGGAGTTTTGACAACTAGTTTGCCCTGTATACAGCTGCATTTTGTCAGGTGATCCTCACATTAGATGTCTTAAAGTTAAAATGCTAAATGTAAATAATACAGATCCTACCATACAAGAAATTACTTTAACTTTTCAGTGTTCAGGATATGGGTGATGGCAAAGAGAAATCAGTGAACAAAACTTATAAAAGAAGGGAAGGCAAAACCACACAAGAGTGGCTTTACCTCTGTAAAAGAAGGAAGAAGAGTGACAAGAAGAGTGACAAGACTTAGAATAATTTAGAGTGTGGAAAAAAAATTGAATAAAATCCTTCGTGTGAACTGCCACCTTGAGACAAATCAACGTTAACGTGTGTCTTTTTGACAATTTGTGCATGCACTGACAATTGTCAAGATGCATTGACAATAATTCAATGGTGGGAACTAGCATTGAGCCCTGAATTATCCAAAGAAGGAAAACTGGCTAAAAGTTTTGAAGAAATGATGTTGAAAGTACAAGCACACAACTGGAATGGCTAAGAGGAAAAGGAAAAAGGCAAGTTGCTGCATTTCTTTTGAAACTAATATCGTCAGATTCATTACGTGTTTTGTTGAATGTACTTCATCTGAAGTTTATTAGTGCATTAAGGCACAATCTTATGATCTGGTCTTACACAGAAACTCAGTTTTGAAACTTGTCAAATGGATTATGAGAAAATAGAACAGCATTATAAAAAATCTCCACTCATAAAATATATTTGGTGTTGGAAAAGGGGACAGAATTTTAGTAGATCAGTCTTTTTCTCAAGTACTACCTTCAATAGCCAAAAAACCAAAGTATCTGTGAGGCAATGGATGGCAAATAAACATTTTTGTATACTAAGAATCTGCGGAATCTAACTGATAATATAAATTTTCAAAATTAAAGGCTAACTCAACAAATCGGAAGTACCAGGATCCTTCTCTGTCTGAGGCCACTTGGCATGGAATAGCCCTCAGCTATATTATTAAATTCTCTTATTTTTTGAAACTCAGTCCCTCGTCTATTGGGAGCTTGCTAGCTCTCAAACTAGATCCAGAAGACGTGTTGGAGGATGGTAGCATCACAGGACAAAACTGTGACTGGAACCATTCTAGCAATGCAACAGTATGGCTGACTGCAGTTCTGAGCCCCTAAATTCCTTACTTTATCAGTAGGAAATGCAGTATTAGAGCCCAGTGCTCTTAACAGTCACTACCATGGAACTCATTACTTGCATACACACTGCTGATTTCAACATGGAGTAATTGAGGTAGAGTAAGATAAGTTGCGTGAGTAAATGTTTACATGATGAAGTCCAAGCAGCACTGACCTTGTCCCAGACACAGTGAGCAAAAATTAAATATTGTAGCTGCTATGTTTGTTGAAGGAGTGGAAGGGGAATAAGGGGGAGAGACTAAAGGTGTGTGTGTATATATGTATCTTTACATATATACAAAAATATGTATTATATGTATTTTAAATAGAAAATACGGTTTCTGCAAAGAACACATTATGAAAGGGTAAGGAAGATGAATTATAGAGAAGCCAAAGACTAAGGCTTGTATTTCAGCTAGTAGACTCTTTTGCCTCTGAAATGGTTCCCTTGAGACATTGTTCTGTAGGTTAATAATCCTCACGACTAGAAAGTGTTTTCCTGATATTTCACCCAATTCTAGCCATCTGTAATCTCTTCCCAAAAGCCTCTCCTCATTTTACCTCTTTGGTGTACTCTAAACAAGTCTTTTCTTTCAGCTCCGTCTTTCAGCTAAACAAGTCTTTTCAGCTCAGTAGCTGGCTATGTAATATCCTATATAACTGGAATCCAAATGTGCAAGTTGCTGAGCAGCCCCAAATTTCATTAACTTCATCAAGTTAGTGCCCAGCATTAATAAAAAATATATGTGTTTAACAAAAAAAATCAGCCTTGCCATGCATGTAAAATGTCTAAATACATAACTTGGTTTCTTTCCAGCACTCTCTTGTTCCAAGAAAGCACAGAATTATGCTTTTCATAATAATTATTGTAGAGTATTTCCTTTCAGGAAAGCCCATATCTACAACGTGTATATTCTGGGAAGAATATAGTTTACTTTAATAATTTTCTGGGAAAACAGGGCCTTTCATTTTAAGTGTTCAAAAAATAAATCTTTCACTAATACTTATGGGCCCGATTCTGTGAGGGGTGAATGCCACAAGTCCTGGGATAGATTCCTAGTTACGCCAGCTTCCACAAATTAGAGACTCTGATTTCAGTAATAGGCTAGGGCTGCAGTATCTTGAAAAAAGTGACTATAGTTTGCTTAGATGTAGTCCAGCCACCACTGAATGCCCTTTTCTCCTGTTTCTAACATACTGCCTCTGCTGGGAAATAAAGCTGTCCCTGGTGAAGAACTTCAGGTATATTGCTTTTCCATTGTTTTTAGATATCTAAAGAGAAAAGATTGTGGGCTCTGTCATTCTGGGATGTGGGGACACAGTCACCCCAGTCAACTAAGATATTGCCTCAAAAGGAAAAGCCATATCTTTTGAATAGAACCCGAACAGCTAAAAACAAACACATGTATGTGCACATGTATGTGCATTAAAATTCTTAGATTTCTTCTCTTCTTTAAACTTTTGGCAAGCTACACATGGGGACTGCTTCTCACCTTGCCAGAATACCTTCTGGGATTTCCTGCTTGCGAGTGGTCAGTGAAGGCAGTGTTCATTGTAAAAATGGTATTCACATGATTAAGGACACAGGAAATGCTCCCGAGATTGTCACTGTTGCCAGACAAAAGGTGATAAGCCTCCAAAATTTTTAGAAGACTGATGATGCAAAAGTTGAAAGACATTTCACATGACTCAAACAGCTATCAGATAGATATCTAATCACTCAGAAAGTTGGAAACACTTGGTGTAAATACCTGATCAGCTTTCACAGCAAGGGAAGGCCTCTGGTTGGCCCTTTGGTGATGTGTTATGTTCAATATATTTAAGACTGACACAAAAAGTGGGAGAATACTCAGGTGACAGAGCCTGGCAATGACACAAAGCTGTTGAGGACAGGCAAAGCTGACCAAGCAGAAATGTAGCAGGATCACATGGTGATGGGGTGACTGGGTAACAAAACAACAGGTGAAATTCAATCTGAATAAGCAGAAAGAAACATAGGAGGAGAAAAATAAGTCTAACTAAACATACACTTTCAACTATATATTATCACCCAGGAAAGAGACACTGGAGTCATTAGAAACAGCTTTTTAAAAATAGTTAAATACTGAGCAGTTAAAGAAATGCAATTTGCATGCTAGAAAATCCTGGGGAAATAGTAAAAAAAAAAACCCAAAAAGCTTCCTTATGCTATGTTATAAATCAACATCATAGCCCCATCTGGACATTTTTTCTGATTTTTGTCACGTGCCTCAAAAACTCCACAGTGAAACTAGAAAAAGCATAGAAAAGAGTGGCAAGGATAATCAGAGCTATGGAATACCTTTCATCTAAGCAGAGATTAAACTGAGTGGGTTCTTTAGTTTAGAACAGAGATGACTGATACAAGCTTCTAAAATCATAAATGTTGTAGAGAAAATGTACAGATATCAATTATTTATTATTTTCTGTAATAGAACTAAGAGAAAAATAATAAAAATAGCATCCAAGAAATTAAAATAAATTCAAGGTTTTCTTTTTTATTTTCTTTCTCTCTTTTCTCTTCTCTTTTTTATGAGATCACATTGCTGGAATTTGTTGCCACAGGAAGACAAGGAGACAAACGTGCAGTTGGATGCAATAATTAGACAAAGTTGTGGAGGACAGATGCTTTACCAGCTTGTACTCTGACTCAGGAAATCCCTTAACAGGAAAAAAGGTATGCTATTACTGTATATTGTCATGTTTCCTTATACTCCTTCCTCTAAGCAACCTTTACTAGGCACTCTTCCTATTGATTCTCCAGTTGTACATAGGACTTTCATTACTCCGGGCCAGTGACTGACTATATATGAGCCAACTGGAGAAAATATGAACCTCACAGAAACTGTCAGAAGTTTTTGGCTCAGGATCGCATTGTCTGCCCTCCAGCACAGATTCTGTTCTGGCAAGACTACCTTTCCAATGCTCTTTTCATCCCAGCTGAGCAGATCCTGGGCACCAGGCAGCCAGGGAGCCAAGGGTTATCTTTATCATGAGAGGGCTATCTCAGCTGTCCACATGCTCAGCCATGCAGTGGCAAGGTCCAACAAAAATGGATTTGAGTGGTGAGAAACAAAGACAGACAAACACTAAAACAATACCTCTCCTTCCCCCCTCTCCCAGACTCAGCATCAGTCCTTCACTCAAAACTCCTCTACCCAGCCTGAGTGTCACAGGGCTCAGGATGGAGCTGCGTATGGTCAGTATGTAGAGGTTTCTCTCTTCTGCTCCTTCCCTCTCACATTTTTCCCCTGCTCTGGTGTGGGCTGTCCATGGGCTGTGGTGAATGGAGCACCTCCTCCTACCAACTCTGAGCTAAGAGAAAGACATACCTGCATCAAATGCTGAAGAAACTTGTAGAAGGCCACTGTAAGTCCCATCTACCAGCCGCTGTTGAAGACATGATGTTAGACTAAACGCACTTTAAATCTCAGTAAATAACCTTTCTAGTATGGATATCATTTAGATACAGAACTTTCATTTTCTAAGTCTATGTTTTGTTAGCAAAGAGATTACATCTGTTTAAAAGGAAAGAAAAATGTAATCAGATCATCAGATACATAAAAAGCCAATTTTCTGCCTTTAAATAAAATAGGATTTTTTTTTTTCAGTCAGAAAAGATGCCCCTAAAGATGATTATCTCACCAAAGTTTTCATCATATTTATGATATATTCAGCTTTATGAGCCCTTCTTCATGAAATAAGAAGCTGTTTTACTGACACAGCTAGAGGTGCAGGAAGAAAAGGTAACATATCCTTTTGGGGCAAGTCTTCCACTTTTTATCTAATCTGCCTGCTGGATCATTTAAGCTGCCTGTTATTTGATCCCTGACCTTGCCATGAGAAATTGCTTAGTAGTAGGTTACAGACTTCCATTGGCAAACATGCTGAAAGTGTACTCAGAGAGTGGCTGCTGATTAATTATGTATACTTCATGCCTCTGAGATCTCTGAGCATTTCAGAGGGCTGGAGGCAGAATGAGACATACTGTTTCTGATTTTCTCTACTACATAACACTCTAAGTTTGCACAAACAGAAGGATCAGTGCATCTTGCTGTTTTTAATAAAACTTGCACATGGTATATTTCTAGTTCAAAAAAAATCAAAAGCTTACGCAAATTTATTGTTTAGAAATAGGCAACAGGAAGGCTTAATTGCACATTATTTGTGAACTGTTACCTGTGCAAGGGAAAGGTGAACTGTATAAGGAGAAGGTGTAATTCATTGTCTATAGACTGAGAATCTGTAGAAGGTGTGTTTATTTTTTTCCTTGTATGGAAATGCAGCTGTGATCCAGTAAGGGTTCCTGTGTACTGTAAGGCCAAAACTTGGTCACCCAGTAACCAGAATGAAAATTAGACCAGTGAATTAGGCACTCTAGCATCTCCAGACTATCGACCACGGGTGAACGAGGTATTCACAAGAGCCAGCATGGAATGCTGGGACTGAGCAAGGCACTGAAGAGTGTGTCTCAAGCCTTTCCTATCACCCTGGAAGACAGGATTTTGTTCTGAGGCTACATTTAGGAAATTTTTTCCAGCTGGGATACAGAAAGAGAGTCTCAAACATAGATGAAGGAACGAGTGTGTATATAATATCCCAGTGATTTGAGTAACTGTCCAAGAGGAGAGATCTGAAACCAAGGATGTTTGAACAGAGCTGTGCCCCAAGTTCCCTGACAATCTGAACTAACAGGATTTTAAGTGAGAGTATCCTTCCCTCCTGAAGCTGGCCTGTGCTCCCAGGAACATACAAGAAAGGGAGCAGGTAGGAAAGAGCTTGACTCTGAAACACCTTTTTTTTTGGGAGAACAATATTAAAGGAAAGTCCTGCGTTGTCTAGTTCCTCTTCATAGAAATATTCATGTTTTATTTTATGTTAAACTTCTGCTGGATAAAAAAAAAACCAAAACCAACCATATGTAAGAAATCCCGACCAAAATCCCCACCCCATACCATTATCCCACCACTCTACATTGAAGCAGTAGCTGGCATCGTAGAAATAGTTTACAATAGACAGCACCACTGTTTAGTCAATTAGCATTAACTGAATTTACAGACCAGTAATCTATTCAGCACTATGACATATTTTATTTCCTAAATTCTTTCCATTTCAATTTTTCACACTATCAACCCAATTTTTTTTTCACTTGTGTTTCAAAGAGTCAAATAGACATTGCATACTGTGTTCATATGCTGTCTACTAGGACACGATCAACTCTCCTGGAAGCATACAAACTCGAAGGTCTCAATGATGGTTTACTTCTCCAGAAAGTTCATAGTTAGATTTTTTCAAATCTTTTTTTTTTACTACAAAACTTAATTTGCAGCCATATTGCTTATACTGGGGTGATTAGAGCTCTCTATTTTTGCACAGTATCTTCCTGTCTTAGGTAACTTAAATAACTTGAGTTAATAGTGAACTTTGCTACTTTCCTGAGTTTGCTGGAAATGGGAGGAGGAGAGAGAGAAATGACCATAGAAAACTGGAGAGGCCAGAGACAATTAAGTGGACATGGGAAAGCTGAAAGCCTAATACTCAACTGAATCAAAGCCTGTGCTGACAGATCACTAGAGATTGGGTATGTGAAAAATTTGCCTGATTTTCTGAAACAGCACTTTCTAAATACAAATTGCTATTAATACTATACCACAAATCATTTTATATTTCAGCTCCTTTGGAATATGGTTTAGTAATTTATTATTGATCATTGCGTTCACATAACACATTTTCTTCACACTTTAAAACATGATAGTACCTCCTCATCATAATGCAGCATTAAAAAAACCCAATCACCTGAAAGTTCAACAAAAATATGAAACTGTGATTCTTAATGTATTTAATCCTGATGTCCTGTTATTGTAGGAAACACTTTTCATTTTATGTACATATTATTTCCTATAGTTTGCAATCTAGTCATCTCATGTTACCCTTTGCAAGTGTTGAATGTGTATAACATTTTGATCTCAAATAACACAGGCTAAAATTCACCTGGAAGAAGAGGAGACAATAATAATGTATTGTGTTTCATACGGATAGAAAGTATATTATTTCTTAATCCTTTATTGATTCTTATTCTGAATCCTTAATTCTTACAGGTCCAGATATATCACTAATGTGGGAACAGGGATAAATATTTAGGCACCAGAACCAACAGTCATTTGTTGTTGGAGACAAGTGGTTGTATGTAAGCACTGAGGTAACTAACCATGCTCAGTAGCCTTTGGCTAAACGTAGATGAGTGGCATGCACATCTCCCTTCATTATGAAACATTCTGATGTTTTTAAAGTATTTTTCTAAAGAATCCATTAGAGGATGACAAATAAGCAAGTAAGCAAATAAATCAATAGAAGTGGCTCTCAAATAAGGAGAAAAAAAGAATCCATAGTTCTCGCATTTCTTGAGCACCCCATGCAAAAGACCTGCTCCTAAAACACAGAAAAAAAAAGCACAAATAAGCTTTTAGGGATGATCTTCAATATGGACTGCTAAATGTTAAAAAGCTGCCTATGATAAACAGACCGTTAATGTTTTAGTTTCCATTATTACTAAACCATTTTGTGTGAGGGTGGAATAGAACTCCTACAGTGATGTAAAAAATGAGTTACCACTTCTTCACAAACTTACTCCTCCTAATCAGCCTAGGCTTCCAGACCAGAAGACAATATGCCTCCTAATGTGGTAGCAGACAACCTCTGAAGCGAAACTGAAATACAAACTGGACTTCAATATTTTGTCCTTTTCAATAAAGAAAGAAAACCAAAAAATTTTAGGCTAACCACTCATCTGTTCTGAGCGGCAAAGCTAGGCCAGGGATAGTTACTACTACCACTAAAATTTTAATCATCCACAGTGGTTAAAAAAGTAAAGAGTAGTCCACTTTTATTCAGAAGCTTCCAATATTGTTTTTTCTCCATAGATTTTAAAACATTAGGTTGTGTCCCAGTGAGAAGTTATCTTCAACAACACTAGGCACAAGGAAATTTCATTTAGTTTTTAGAAACTGGGTAACAATAGTTAATTTAAAAAAAGACCAAGTTTTCAAATACTCTTTCCCTGCTCATATCCACCCATGGCAGGACCTGGAAGCGATCTAGTCTTCATCTTTGAACAGGATTGACCTACACTGAGAATCTATCCCACCCAGTGCAAAAAAAGAAACGAGGAGCAATGGTAAAAGTAAATACGTATTTTTAGGGAAAATTAAATTTACAGCAAACAGAGTCAGACTTTCAGAAAATTGAAGTCTACCTCTCAGAAATCTACAAGCCACTGATTAAATTAAAAAATCCACATCTTTTCATACCTGGAAGGAGCAGAGTTTGTAGTTTAGTCATCCTATAGTAAGCTGTTAATATCACGTACAAAGATTCTTCATGAATCTGCTTCATTACTTTCCTTCCTGCCAAAAAAAAAAAATGTCCAAAAAGTATACATGTTACATGCCTTTTCTAAAGGATTTGTGTGATATTTTGCTTGTTTTGGATCTTGTTGTTGTCATTGCTTCTGTTTTGAAAATAGAATAGAACAGACTATTTCAGTTGGAAGGGACCTACAGCAGTCATCTAGTCCAACTGCCTGACCACTTCAGGGCTTACCAAAAGTTAAAGCATGTTATTAAGTGCTTTGTCCAAATGCCTCTTTGACAGGCATGGGGCATCGATCACCTCTCTAGGAAGCCCGTTCCAGTGTTTCACCACTCTCTTGGTAAAGAAATGTTTCCTAATGTCCTGTCTGAACATCCCCTGAGGCAGCTTTGAACCATTCCTACGTGTCCTCTCACTGGATCCCAGAGACAAGAGATCAGCACCTCCTTCTCCACTTGCCCTCCTCAGGAAGCCGTAGAGAGCAGTAAGGTTCCTCCTCAACCTCCTCTTCTCCAAACTAAACCAGCCCAAAGCCCTTAGCTGTGCCTCGTTGGACATGCCTTCCAGCCCTTTCACCAGTTCTGTTGTCCTCCTCTGGATACATTCAAGGACCTCAACACCCGTTTCAAATTGTGGGGCCCAGAGCTGCACATGGTACTCACAGTGAGGCTGCACCAACACTGAATACAGTGGGATGATCACCTCTTTCGACCAGTGGATTCTGCTGTGTTTGATGCACCCCAGGATATGGTTTGCCCTCTTGACTGCCAAGGCACAATGGTATATAATCCACTGCTAAAAATATGGAAAGATACAGTTTTTCAAGGTAAAAAAATATTAATTTGATTTTAGTTAGGGGAAATCTGAAATAGCCGTGGAGTGAAACAAACCACTAAAACCTGGATGCATCCAAAATGAAGTCAAATTTTAAAACTACATGGGAGAAAAAAAAAAAAGATTGGTTTACATTTGCCTTACAGATACTGCCGGAATTCAGCAGATGACAAAATAATCGTGTCTGATCCTTCCACAGCTGCTGGTATTGAGTGGATTTCATATGTTTCAGGCCATTGGAGCAATAATCTCCTCACCGTTTCTGTGCCTGAAGAATCCAAGAAGGCTGCCAGAATACCCAGTCTTCAATTCAGGACTTCTAGGATGAATGTGGATTTCCCTGAAATAGCTACTTTTGGTTATTGCAGGACATTAAGGAGAAAAGCAAAAAGCCTCCTTCGCTGGTGCCCAAACAATGTGTAGGCAGAAGAATAATCAAAATTTAGTTGGGGGAAAGGATCTTGCAAAAGAAGATGGAGAAAAAGATGGGAAGAGGTATCCTTGGTAGTGAAAACAGTCTGGTTGAGTAAAGATCAGATTTGGAAGCAGGGGAAACAAATGTGGTTATTCAGACCTAGTGATCAGGTAAGACAGTGATGACTGACGGCAAAAAAGAGATCTAAATGCAGATGATGGTTTTAAGAGGTTCTGGGACTGACTGTGCGAAAGTTGTGACAAAGATAAAGTGGAAGATGACAACACTGAGGTACACACAAAGGTCCATGGGGACAGGAGGCCCAGAAGATAAGTGAGAAAAGTAAGAATCAGAAGTGTTGCAATATCCTCAAATGAGTGTGAGAATCAGGATGGGTTGACCAAAGAAGCCCTGGTCAGAGAAAAATGGAAATGGCTTGGGGAAAAAAAAAGAAAGAAAAAAAAAGGAATGTGTGGGTCAGGGGACTGATGGGGCAATACTGGAACTAAAAGGACATGGAGACTGTGGAAGGAGGGATTATTTCACCTAAGTAAGGCAGAAAGTAACTATGTGAGACATGATCACACGGCTAGAAATATAGCTGGGAGGGATGGGGCAGGAAGTTCTGTTCTCTGCACGCATTCCTGCCCGCAGACTGAAACGGAGGTTAAGGTCCCAGAATCTCAGCAAATCTTGGGCAGAAACCACTGACCGCCAGCAGTAGTCCTTTGGCTGGTTTGGCTGGTCTTACCAATCCGCTAACAGCAGTGACTCACTGAAAAGATGCTCTGGCCTGAAGCTGTGTGCTGTTGGTCTTCTGCAGCCACAGCTGGCAAAATTGGACACCACAGCCACTCCAAGTTCTCAGGCCTTAATATAAAATGGACCTTCCAGTTTAAAACATTGTAATCTGTGACCAGAACGGGAAGCAAAGCAAACTCTGTTCCACCAGCTCGGCTAGCAGAGGGTAACCCACAGCAAGGAGTGGGACAGGCTGCCGGAGGAGGCACGCGGCTTCTTCTGTCAAAGGCCATTTGTCCCTCAGGTGAATGAGATGTTTCCAGCAGTCTGGGCAGATGTGTCTCAGGTTGATTGCTTGTGCAGTTCAAAATATAGCTTTTTCCATTCCCACTAGCCTGATTTCTGCATAGAACTGATCAAAGATTTAGATGATAAGGATTTTATTGCAAAAATTAAATTGAATTTCCCTTATAGAAATTTTTACTCTCTTCTACCCACCTTTCCTTCTTTTTGGCTGTGTGCATTCCTCATTACTTGTAGAATTCAGTAAGAACATTTACCTAACAAACTTTAGAGAAATATATTTTTTTCTAAGTAAGCATTTTATAGCATTTAGAAATGTTTCAGCATTTAAGTTTAGATAAAATCTATCTGTTTTCTCCCAAATGATTAGTAAATTATGCTTGGTAACATTAAAATTAACTCTTCTCATAACTATGGTGCAGTGTTTCTCCTTTAACTGCATTAAATCACAATTTGCTGCTGTTTCTTTAAACTGACCCTCCCCAAAACAACTGCAGTGTTATTGATTCAGGTTCTGATTTTCTGATCTCACCAAGTATCACATTTTGCTTTCATGCAACCACAGTTCTGCGGAATGGAAAAATACCCCGTTAAGTGCTTCCCTTCATGCCTGCAGTTAAAGTCTGTCTGCTCCTCTTGATTGATATCTCCATAGATATCAAAGAGTAAATTCTCTAAAAAATCATGTAAGTTGTGTGCAGCTACATTCTAATGGGGTCAGTTTTCCAAAAAATATTCCTGAGACAAAGGAAAATCTATGTCCTTTGTACCCTTTGGGAGAAAAATAGTTCTAGAGTGGTGAAACATATTCTTAATGTTTTTCTGTTAAAATTGAAATTGTGTGAAGCAAGTTTAATAATGAATTTAGCACAGGTTTGTCCCATTTTTAGATTTAGAGATGCTGAAATTGTGGGAGGCACGTTTTTGCATGTGGCGATTGCAAACAAAAATATGGTACCCTCTTGTGGACAGTGAGTCCCTTGGAACTCAACGAGCAAACCATTCTCCAGAGAGCTTGTTACCATATTCCTCACTTTACAGCCACAGAGCACTCTCACACAAAGCCTCATTTTTCCAGAAATAAGGTGACTATATCATATTTTCTTACTAAAAGCTTTACTTCACCTAATCTTTCCCAGAGCCAACATGAAAGTACAAACAGAAAATGCATCTCTACATTTCCATTCACATTGAACTGCATAATGTACTTATTGTTAAATTAGTTGGTTATTTTTATTTGTTGATGTCATTAGAGGCCCACATTTTTTACTGTGGAACTGGACAGACAGGATTAGTCCAGAGTTGCATGAACTGGTCGCAATGAAATCCAAAACCGTGCAAAACTCCCCTGAACTCGTTGTGAACTTGAAGTGCAGCCTATGCAGCAGACATTTTAAAAGAACCACCTCTTCTCCCAAATTTTTGGTAGTGAGACCAGAAGAAGTAAACAGGCGAAGCTATTGTTGAGCAGAAGTAAGGGGAAAGCTTTATCTGTCTGGACTTTCATATTACACACATCCCCATGAACCCTCTAAAGACCTCGATCATATTAACTGTGGGAACACACAGCGCTTCCTGGCTGCAGGCCAATCAGGAGTTTCAGAAACAGCTACGAGTTAGTTGAAACAGGTGCATGTAATAAAGAAGCCTGAAATAAAGAACCAGAACAACTGGGCTGTGTCAAGTTAAAGTTACCATTACACGGGCCTGTGCAAAATTTTCACAGCGAGTTTCAGAAACCTCAAAATCTGCGTGTTGCACATTTTTTTCTTTCTTTTACATAAGAAAAGTGATTAATTGAAAAGGTACAAACCAATAGTTTTTCTACTTATAGATGGACTTATTGTCATGCAAAGACTTTCCAATTTTTCAAAACCTGCGCTGTTTGAATTGTTGTTTTATGAAGTCGGTCTATCTAAAAACAGATAAAGAATATTACGTTTTTTAAAAAGTTGGGAAAAATTTAGGCATCTGACCTGTCAGACCAGAACAGAAGCAAAAATTCCATGCAGCCTCCTGTACAGCTCTGTCCCATGTGTTAGTGGAAAGCTGTATTTCGCATGTACATATTCATAGTTCAGAACACACCAGACGTTAACTATGGACAGTATTCAGTAGGACCTCCTCTGATAGAAGGTCTGTGGAAATTCCTCTTTCACCAGTGTGTCAAACTAGCAGTTTGGTAGTTTATACTAGCAGCGTATGAATCCATGCACATACCGATCAAGTCACAAGCAATATCCAAGATGCAAAGAAGGCCAATATTTTACCAGCTCTTTCACCTAAGTGTTAGAGGTAATAGGTACCAACAGTTTCTGTCATTAAGATGTACGCCTGGGAAACAGTCAAAAAATTTTTCTTTAAACAAAGCACTACTTAGGAGTGTAAAGTCACTTATACAAGGAAGGATGCCGTAGTGAGTTCAAGCTGTTCACTAGCATACAATTTATCAGCTGTCAGAAACAGTGCATTAATTGTATCTGATATCGTGATGTTTTTTTTCTTTATAGAATCAATACCCAAATCCTTCCAGGTTTTTCAAAAAAATGTTTCTTTGAAACTGGTAATGAGTACTTCCTAAAAATACGTACTAGTTCACTGGAACTGCAGTATGAATAGCAATGAAAATAGAGCCTGGCAAAATCACTCTTGAGTGCTATTGGACTGTTCCTCTGTATAGAAGATGAAAGTAAAAGAAGTCTATGGATTAACTGTATCCCATTTTTTCTATCAGATTTAAGCTAATGTATTTTCTGCCAACATTTTCAACATATGGAATTCGTGTTGCAAAGTTAATGACCTTAGTGACATTAAAATAAGGGTTATGGAAAACAAAAGCAGAATTCTTACAGAACCTGCTAGTTATAAATGTACATGAAGTTCTGCAAATCTGACTTGTAAACATTGTATCTTATTGCTTACACAATATAAAAATAATCTACTATGTAGACAATGGAAGTTTCAATAGTTTTCCTGCCATTACCTTTGGTAAAAGAAAGCGTATCCAATGGCTTTCATGTATCCAACAAATGCATCTTTCCTTTGTTGCTTTTCTTCATGTCTCTTTTTAACCTGAGACAGAAAAACAGTGGCAAAAATAAAAACTTCAATTAACAAGTAAAGATGTCTAAATATTTTTTAAACTTTTTGAAATGTCTCCTGAGCGGGTAACCCTCAACAGAGGAGTAACAGCATAAGACAGAAGGCTTTTACTGATATTCCTGTGTAAGGAGAACACTTTGACACCCTCATAGACAGTTTTTTGTGTGCTAATGACCTCAGAAGCTGTACTGTTGGGAAATTTAAACTTGTCATAGGGTTGCTTAAACCAAAACGGTCAAAGGATGGTGACTGCATACGAAGCAGTCTACTTGCACTTCACTTTGGGGTTTTAGCAATGGTACAAAAGCTCGAGCTCATTATAAATCAAGAGGAACCCAGCAAGCCAAGGTGACAGACTCAGTTTTGGTAGAAATAAGAGAGGCCTTACGAAAGGCCTGCCAAAAGGCCATCAGAAAGCCAAGATTTTAAGAGCATCTTTATAGGAGGTGATATAAACTATAACAGGAGGTTTCTGGAACAGTATAATACTGGCTTCAGCAACAAAAGCCATAAGGTGATGAAAGAAATGGACAGCTGTAACTTTGAAATTCCTAAATGAACGAAAAGTTGGTAGCCAGGAACTGTCAGAAAGCAATTTTTTGAAAAATTGAAAACACAGTCATTATACATAGAGAGAGGCAAAATATTTATGAGGGAAGGGAAGCATCATTAGTTATAACTACCTCAATTAGCTTCTTAGGAACATCAGCTCTACTGTTGCAATAAAGAGTTTCTGGTAAATTAACATCCCCTCTCTAACCAGGTTTCCTGTGTGCTCCTAGGATGGCAACTAACGTGCACCCACTAGATGCCAGTCTGTAATGTGGGAAAAGTTCTTCCCAGCCTATAAAACATGCTTTGGCTGAAATCCAACACAGAGTGGGAAACTTAGCCATAAGAAACAAGAAAAACAAACCCCAGAAAAAGGCGGGTGGAGGCAAAGAAAATAGATATAAAAGGGAGTCTGGATGAAGCAATTTAAACTCTTTCCAGCCTAATTACGGTGTGCCCCTGCAGCTTACGGACAATCCAGTCATGCCGTTGTGATGGAAGTTCTCTTAAGCCTTTCCACACTTCCCTTCTCCACACATGAATCTCCCTGAAGTGAGAAGGCATGGTACCCTCTTGCAGAGCTATGGCCCCAAGTGCATCTCTTCATGAGAAAAATCCGGATAAGTAAGGGTGTATTTGCCAAAACTCTGACCCACAGTTGACATTTTCCCGTACTGAAGAAGAAAAAGCTCACATTCATGCATCAAGCTGATGAACTGGAGCACCAGCAAAACATTAAGAGTTGAAATAGTAACTAAACACATGCAAGTGGTAGTACAGGCTTTCCCATTGCCAATATACCAGTGTGCTGCAAGTCAGACTATTCATAATGAGAAATTCCGATTCCTTGCTCTTCTCCTCTCTCATGATGTATATGCTTCCAGGAAAGTCATGGCAGTGATTTCAACTAGGTGAGGATGTCACGAAGCTGTGAGGCCTCTGGGGTCCTCACCTCTGACTAAACTGCTGCAGCACCATGCAACCCTGTGGAGGCCAGGATGAAGAGCACAGTTATTAAATACACCAAGCAAAGTGTGCTTCCGCAGCATGGAAAATGACAGGATGAGCAATGCTTCTTTCCCGTTTTCCACTTATCATTTTCTTCTTGTTATTTACAAAAAGGAAAATATGATGAACATGAGAGCAACGCCGAGATGGAAAAAGGAATTTTATACTAGACAAGAAGCTGAAAACAGCCTCAGACCACAGTAACAGCCAGCTCTCTTAGGCCTGGAGGAAACAAAAAAATTTGAACTTTTGGTGTAAATATTGACCATGAAGAATAAAGAGTATCCTAAAGGAGGAAACACAGAGTCAGTGTGCTGTGGTTGAACTCCAGTGTTTCACAGCAGTGTTGTTTCTGCATCGCACAATAGTACCCCTGTGCCTCAAAACTGCACCCGAGCACACATGTGTGGGGGTGCACACACCACCCGCAGCAGGAACCAGCTTCACACACTGACAAAGCTTTGGAATTCCTTACCAGTGTTTCAGACTATATCAGTGAATAATTAAGCGTCATCATCACAATGAGAGATTGATTTATAAAATTCATAAAAATGAACATTTGATTTATTTTAAAACTTGATTTATGTATGCGTACGTACTCAAAAACGAAAGATAATCTGATGCACCTCAAAAGCCTCATGAACTTCAGGAGAGAGAAGACAGAAGTAATTTTGGCCTCCAGCTCTCAGAGACAACATTGCATGTGTAATTCTTATTTGACATGGTTACCTAAAATCTCTACAGCAAGCGTCAAAGTAGTAAACGTGACAGTTACTAAGTTAATGCTACCGACTGAAAAAAAATCCCTGAAGGCTATAGGTTTTCTACAGATGCCTAGCTAATCCTTGCTATTCAAAGTAGCAGATAAAATTTTCTTTAATCTTTGCTTGCAAAAAATTAAGTAAAATGAAGTAATAATTTAAACAAATTTGGACATACATGAGTGAAAACAAATTATTTAAAACTGAGATTATTTCTCATAATCCAGAAAAGCCAAAATGTATTATCAGGATCATAGACAGCAAAACCAGACTCTGTGAAAAGGCTGGAATAACGAACTTCAGAATGGGAATGCAGGTATGATAAAGAGAAGAGATATGATAAAGATATATAAATATACTTCAGACTGGAATTATATCAACTGTTTCTTTTCATTCTTTTTAATAACACAAGGGCAAGTGGTCATTATATGAAACACAAAATCTAGGAAAAGGAAACTCCTTTTCAATTTAGGCTTAATTAGGCTGTGAACTTTATTGGCACAAGATATTATTGAGAGAAAGAGCTCGGCATAACTCATTAAAGGACTGGGCAGAAAATAATCTGACACTATCCAATTCAAATGGGACAGAAACTGTCCTGTTGAAAAGCAAAAGCATAGCCTCCTGCTACATTGGAGGTTTCAGAATATCTTGTCTCTACAGGCAAGTTATTCCATAACTATCTGCTGTGTAGTCTCTTGCACGTTCATTTGAGGATAATAATACAATTTAAGACAGGATAATAGACTAGTCTGATTACTTTAATTAATTCTGACAATTTCTAAGGAATCATATGCTGCACTTACTTACTTTTAATACAGACCTGATGAAGCATTAGATTGCAAAGGGTGCAAATTGGCTTAGTATGCCAGAGGTGTTAATGTTGGAGTGTTCATATTAAAAGTAAATGGAGTATGCTCTTAAAAGACAGCATTTCAACATTTGCTGAACTAATTACATCTACAGAGCCTTCCTTAAGATCAGGATCTTCAAATTTGTTTTCTAACCATAGTCTTCTTTTTTAATGGACACATAGCAAGTGAGATTTTTTTCATCCTTTTTTTTTTTTTTTTAAAGAAGCTATAATAATTCTCTTCTAAGACATTTGACATTCAGGTTTATAGACTTCAGAGAGTCACATAGGATAATCTGTGTACCATCTGAGTTACAGCTGAGGTGAGTCACATTTTAGGAGAATTATTTCTTTGTGACTGAGAAATAAGAAGGATTTTCATAGTTAAATGTTAACTGGTGATAATTCTTTAAAAAATGAGATCACATGAGGCACTTCGATCACAACATCTACAAATGACGCGCTTTAAGGAAACAGTAAGCTTGATGTGACTTGCATATTAAAAAAAAAAGTAAAAAAATCCCCACATTACAGGTCATCTTATTTTTGTTTCTGTTTTCAAATAAAACTTTAATGGACTGACATTTTGACTGGCAGCATACCTTATTTATTCTGACAAATCTTCAAATATCTTTATTGCTTATTGTGATACAAATTCATCCTATCAAACTTTAACCACATAAATCAAGTACCTAAGTTAGTATCACGCTAGTCACGAGTAATGCACATAGTAAGTAGAGAGAGAAATTATTTCTTTGAGTGTAATTCAATTAGTATGAAACTTAAATCACTATCCTGAAGACTCAATTTCTACTTAAGGAAGAAGCAACTGCACTCTTAAGCTTGGTGCCTACATGTATGCACATGGGATGAATGTGGGACTAAGTGTCTGAAGATGGGCTATGAACCCTGCCTCTTACAGCTTCTTATGGAGTGCAGCATTTATATCCAACTTAAAATCAAATTCGTATCTATCTCAAGGTGTCTGTAGCCCTTTGCTGAACAACAATAATCTTCTACAGGTGCTCTACTAAACCAGATTTGGGTTCAGTATCACAGAGTCATAGGAACTGGCAGAATGGAAAGATGACTGCTGTGTGGTATGTACATACACTGGTGATTACCATACATACTTCACTCCTCCTGTAAAACTCTCTGTGTGTCTCGAGAGTTGTGAGCACTGCCTGACAGATAGTGAAATATGGGCATAAGCCTTCTTCCCTGTCCTTCTTAAGGAAATTCCTGAGAAGGACAAAGGAGATGTTCTATAGGACCTGGCTGCACCAATATCACAGAGCTGCAGCTCTGGGTTCACTTGGGTTCATTCCAGACCTGGAAGTGGTGAAGATGTAGTTAGTTCAGTGATCTCCAAGTTGCTTGTACATAAATCAGTGTAGTGATGAAATCAGTCTCTCTGCACTCATCTGGTGCAACACATGAGCTTGGAAGACCTGGTTTTCCATGTTTGCTGAATTGTCTACTGGTTTGGGCATCTTGCTGCAATCTCAGAGAGCTGAACAGGAGATTCGCAGGTTCCCGGAAAGCAGTGCAACTCAGAGCCATGCGCTGCACTTCAGGAAGTTCTCCAAGGGACATTGCTCCTATGAGAAAGAGATATCTGGCATCAGAGAAGGGTTTGTCCTATGTGATACACCTTTGTGAGTAGTTTTCATTTTTATTTTTTCACTGAGAAGAACAGGCTCACCTGAATGAAAAATAAAGAGTTCCACATGGTGACTGAGTAAAGCATTTCTTGCACACAGTGTCAGAGTTAAATGTAGAACTTTTTTTCCATCAGTCTCTACAAAAACTTAGGTAGGTAATTACCCTGTCGCAGCTGAAACATGCCCACACTAACACCATGACAATGGTGAACATTTAAGAGTTTCATCTTGTCCAGACATGACAGACACCCAGGGTGTCATGAAAAATGGAATTGAGCACAGAAGTCCATACATGCTGAGATAGGTGGACTGTAGAGCCCTAAAGCTCTCCAATGCTTCCTGGGAGCTCCCTTCCAAAAGCACAGGTTTTTCTGCAAGTGCTTAAATGCAACTTGGGGAAAAGTTTTACTGGAATAAAAGAAAGCTTTTTCCTTCTTCCCCTCTTAGTCTTATCTTTAAAGAGAATAAACACAATTCAGGAAAGCTGATAACCATAATTTATTTTATGATTTTATAGAGGGCCAGTATTTAAAAAAGAAACAAGCAGTGTATTTGACATGTTTATAGGAAAAAATACAGTCTAAAATGTAGTTTGTCATACAAAGTATTCCTTGGTAGGTTAGATAAATAGTTTCTGAAGAATATTGAACATGAATATGCCAAAAGCAATGAAAGTTACCATGAAAGCTATGATATTGTACAAGGTATAGCCTACAGTTACACTACAGAAGACCTACAGTACTGTACGTGTACGGATCTGTGCAAAGCTGCCAGGTTTTGCTTCACTGAATTTCTGTAGCAAAACCAGAAAATCTTGCCTGTAGGGCCAGGACTCTTAAACATGGAGACATAAGTATACCAATGCCTGAAAGGTGCAAACACTGTAGAGTGAAAAGCATTATTTAGGAATACAGACACATCTTTGAATACTGAAGAATAAAATAAGGACAGGGAAAATGGGCTGAGTGTAAAGTACTTTACAGCAGCATACTTTTCACTCTAAAAGAGACACCAAAAGAGTGTCAGCTATATTACTTGTAAAATTTTGGTGATGCACAATGACTGCACTGTTAGTGGGGTTGACTAGAGTAAATGAAGGCTGCTCGCAAGCCTTCTGCCAACTATTGGTAATGATTACAGACTAAATGGAATATTAGGTGACTTTGGTGAATTTCTGTACTAGTGATCACATAGTCAGTCACACAGCAGGTCTCAGCATGGGAAACTGTTGCTCTTTACAGAGTGCATGGTAGCTTGACTTTAGCACTTGTGGAGAGAAGAATATTTCTAGCATAGATTTTGCAAGTGAATCTATGAGAGTTCAGTACTTATCACAATTTGAAGCACAAATCTTGTTTACTGACAAAGCCGGTAGCCTCAAAGACTGGGGCTAAAGGCTACTAAGCCCATTTTGTTAGAAAAAGCAATATGAACTGTATCTCCAGAAAGAGGAGAATGAAGTTCTAAGTTTGTGTTACATGACACACCAAGTGACAAAAGCAACTTCTTGCCCCAAGGAACAGTCTAATACTAGGATATGTTTAGTGCTTCTTTATCCTAAACATGAGAAGAATATGAAGTAGTCCTATGCATAAAATAAATGAAAAAAAAAATTTTTTTTCATAACTTGTGCAAGTGAAAATCTGCTCATCCAGACATCCAATTTGAGCCCATGACCTCTAGATCTTTATAGAGCAGGCCTCCATGATGAAACAAAAACTAAGGAATATTTAATGGCGTGTTATTGGGGTTGAAGTACTGTTCTTTTCTCAGCCAAAACACATGCCACCATTATTACTCTTTTATTCCTATCTTTTGTATGGTTGTGGGGACACTGGAAATGTTGATAAGGCGTCTGGTATATACATTACTGAGCTCTGCTGCACGTATCTGTATCCATGGCTTCAACACAGACTAGCACCACAGAACACAAGCAGTCTTCGCTCTCTAAAAGCTACTGTCAGTCCCCTGAAATAGTTTATAGTAATTAGAAATGTCTCTGAGCACAGATTCCATTTTGTTTAATGCTACCTGTGACATGTAAGACAATGGTGTTCATCCTGCCCCTACTTGGCACGCATGCAAAGGTAACACCACCACCAAAGGTAGGAAGAATTTATTTTTTTTCTCCCTCGAGTAAGGCTGGTTCTGTTCTTCCTATAAAATACATGAAGCAAATTGGCTTTTGCACCAGATCAAGTCAGTAATCCATGGAAGGAACAGTGCTCGAAGACATCAATGAAATCATTGTGTTACAGCCTGTGATATTGTGCTGCCTTTTTTTCTGGTACCAATCTCCTGGGTTGAATTGGAACCTGTATGAGCTCTCTCCATTATCCCCAACTGGCATCTGCCCTAAAGACTGTGATGCCTCGTTCACAGGCAGAGGGACGTCTAAAAAAACATTCTCATTTTCTGTATTTATGAATTGAGTGACCTGGGAATAAACAATGGGACTTTCCAGTTCTGCCAGCAGATGTAACAGCATGAGATATGGAGGGGGTAATAAAAATGACTGTCACGTTCTTCTATGATCCAAAGTATATCCAAGTGTGATCTCAATGTTCCCAGAAGTTTCCAGTAGGAACTGGATTTTTGTTTCAGCGACACTAGATCCAATTCTTTTCCCTACACCTATGTTTGAGGAAATAATTTAGGGCCATACCCAAAAAACCCAACTGGGTTCCCGAAAGGCTAAAGTGAAATCAAATTGCCCAGTCATGGACATTGCCATTTGACCAGAGCATTTTAAATTTGCATACTCCTTCCTCTGGCATGCAGAGCTTTGCCTTAGTATAAACCCAGAACAGCATCATTCCTGGCATGAAAAAGTAGCTCACCTCCCACATTGTCAGGATCCTAGGTTAGAGTCCAGAAAAACAGACATCTCATCCTTCCTAAAAACCCTTAGAGAGTTTATCCAAGAAGCATTTTCAGAGCAAATCTAACACACCCATGAGCTCCTGTTGACCCCAAGCTGCAAGTGAAACGTTATGCATGAATATGGCTCACTGATTTTACTAAGGTGTTTCATATACGTATATGAAGTGAAGTGTGAAGGTACATCAGCGATCAGATTTAGGGCTGTCAAACACTTTTATAAACTTCCCAGTTGCCAGCCTCTGACTTACCGCTCAAACACAGCTGAGTTATGCAGACGCAGGAAATTCATTGCATCCTGGACACACTGGATTCACACTTCTACACAAATTAACCACGCCTGAATACCAGCTCTGGTGTAGTGTTGAATCTCTGATATGTTCCCATATGGCCCCTTCAATGTCCAGCACAAATCGGTCTCCCTGGACACGTGTAATTCAGCTCACACACGTACAGCAGGTCTCAAATGTTCTAGATATGTTAGAGCTATTGCACATACTCAGTTTGTTTATATATGCAAAGCAATTGTTACCTCAGGGTAATAGAAGTTGACAGCAACCCTACCCAGGTAGAGGAGAGGCTAGAGTAGAAAGCACAAGCTGTGAAAGAGAGGTGGGAGACATGTAGCCCTGTGGATGCTCGTGGTAGGTAGGTGAGTCAGTCAAACTAACATCAACAGAGTCATCCAGAGGAAAAATTATCAGTTCAATTTAAGCTGTATTAAAGCTTAAATATATGCATGTAAAAGGAGGTATATCCTTGAAAGAAGCAGTAAGAATTATTTTGTTATTTTAAACATTCTGGCCCTGATGAGGGAGGAAGGGTGCATTCAGTGACAGTCTGTTCCCCGAGGGGCTTGCAGGCTAAGCAGGCAGGGCTGGGGACAGAAGAAAGGAAGAATTGTTATCCGTGTTTTACAAACAGAACACTGCAATACAGAGAGATTAAGTGCTTTGGCCAAGGTCAGACAGGATGTCCAGGGCAGAGCCCTGGAAATGAATCCAGATCTCAAGGTGCGCCTTCCTGTCTGTCACCCAGACAGGTTTAATTCATAAAGAAAAAAAAGTGAATAATTAAGAATCAGCCACTTCCCAATAAGACTCATGCAGGCTTTCAGTCTAACATTTCCAACTGGCTTCTCAGTCTAGCAGCTAAAATTTCATTACATCTTTGAAAACATAACTGTAACTGTTTTGACTCATGCTCTAATATGCACACTGCCAAAAGCAATCCCTAACGCTGTAATACTTTGCTCCATTAGAGGTGCCATACTGCCAGCAAGCAGACAGCTTACTGAATAAAACTGCAACCATTGAACAGTCTCTTCTCTGTGTCTGTGTGTCTTTTGGCCTAAATAAAGTAAATACACAGCATTAAGGGCCTGATCCTACTCCCACTTAAGTCAATGGCAAAATTCCCATTGACTCCGATGGAAGAGGAAGCCAGCCCTAACAGAACTGGTGATTTTTTTTTTTTCCTTAAGTTACTGGCAGATTAATTCATGTGCAATTTGCAGCACCAAGATTTTGGTCAAGAAACTGTGTATCCATACATAATTTTAAAATAATGAAGATGGAATCAATTTCATTACTGTACTGACACTATACAAAGATGTTCACTGAAATAAATCCTATATTAAGATGTGAAAACAGGTCTTGCTTAGGCAGTGCTAATAGGAACAAGATTGATTTCTACAATGGAAAGCGGATGGCAAAGCATGTTCTAATATCTCATGATATATGTGATAAATCCCAATATAAGGATTTAAGTTCTTCACATTTTACCACAGTTCATACACAAGAAAAAAAAAACACCTTTGAAATTAGTCATGGATCAATCATGGACAAAATGTTGTCCTTGAATATATATGTATATATGTATGATTTCTATTGACATAGAGTATTCCACCCTCGCATCCTTGCACAAAATTTGGATCTTATCTTTGCTTTCGTTTCACTACTTTTGCTTAGGCAAGTGCATCCAAGTAGCCTTTAGAAAATGTTTTGTTTATGAAGCTATATTTAGAGTTAATCTATTTAGATATTACTTATTTTAGCTCCCAAGTCAAACCACACCTTCCTTCCCCCCACTTTCTTTATCGTCTTTTCTTCCATGATTCCTGGCAGAGATCATGAGCTCATCATTCTTTTTCTTTCCTTTAGGTTTATGATAATTATCTTGGGCTGCCAGTGCACTTGGTGCCACATAGGACTTGTAGAATGTGACTCCTTTTTTTGGCAGGACATCTGCAGTATCAGATTGCTTAAAATTCCTCCCAACACTATTTAAGACACTTTTAGCTGAAATAAATGTCAACAGAACACATGTCCACTGTGTGGACTCCAAATTCTTTTTCTAGACAACCTCAGAGGGTAACAACTAACAGTTGTTAACAGTATTAATCTCCTTTGTGGTTTATTGACAAGCATAGCTCTTTTGATAACATGAAGTCACAGCAGAACTGAATTTTGGGAACAAGAAAGACAGGACACAGTGATGATGTAAGCAGGCTCTACTACACTACTCCATCCTAAAGTCAGAAAGAGTTTTAGATCTAGAAAGAGCTAAGCAACAGTGAACAACCCTCCAGCAGTTACCCCAGCAAGGCAAGAGGAAACAGAACATACAATACATCTCTGAGGAATAAAGTCCTGTCAGACATTGTCTTCCACGGAAAAGATAAAACTTGTGATAAAGACCTGAGTGCTAGGAACAACAGCATTAAACATTGGCTTGGTTCATAATTTAAATCTGCAGTTGTGCAACAACAAGAGCTAAAGGCACTTGAGCTGGGGTAGCAAAATGTTTGAGTTCAGCTGATTGTCTGCTGCAGGAAATCAAAGTATTTGCTTCTGCACAGATGCTGAGCGGGAGAGGCTAATAAGTTAGGCTGTCTTCTTGGCTGTAGGCTGCTAATCTCCACCTTTTGGAAGGAAATCTCTGCACTACTGCCTATCATACTTTTTAATTGTAAAATAATGGTTCCAAGACAGTCAGCAAAGAGGAAAAAGTGAAAATAAACATTTATGCCTGCAAGGATGCAGGTCTGCTGAGCAGAGAGGGTCAGTTGAATACATTTCTCCCTAACAATCAGATGCAGCTAGAAGAACCTGCTCTGTTCAGATTACTGAAACAAAGGCTAAGCCTGTGCAGATTCAAATGTTATTTACAAACAGGCAAGCAGATGAACACCATAGATGGAAAAGTGCTTTTTTTAAACTAACATATAATGATGGCACAACCAAATATTAGTATAAATTATTTCTAGGCAAGAAAAGAAAGCAGACGAGTTCTAATTATCAGAGGCAGTGAATAACTTCTTAGTAGTAGTCATGGATTGGGAGAAATAAATTCAAGGATACAGGGACAAGTACAAATATCACACACTTATGGCTGTTCCCAATAGGTAACTAGCACTTACCCAACATATTTTTTGGAAGAGAATTAAATTAGCCATATGGACACAGGCCTGGACATTGATTTCTTCTCCCCAAGAAAGTGTATTTTCATATTTTGAAGGTAAAAGTCAGTCCCCATTCAATAAATTTCAAATATACAAAGAATCTGGAAGCAGCATGCAGAGAATTAAGTATTACAACAATAGATATAGTTCACACTTATGAAAAAATGAGGTATTTCGTGGAGTTTTTTTTGCAGCAGCCAAAGAAAGATTAATTTCTTTGAGAGAACATAATTCTTTCAAGAAACCCAGTTTGTAGACTCACTCCCAAATTGCTGTTGTGACTGAGTTAAACATCTGTACAAAAAGCAGGTGCTGCCTGAGAAATCTAGGTGTTTTAAGAGAGGAACAACATTTCTCTGATCAATAGCAAAATACAAAAGGCTGTGCACTTCATTTTGCATGTAAGTTTTGGAAATTGTTGTAGTTTGCAATTGCTTATAGGATGCTAGTGTCTTCACACTATACTAAGTATTATAATTTTATGCCTTTTCAAAAATTCACAAACGATGACATCTGCTTTTAAAATGACAATCAGCTAAAAAATATATTCTTGTAAAAATACAACTTATTGTGATTTTACAATGCATTTTTTTTAAACTCATATATGCAAGGAGAACTCTGTCTTTGTGCGCTCCTATTATGGTACAGAAATCACAGAGGAAGATTTGCTCCTCCTGTAACTCCGAAGACATCCAAACCCTTAAGAGTTCAGCTGCATCTGGGATAGAATCATCTTCGTGTCAAAGTCCAAGACAAACACACACTCAATGAACCTTTGGTCTCCCCAGGCTCAGTTCTCAGTCCCTGTCTTCCAGGGCAGACCTCAGCTGAAGCAGCCAATTTGGAGTCTCACCAGTAGGCTCTTGGTTAGAAATCAACTCAGCCACCTGCAAGAGGCCTCGTCTACCCTCGGGAGGCTCTGGAAGGCCACAGTCCTAAGTCAGCATTAGTATTCTTATTGTTTCAGATAGGCTTAATATTTCCCTTCACACTAGACACCAGGCCATGTGCAGTGAGCTTGCTGTATCTGATTGTAAGCACATGAGTGATTGTATATATCACAGAAGCACAGAATGTTCAGGGTTGGAAGAGACCTCTGTGGGTCATCTAGTCCAACCCCCCTGCCAAAGCAGGGTCACCTACAGCAGGCTGCACAGTACCTCGTCCAGGAGGGTCTTGAATATCTCCAGAGAAGGAGAAAGAGTATCTTTATGTCTGTCAGAGAAAGAATGAACCATTGCTTCCTTCCTACCTAACACAGTGAATATGTATTTCTCCTCAATCATTTCTAATTCATAAAGAAAAAGAATTCATTTCCCTGAACTTTGAGGGACTATTGTGTTTCAGCAAGAGCAAAAGCACCATTTGAATATTCACGTCTAAAAAAATTTTTGTAATCTCACCCATGGTTGTACTCCAGAATCATTTCA
>Ga0065711_1031295_pt1 | contig 30055 bp, 12 predicted proteins | sample Hoacrofraction12_FD_59098 | JGI IMG/M metagenome (GOLD analysis project Ga0065711, IMG submission 59098) | Hoatzin crop microbial communities from Cojedes, Venezuela - Epithelial fraction 12 v2 (version 2) | ecosystem: Host-associated > Birds > Digestive system > Esophagus > Crop | place...
TGGAGTACTGTGTCAGTTCTGGGCTCCCCAGTTCAAGAAAGAGGAGGAGCTACTGGAGAGAGTCCAGCGGAGGGCTACAAGGATGATGAGGGGACTGGAGCATCTCTCCTATGAGGAGAGGCTGAAGGAGCTGGGCTTGTTCAGCCTGAAGAAGAGAAGGATGAGAGGGGATCTTATAAATGCTGATAAATATCTTAAGGGTGGGTGTCAGGAGGATGGGGCCAGACTCTTTTCAGTGGTGCTCAGCGACAGGACAAGGGGCAATGGGCACAAACTGAAGCACAGGAAGTTCCATCTGACCATGAGGAGGAACATCTTTCCTTTGAGAGTGACAGAGCACTGGAACAGGCTGTCCAGAGGGGTTGTGGAGTCTCCTTTTCTTGGGATATTCAACACCCACCTGCACGAGATCCTGTGCAGCCTGCTGTAGGTGACCCTGCTTTGGCAGAGGGGTTGGACTAGATGATCCCCAGAGGTCTGTTCTGACCCCTACCCTTCTGTGATTCTGTGAGACCACCGTTTGTGGCCATAATGAAAAGAAATGGAGGACATATCAGCACAAACATTTACTCCAAAGGATATTAATGCAAAGTAACCTACTGTGCCTGGCCTTCATACATATTAGTGGAAAAAAACCACAGAAAATATCTTCCTGATTATAGTAGACTCTTAAACTTGCCCATGAAGTAATAGACTGGATTATTAGCCTAATTAGATTATGCATCGTGTGGCTGTGCAGTTGGAACTGCTTGGCATCTTTTTGTCTCCTTAAAGAGTGTTGCTCAGAACTCAGCATGGCACCATATTCATCTAGGCCACCGTTTTGGGGTACCCCAGTTCTTTGTCAGTGCATGAGTGCTGGAAAGGATTTGACTGAGCTGATGCAAATGCTGAGCACATCCCTTCTGTAGGCAGAGTGGGCACTGCCCAAGTCACTGGAACAAGGGGGATGTGTTGTCCGCAGGCAGAGCAGGCATGCAGCAGACAAAGGCAAAGCCTTTAAGAAGATGTTTGCATCGGGGAGAGTTCGGGCAGTATGCTGTGGCCCCATGTTTTGCTCATATCATCTTCTGCATAGTGGCTAATTAGCTGTACACAAATAGTGGCAGCCTCTTGTGCAGCTGCTCTGTGGTTAAGGATGGCCTTAGAGCATCATGCTGCAAAGGACAGGGACTCGTGAAATGCTTTACAAACAGCTCAGCCACCTGTTTGGGAGAGGCAGTAGATACTTGAAATTGTAAGCAACCAGCCACATAAGGTAAGTCCTCCAGTTCCTCCTGACACTTTACTTACCACACCGTTGTTACTTCTTCCTGACTGGCTTATCAGGGTGAAGGACTTGGACAGCACTTTATCACATTTCATAATGACTGTTATCACCCCATGCTGAGCACAACCTCAGATCTGTTCAAAAGGAAAGCTGTTTTCTTCTACTCTAAAGCACAATTATCAAACAAATAGTAATGCAAAGGGAAGACTGGTCATTTGCACTGCATGAACCAGGAGGACTCTCTCCTGTGTTTATAGGCAGCAGCTGGAGACGTTGTTACTCCTCTCGGCAGGCAAGCTAAATTGTGCACAAGGACAGGGGTTTGTCCCAACTTAAGCAGGAATAGCTGGGTGCATCTGGTGTGACAGAGACCTGTTTGAGGGAGAAACACCAAATGCCATGCCCCAGGACTCCCAGCCAAGCCTGCTGAGAACCTGTTGGCCCATCCCCATTTTTCTCATTCTTTGCTGATCTCCCTACCAGGACTGTTAATCCCTCTGATTTCACTGACCTACTCACTGCTTGGGCAGAGGTCTCCCTGACAGAAGTAAGAGATGCTGTCTGACGTATCTTACAAGCACTCTGGGAGGAATTATTTTCAAAAGCACCAACATAATCCAATTTTTCCTGATACCTTAATCACAGTTTAACTCATCAAAACTGGGTGCAGAACTTCACCTGACTTTAGTGGGAACAAAGCAAAGGCTGAGACGTTTAGCACCTTTGGTAAACCCACACCCCATTTTACACAGGAGAAGCAGCCAAAGGCAATAATGAATTCCAGAATGCCTGTGGCACTCCCGCGGCAGATCCACCCCCTGTTTTTTTCAACATGAAATACACACCTGAAGCAAGATCCTAAAGCCATGCCTAAAGATCTACCAGAAAAGGCAAGAGAGGATCCAAGTAGCAACCCTACCTCCCCTTGCGTGGCTCCTTTCAGAGGAGGGATTCTGGTTTGTTAACGTTGCAAAAAGGACAGGAGGAAGGACCATCCGTGGTAAATAACAGCAAGCACACAAGGTTTGCTGTCTAGGGTTGTCCTTCCTGCCCACACCACCTCCTTCAGTTAAACACGGTTGTGTGTACTGAATTATCCCCAAAGGATATGCAGTGTAAAAATGCTAGCCCTTCCGTCAATCCACAGACGTGTGACTGACCTGTGTGACTGCCTGCAAGGTCAAAAAAAACTAGGGAGGCATTTTTAAAGTGTTATCAAGACATTTTAATAGGTTCATGACAAAGTAAGTCTATTTTGACACACAAGGACTGTTCTCAGTGACAGCCGCTTACTGTTCACTGTTCTCATACTGCATTTCACCTTCAGCATCCTCTATGATTCCTTAAGCTCCATTAAAAGAGTTTACTATGCATATATTACAGTTATATTAGTCAAAACAGACATTTTTCATGTACCTTAAAGGAAAAAGCATATGCTGTTTTAATAAAAGAATATATTCAAGAGGGTAACTGGTATGAAAATAGAAGCAGACGTTCTTTAAAAATTATGTGACGTAACATATGAGATGAAAGTTCTTACTTAAAAGAGTAACTGTGTGCATAAAAAACTGAATTATTACTTTGTTTATATTAAGCTTATTCATGGACACCTAGTGCAAAAAATAATCTAGGAAAAGGATGGGTCTTCTTAAGACCGTTACTGCTTTGAAGACACAGAACAGTATGACTAAAACAAAGTGATTCTGCAGAAAAACATTTATGCATATTCCCAGATGTGGTTAGGATCTTGAATCAGTTAGATTAAGAAGCCTAAATGACAAGTCTCACTGTTTTTCACAAATTTGCCAGTTCTGCTAGGAAAATACTTTCTGTGGTTATTTTTTTTTGTCTCTTCTTCTCTTGGGTCATAGCAATATTAATACTTAGATCTAAGAAAATGTCATCTCATTTCCTCTGCCCCACTTCCAACTCCTATCTTAACAGCACTGCCTTAGGAGAAGCAAGTCCAAAGAAGACAGGAGAAATCTTCTGCCTGTCCTTGAAGCGCACTTGCTGATCTTTCCTGCCTGCCCAAGTGTTTTCATCCACTTTTTCTGAAGCTGAAAGCGGTATGAAACAACTGACTGACTTTTTTCCTATCTCCTCATTTTCCTCCTTGCTCATTTTACAATTTCCATCTGCCTTAGACTGTACACTTTGATGATGGTGCGTCTACTTCAGAGCAAAAAGCCCTTGGAACCGCCAGGGAAGCAAAAGTGAGTGACTGAAGCACAGCACCACCTCCCAGTGCATGGGGTGGGAAACAGGAACGGTCTGAATCTTTGTATCTCAGAAGAACATCCATAAGGACAGACTCTGATCTATTGTTCCTCAAAATGCCTCCCCTGCTTTGAAGGTCATTTCAACAAGGCACAGGTAATCAAGTAGCCTCTGAAACTTCCATGCTTCGGTGCTGGTACGTAAGTAGCTTTTGTAAATGATTTATTATTTCTTCTGGCACACTTCTATTCAAATCCTTTACCTGGAAGGAGGCGAGCTATTGTGTAATACATTTTTAAATCTTGCATAACAAGGGACACATACACCTCTCCTGACCAGGAGGAAGCACGGAGCTCAGCTCCAACTAGTACTAGCTGATACGCAGATGCTTGTGAATATATCCTTCCTCTAGGATAACAAGCTAATGGAAGCATTTTCTCCCTGATTTTCTACAGAATGATTTTCAATGGAAAACTGCTTTTCTAAATCTGTAAATGAGCCACAATCTTGAAATGCAAAAAGGTGTCCTCTGTGCTGGGAACAAAGACTGAAATTAAACGCTGGCTGTGATCTGTCTTGCCTGAAAGTTCCCTGGAGAGGACTATTCGGTATGAATTAAAAGCCTGGTAATTTGGTTTGATAGCTCAGCTTGGGTTTTTTTGTGCTATCACTTAGCTTCTTCCAGAGTCAGATACACTACAGTAAAAAAAATTATGATATGGACAATGACAAGAAGGCTAAAGATGCTCATAGAAGAGATTCCAGAGAATTCAACGGTTTCATCAAGCCATACGGACAACCTTCCACCTCTCCTTTGCCTGGGCCCTCTGACAGCAATTGAAAGTATTTTTAAAGTTTCTAATATTTCAGTGTCTGATTGGCAGTATTGTTCTTGCCTGTTTGATCTTCATAAGACACAGGAAGATGAGCCTCACTAAAAGTGATACTCTGAATATAGCAAAATAATGTTTAACTCTGGTGTTACCTGAATTCAACAAACCACTTCTTGTTGGATGAAGCACTGCTAGCAAGTTGGCCTCCTCCCAGAACTCTCCAGTACACCATCATTCCACGTGTCTTTTTGGAAAAGGTAGCCAAGAGACCCAGTGTACCATCCCTAACCTGCGAAAAGCATAGTTCCCACCAGCCCACCAAGTCTCACTTCAGAAGACCAAATTTTCTTGACAGAGGTCTCTAAGTATATATACCTTGATGTCTCTTGCACTGCTTAAGCTCTTACCTTACTATGAATCTTAGTCCTCAAAGTTACTTTCATCTCCTCTAGACCCTGCTGTCATTGTAACTTACTTTATGTTGCCTCTCACACACTGAACAATCCTCCAATGAAGTACACTAGCCAAAACATTCTTCACTTCAAAAGCTCCTGGAAATTTCCAGTTATTCCTGCCACAACAGTCCTTCATTACACCAAAGCAATGAGCAACCAAAAACTACTTCTGCAATGGCCATTTGAAAAAAAAGAAATATTTCACTGATGTTTCTGCCTGTCTTGTGTGAACCTTTAGTGCTGGTAAGCCCTATGGCATGGTGATAACACATGTTTTCTGATGTTCTGTCTGGGAAGCAGCTGCAATGTACCTATGCACCTATGCACCACGCAAACATGCAAAATACAACCTTTAGCCTCAGTTGACCCTGAACCCTCCTCACTTACAAGCCCAGAACAGTATGCATCACATAATGTGCACTCTGGCATGCAGAGGGAATATATATTTGCTCATACAACGAAGGACATCTAAATTTTGGTGGTGCGATGGGCAGACTTCCAGGTAAGTAGCGGCGTATGATCCTCTTGTGATCAACACTAAGCTGCTCATCTTAATTAACTTGTCTCACCTCTTTTCATTGTATTCTTACCCCTGTCACATTTTGGATGCGTATCTGGGCAGGTGAAAGACCACATAAGCATCTCCTGTCACCTAACTTAAAAGATTGAAGAGGCAGACATGCACACAGAACAGAGGGATGAGATCCCTCCATTTTGTGAATGAACAGTGTGCCTTGTGGTGTGTGACAGGGAAAGAGTCTGTGGTCCCCCTGGATAGCAGGGTGCAAATTACCAGACCCATTCACCCATCTGAAGGGGAGATGTTGGCTGTACAGTGCCATGAGTGCCTCCAAAGGAGGCATCACACCCCACTGTTACTTGAAACTCTGGTGCTTGGGGGCCAATCTTGACTGTTCCCTCTGGTGAATCAGAAACGTTCAGGCTCTCCCTGTTCAAACCACTTGACCTGCCATGCACCCCATCTTTTGCACAAAGGGTCCACTGTAGCGTAAGTAGACTATAGTAGCAGCTGCTCTAACTGTTGATGGCATTTAGTCAACCCTGAATTAGTAAGAGATTTAAGGGCCCTTTCAAAAGCGCTCCACTACCCTGGAAGCAGGCACCAGGAAAGCACTGCTCTTGGTCTGCCAAGAACAGGTGTCATATTTGTTGAAAACATCTCAAAGGCAAAAGATCCATTAACATTCTTGCACAAATCCAAGTTTGCTCTGTTTATAAAACCCTTCTGAAAAAAAGAATAACAAAGCAACCCAACCCCACAGGCAATTAAGTCCTGCCCAAGGAGACATTTCCATTGCTGCATTTTTTTGAGTGATCTAAGAATAAGAGAACATTGAACAATTTAATGGACTTTACAATTCACAGGTGTAAATCTAATGTAATAGTCAGGTCATAAATCCTGACAGCACACGGAGAGCAACTAAGAAAACATGTTCCATATGAAGAGTCCGAAGTTACCTGCTACAAGAAAGTGCAGCAGGTTTTATCTTTAAGGTCACCTCAATGACAAATTATTCTATTCTATTTAAAAAATACCCTGTTTGTTCCTAACCAGGCATAAAATTTTATGCAAGACATATGCTTTTACTAGGCCTTAAATTAGAGGAAAATCATCACGTACATCAGGACTACTTCAGGAATATCTAGAAATCAACAGCGTGTAGATGTGAGTGGTGTCTGTGTGGCCAAGTTTAGCCCTCCAAAACCAAAGTGTGCAACTCTCAAGTATGCTAACAAGAGCTGAGTGTGCTGTATGCAAAAGCAGAACATAGCCCAGAAGCTGTAAAGGTAATACTATGGAATAAAATCAGGTTTATAGTATTAAACGTATGCAACCAAATGATTAGTGGAAAATCCAAAGGCAAAACATTTTGTCTTGACCTATTTCTGTTCTCAAATGAAATTCAAGAACTCCTTCTGGGTGTATCTTTAAGTTAGCTTAGAGATCCTAGCCATATGCCATAGCTCTGCGTCTCCTATTTCAAAGAACAATACAAAATGTGCATGACAGGACTTCTGCTTAAAGTACCCCAACAGTAATTCCCACCTCTAAATGGTGCATAATACTGTACTTTAACAAATGTTTCCCCCTGGACTGAATGACAGAGGTAATGAGTGGGAATTACCTGGGAGGTCTATATCATTGCCTAAAATAATGATAATATTTTGCTGCTCAATTCTGCTCCATAAGCACACTGAAAATCTCCAGTGCATGTTCACCATTTGTCCTATGTTACAAGCTGCCCTCAGTTCATGTATCCTTGAATCAGGAGCATGGTGCAATTTTATCTGTTTGAAGGACACTTCAAATGACAAGACAAACAAGTATTTCACTAAAAGAATGCAAAGAAGATTAAAATACTTCATGCACACCAGGTTAATTTTGAATTCTTCATGAAAAGTTCCAGGTTTGCTTTCATTTTAGACTGTTGTCACTGGCTCTACAGCATTTTTCCTGTTCCAGATTTACAGTCATGACTCCTCCAAGAGGCTCTCAATGTTCCTCTGAAGGTTCTTCAGGTGCTGAAGGACATATATAGCTTAATTCTCTCAGGGCCCTCAGGTGTATTAGATGCGAAATTCATCTCTTCTAAACCTGCCATGCAAAGCCCGTGCATCACTTTTCTTGGGGTCTCCCAGCGCATAGGAGGCTGTTTGGCGGTGGGGTGGGAATGTCCATGCTGTGTCCCACTCTCTGCAAGCACTGAGAAACATCAGCAAGCTCATATATGGTCTGCCTGCAATTAAAAGATTAGCCTTTGTGGTCAGTGACCTTTCTTGCTTAGGTCAGATTCTGTAGTGGATGATGTTGGATTAATTACAGCAATACATAATTACAGCAGCATGCCAAGTTGGCCAAATGTAGACTCTTTATGCTGCAGTGTCGCTTCTGTATCTTTGTTCCTGTAAACTCCAACCAAGCCATTAACCATAGAAGAGATAGGTTGATTAAAAAAACACAGTAACTCACATGGGATTTCCATCACAAAATATGCAGTGCCGTGCAAATAGCTAAACACACTGAGATGAGAGCCTCTGTCGCTTGATTAGTAAGAACAGGTTAGCTGCTGGGACTGCAGGAAAATGAGGCATGACTTATCAATTACTGATTTTCTCCCCCCATCAAGTCTGTGTTCATTTAAGTGTTTTTAAGGACTGTCTTGCATTTTGGTGAAGAAGGAGGTAAAGGGAATTCAGATCAGAAAGACTATTAATGGTACATGGAATAGTCACAGTAGAGACAGATAAAAAGAAAACACAATATTACTATTCTCCAAGCCACGAAAGGCACCTAGTTAACAGAGTTTTTAATTTCGTTCTTGCTACTGAATTAAAAGTGGGATACACAAAAAAAAATCTGGTTTTGCTTTTGCAGAATCTCACAGATCAGATTCTAGCTTTTAAAAAACTAACCAAAAGTATCTCTCATCTTGCTTCCTCCATAACAAAGCTGCTGAAGTTGATGAGATTCAGACAGATGTCACTTATTTGCAATTACTTCACTATCAAAGTAATGTACAAATTATTTGAGACTTGCAAAGACTGAGCAATTGGGATGCTGCGACACAAGAAAGTCAGATTGTGAATCACTGTATTTATTAATTTTGCCAGAGTTCCTAAGAAAAAGGTCATCTGAGATAAGTATTTCTAGATTTATTTAATCTATAACTAGTAAAATAAAAATGTTCCAGAAAATATACGTTTTATAAGTCCTAAACTTTATTAAAAAAAACAAGAAAGAAAAAAGATGGCAAGCTGTGCAGGAAGAGAGCAAACTGTTTTGTGTTTGCACAATACAAAACACATTTCTTTGAGCCCAACAAAAACATAATATAATTTCCTCTGACAGGCTTTATCTTGTATATTCCCATATATGTAAGGTGATTTTTTTCCCGTTTATATAATCAAACAAAATTATTATTTTTTTTAAGTTTAGAATAGTCCTTCTTCTGGGAATCAGAGCTGAACAATGTAGGTGGTACACAGCACCATAAAGGCACATGGTAATAACAACAAAATTCCCAGAGAAATGCAACAGGTGATATTCCAGTTCCAATGTAGCTGACAAGGTTCTGCCATTAATGGAACTAGGGTGAGGGATTTATCCAGTATTTCTGCTGGTCTCCGGGTTTGTGCAGCAAGTCACAGCCACAAGAGTTGATAAGTAGGGAAGCTGGGCAGGTCCCTCCAGCTCTGGGCTCACCTGTTTCTTGCCTCTGTGCCTCTTCAAAATGAAGTGATGATATTTTTACAGGGAGGAGAAAAAAAAGCTGATACAGTATTTTGCTTTTAAAGCCTGCTTTCTAAGCACTCAATCATAGAATGATACTGAATCATAGAATGGTTTGGGTTGGAAGGGACCTTATAGACCATCCAGTTCCACCCCTCCTGCCTCGGGCAGGGACATCTTCCACTAGAGCAGGTTGCTCAAAGCTCCATCGAACCTGGCCTTGAATGCTGCCAGGCAGGGGGCAGTCACAGCTTCTCTGGGCAACCTGTGCCAGGGCCTCACCACCCTCACAGTAAAGAATTTCTTCCTTATACCGAATTTAAATCTACCCTCTTTCAGTTTAAAGCCATTAACCCTTGTGCTATCACTCCATGCCCTTGTAAAAAGTCCCTCTCCAGCATTCTTGCAGGTCCCCTTTCACATAGTGGAAATCAATCTTGAACTTCCCACTCTCAGCTTCATACAAACAGACATGTAAGTCCAGGGGATGAGAATGAGAGGCTCAGACATGGCACAGGTTTGCGTTTAGTTTGGGACTGAAAAGATAGCCTAGCACTTAAGTTCTCCCAAATAATAAAGATCATTAGCTTTAATTTTATTTTCTTCCCTCATCAATGGTTACAGCTACCATCCTCACTACATTTAGTTGCCTTTATCTTCTCTCATAAAAAGCACATAAGATGGAGAAGTGCCTCTCTCAGTCTCAGACATTTTTAGAGCAGGACTGTGCTATCATTGTGCCTTGCTGATAATCCTCAAATCTATTTCTTGCAGCACTGTTAATGGAACAGCATCCTATTTGTACGAGGGCAGTTTTCAACAAAAGCAGGATCTGCCCTCTGGGATTCATATGCTCTCACTTTAATTAAAAAGAAATCCCATTAAAACTTGCCACTGCCACAAGTGAATTAAATTAATTAAAAAAAAAATAGAAGACAGGAACAAAACTGTTTTCAGGAGGCAACTATTGCAGCTTAAAGCCATACACTTTTAATAGTATCAATTGCAACTTGTGACTTGGAAGTATTTTCCTCAGGTCTGAGGAAATCCACTGAAGTGGCGTAACAGCAAGTAACACTGTGCCCACCAAATCTACCCCAGGGAAAGGAATGCTGCCTATTTTTAGGTCCAATTCACTCAAAACTGCACACATACTAATGATAGTCATAAAAATTTTACTTCCAATGCAGAAACTGTTTAAATATTTACTTCCTTAAAAAGAAAAAAAAGAACAAACTCAAAAGCAGAATAAAATTTCTCTACCTCAAAATCAAATCACATTTGGGACATCTTTGTTTTAAAGCTTTCAATAACTGAGGCAGGATGCATTTGGTTTCAATTTCGTACTACTAAGGAATATGGGTTCCTATTAAGGAATATGTTGTGGATGAACTTTGCAAGGGTGTGCAACTGAACTAGGTGAATGATGGCAGAAGATTAGACACACATCAAGTTCCTGCCAGCTCTACTGATTGCTCGGTCCTTCACCTGTGGCTGAAGAACCAAAAAGAGATTGCAGATAGAGGGAGAACAAAAGGGTAGACAGCCAGGCTCTGCTTCGGTGGCTCTGTGCAACTGCACGGCTGGTAGTTGCAAGAGACCGGTGAAGGAAAGAATTGCACTAGCAATAAAACAACAGTTTTTAAACAGCATTCAGTGGTCAGGTTGGGGTGTAAACCTTAGTACTTGCTGGGCCAGGTGTGTGAGCTGTTCGGGTAAGCAAGCAGCCCTCCCCGGGCCGAGGCAAAAGGGAGAGAATAGACATGTCCCTGGAGAGGAAGGCGCACTTACTGCTCGGCTCACCCCACCCCAGCCCCAGCGGCCATCAGGGATGTGGGAGAAGGTTCGCAGTGTTCCCACTGGAGCACAGCCCAGCGTGAGGTCACGATGGGCTAGGAAGAGGTCTTCTCTTGGGTCCAAGGGCAAACTCAGGCTGATGTAGGCATATCTACACAGGGCTTCGACCCTGCAGCCACTGGTGCCTTGCTCATTCCTCCAGCTGCGATGCTGGCTGCGCCGAAGCAACCACAGCCTTGGTGCAGGACAACATATTAACTTAATTAAGCAATGCCTTGACAGCCATATCTTCAGTGCAGAACATGATATTAGCTTAATTAAGCAATAAATTACTAAACCATATGAAAGCTGTGACAGTGGTCCAAGCTCTGTTGCATTATCAAGCAGCTGAATAAGTTCCCCCCTCACTTTTGTTGTGGAGCAAAGAGGACATAGCAGGGGTGGGGGATGTGGGAGTAACCTCTTCCTTTGCATCACTGAAAGTGGTTGTTTGGAGTGGGAAGATGCTGTTTACACCATGGCAGAGAGAGGAAAACCTCTGGTGGTGGTTTCTGAGCTGGCTCCAGATTTTGCCAGGTCGAATGTCAACCCTCATTTACTTTTCCACATCCCTCTTGAAACCATGACCACACAGCTTCATCTCTCCCTGCTCTGTTCAGGTAGCCAAAAAGTATTGCCAGCCAGCCCTATTTCCAAACTTTGCTGGCCTCTTCCAGTAAGGAAAAAGCCACCACAGGAGCACTTGCATTGCCATAACCCACCCACCCCTTTTCCAGCTGTTAAGCTTCCTTATAGACCTCCTCCCTGGATAGTGGTCTACATTCAGTTATCTGCCGTGGCCATTTCCACGCTCAGCTGTGCTTCCCATACATGCTCTTTGTGCTAGACTTCCCTGCAGGCAGAGTAGGTGACTTCCAGGGTGATCCTGAGAATCACAGATACCATTTTTAAAAAGATGAGTACACAGAAGGGGATTAAGAAAACCCACACCATGCAGTATATATGTGGAGAGAGATTCACTAACACAGCAGAACAAAAAAGCCAAGCAAAAGAGGGTGCTACCTCCAATTTTTGTCTTGGCTGAATATGAAGTGCTCTTCAGACTAGCCAGAGGTCTTAAGGACTCCAAACTTTATGACAGTGTCATCTGAAAGGTTGCCCAGCTGTCCTTATCTTCAGGTGGAAATCTTCTTTTCACATCTCTCTTCCAAAACCTATGCAAACTACTGTTCCTTAACATACCACTGAAAATAAACAAATACTGGCAATTAGCCGCAGTACCAACCCACTGTGGGAAGCAGCAGGCGGCAGTCCTCTCACTCCGCCCCTCCCACTCCTGTCCATGCACTCTGAAATCTCCCACATTTTAGGAAAGCTCCCACCCACATGGAAAAAAAAAATCATAAAAATATGGACTGCCCACTCTTGCCTTCCTAGGCATGTCTGTTTTTTCATCCTTATTCCTGAACATATTCATGGTCAAAACCTGACCATGACACTGGCACATACAGCATTTGTCAGAATCACTCTCACCTTGAGAGCTCTGCTCTTGAAGTGAAACAGACTTCTGCTTACCTCTCTTAAGGGGTAAAGAGGATAAACAACAGAATTCTGGCAGGACAGTGGTTTTCCACGTGGACTATCACTGTTGCAGCAGCATTCATGACAAAATAGGACAGTTACGTTAGATCTGCTCTTGTCAGTGCCTCCCTCCCTGACAGGGCTGCTCATCGGATTTGGGTGGTGGGCCTGGACGCTGGCTGGGGTCACAGCAGCATAACGGACAGCAAAATTTGACCTGAATAATCTTTATTAAAAACGGCAGAGGATCCCCTGTGCTCCGCAAGACCCCGAGAGGGCTTGAAGGGACATGAGGCATGCTTGCAAACTCACAAAAGTTTGACAGAGCAACAGAAAGAATTCCTGTTGGTTTTCAGAGGACTGTCTTCATTTATGGCACACCACAACTCTTTTCTTTCTCACCTTACATTAAGGCAGCATTAGAGAGGGAGAGAGGAAAGCAGAGGGGGTCTGTTCATGCTTGCCAGAAGGCACAATCAGAGTCCTATGAACAGCAAAAGAAACATGCTATTATCACTCATTAATGGATTAGGAGACATACATGATCGTTTCTGTAGAGAATGTGGATTATGGACCATCTGTTGATCTGTTTCACCCTGGGTAGCTCATGTGAGCATTTCTGATAGGCATAAGGCTGGACAGCATGCTCAGGCTGCATTCCTTGACTGCCTTGCTCCCCGTGGAGACACAGCTCATCTGGAGTGTGTGACATTCCCTAGCATCCCGTGCAAGTCAGTTTTCATTGCTATTAGCTATCCCTTGACTGCTTGAAATGACAAAAGGGTGTTTGGGGAAGAAGGTGTGAGCTTCAATCCTGAGGATTAGAACTTGGCAATGTTGGACCTAAGGGAAAAGTTTTAAACATGCACAGGAGTGTAAGGAAGCACAACCTCAGTCACGATGTTATTTTCTGTCTTCTGCAGATAAAGAACCAACAATAGGAAAGCGCATTTTGAGAAGAGCTGGCTATTAACAACTCCTTGCTCTTTCAAAATGTTGACTTGACCAAGAAAGCATTTCTGTCCTGCTAATGCCTTTCTCTTAGATCTTCTCCTTCCTTCTGTCACCCAGTTGTTCAAGTCTACCTCTATGCTGATATTTCAGTGAGGTTCTAGTTTTAAGCAGTGTGTACAGGTGAGTTAATTCAGACCCAAAGACTTCAGGCAGCTTGCCAAAGTCTTGCTAATTAGTTGGCTGAGCAAGGAGTATGTTAGCTTTATAGCAGCACTTACAGACTTAGGCTGTATTAACAAAAAATGCTGCCATGTGAAGCTGGAGGGTGTACAAGGTAAGAAACCTCTGTGTAAAAATAACAGAAGATAATTCACCGATCAGAAAGACTCCAAGTTAATGGTGATCAGACCAAATCAAAGTTTTATGACAAATGGATTCTGAGCAAGATACTCTTTACCAACTGAACTAGGGAGTATCATTTGAAATTCAAGTGAATGCAAACTCAGATCTGATTTCAAGGAGAATTTCCATCTGGAAAAAATGTGAAGAACTGCTGGCAAGTAATGGATGTATTGAGGGCTAGTAAGATTCCGAGCTGGAAAAATTTATGCATGATAATGGTGAAATTTACAAACTGCAGAAGATTAAATCTAATTGGACTTGAAGCTGCTGATAAAAAGCCTTAAGTTTCAAGGCAAATGGCAAATGAAACTGTATTTGAGTAGAATCCTTTCCATCACTGCATTATTTCCCTAACCGAGATAACTGCTGAAGCTACGACATGTTTATGAGCCCTTACTGATTCAAACTTGTGTCGTTCACTGCTGTACCTCAGAGATTTTCAATTGCTTTTGTGCAGTGCTGTCCCACATATTTTCCATTTAGCTTCTGTTCACAGATGTCAACCTTTAAGATTTTTTTCCCCCTGCATGTTCAATACTGTCCCAGTTATGCATCACTAGGGAAATTTCAAAAATTTTCCAGTGAGTTATCTTAAATGGCTAAAAAGTAGTAAGGGTCATATGACACAACATTTTCTGCTGGCTTTAGATTCTTCCTATAAACTTGATCAGGCTCATTTTCTGATCTAAAGCACCAACAAATTGATCAAAAGCAGGAGCAGAGTGGCCCTAATCAGATTTTAGACCAGGCCACCTCTCTCTCTCTCTTTCCCCCACCTCTAATTTCAGCTTCTAATCTTAAATCAGTCATGCCATCTATATGGCAATGGCAATTAAATCCAAATCTACCTGAAATCGACAGAAAACTTCTTGCTGGCTTCATTGTTCTCATATAGTCTCCACCGCCTGGCAAGACCGCTGGAAACCCTTCCAGAGCAGGACATACCACGGGCACTGTTTGTTAGGCAACTCTTTCATTAGCATGAAACAGGCTTTAAAGAATACGTTGAAATGGGTATTAAGTCAAGGAAGCTATAAATGCTGCTAACCAAATGTTTGGCACACACGTCCCTTTCCAATTATATGAGTGCTCTGAAGACACAGCAACGTGGTGCACCACGCACAGATACTTCCAAGTCATCTGCACCTCTCCAGTTAAAAAAACCCAGTCAGCATTCAACAGCAGGCACACAAGTAAAAACAGCTGTATGAAAAGACATGCATTGACATGGAGATCCCTTTACAACTTTGCTTCATGTGGTCAGCTTTATGAGAATGATGAGGTAACACAGAAGTAAAGTGTTTGGGAAGGAGCCAGAAGCCACTCACATTTTGGGACAGTTATCCTCTAACAAGGAAATTAAGGGGACACTTACTTTGAAATTAAGTAGCCCTTGTAACCTCCTCCTGCAGAAGCCCTTGCAAATTGCTGTGGTTAAATCTTCTCCGAGACTGATTCAGCCTCAAAATCCTCATGCTTCCGTACTTAGTCTATTTTAGGTGACCTATCAGTACATGCAAATAAGGTAACTAAAATACACCAATCTGATAATCTAACATATCTAAAAGGCTAACTTCTGGTTGTTTTTAGTTGCATACATTCATATTTTTGCAGGATATAAGCGATGTTCTACAACTTCTATACTAAAACCAGCATCTTGAACTGAATGTGCCATATTCCTTTAAACTCCTCTTCAACAGATCAAAGCATCTGGTAGACAACAGACATGCTTAGGAAAGCTGTAAGAACTAAGTACAAGGTCTTCTTAAGTCACTGTTGTCCGATGTGCCTCTAGAGAGGCTACTGCAGATTTGAAATCTTGCCCTACCACAGCTCTGCTGAAACGGGATAAAGCCATGAACCCCCATTCTGCATTGATTATCACCGCATACTGAGCCACGGGCCAGGCTAAGAAACTGAAGGGGCTTTGGATCAGCCCACGCTACCCGCTTATGTCATCCTTGCACTTTTCATGGTAAGCCAAAAACCAGTGAGCAGGCAGGTGACTACTGCCCCATGAGTGAGTGCAGCTGTGGCACACCGCATTCTCACCGCCTCCCCACCCATGTCAGCTGGGGTTGCATGATTCAAGCTAGCAATTAAGAGCACAAAACAATTATTCTTCCTGACATCATCCCAGCCTCAGACCGTGAGAGCTTCCTTTTGCCCTGCCTCTGCCTCACTGCTTCCTCCAACCACTTCCCAGGCTTCATCTTATGACATTTTCAGGGTGGAGTAACACAAGCTCAGAACCACCAAAAACGCTGTATGTTTTAAATTATTAATAGTTCCACCTATGACCAAGGAATACCCAGTTCTAGTAATTCAAAAGTCTGGATAAGCAATAAGCAATATGCCTGATCCTGCCCTGCTGCAATGGAATAAAAGCTGGTAATCTTTGAAGGCTCCTTATAACTTCTCTGACCTGCAGAGGGGATATAGTTATGACTTCTAAAAGTATGCCCAGAAACAGTGAGAGTCAACCTAGGAGGCTAAAATTGAGAACCTACTCCACATTTTACATCCTGCTCCTCTTCATCTGTGGAAGAGGAGCTGACTTGTTACCTGCAGTCAAACCAAGACTTGTAGAAAATTCAGCCTATCAATAAAAACCATTAAATAATGTTTGAAGTTTAAATTTTGCTGAAACTAGTAAGCAAAGAGACAAAATGATTTTGTTCTTTGCTGGGAATTGGCAGCCCTGTGGAGCCTATCAGTAGCAGTGCTGTCTACTGAGCAACAAGCTGTATCGGCTTTCTTTATTCTCTATTTTGTCCACCTAAGATTTTGGGACAGAAACTGTACCTTATAAAGGGTTTATATAATTACTTAAATCCAATTTCCAATCTTAATTAGGGATGCAACGATGAACTATTAATAATATTCAGAGCAGCATTAACCTACCCCTGCTATTTCACTTGAATGGTAACAGGAACTAGACCATCAGGGAAATAAATTAAAGATGGTCTGAGTTTTGAGAGAAATGTCAGAACAGGAGCTTGGGATCTGCATTCCTGCAACAGCTTGTGTCTGTGGGAAATCCCATGGGTACAAAGGAAAACAGGAAAAGGTGGGATGGTGGGCCTAGTCAGTCTGATAAAGTAAAATAAATGCACAGGACATCACAGGATTCAGCCCCTGCTGCAGAGCGTGTGCTTCAATAAAAGTAACTTCAACACAAACTAAAAAAGGCTAGTGTCAAACCTAATACATACAGAAAGGGAATATACCCCGCCCTGCTACCACTCTTAAAGAGCATTTTCCTATTGCCTTGATGGGAGTCAGGCTGGACCAGGAATTAATTTCTTGCAGCAGGTGTCAGAGGCCAACGATGGTTTACTTGGTTAAGAACTCTCTAATAAAAAGCCAAAATGCCAAATACATAATCGCTACTAACTGACAAAACCAAGTTGTAGTCATACTCCTCAGAAAAACCACAAGACTGCACCCTGCATGGCTTTAGTGTTTTGCCAGAGCAAACTCAGTTATCTGCTGGAATAAGTATCAGACTGCTTCATAAAGTGCACTGTAAAAAAGATTTCATTTTCACTGAACTATGAAATTAGCCAGAGGAAACTCCGAGTCTTCAGGAGGGCATGTCTTTTGTGGAAATTAACTGAATGGACTATGTTTTAAATTAAAAACAAGCAAAGAACTAATTTTTCTATTCTGAATGGAATTGCTGAAACCTTTAGAATGACAGTTGTATCTTTAAAAGTCTTCACTAAAATCACATGATAATATCCTGAGGAAAACTAAAGCCTTGCTACTTTTTTCCCTCTCAACAATATCAGTTTACAGCTCAACAGCACAAGGGTGGAGGAGGAAATTCCTTTATTCTCACCTTCCAAAAAAAAAAAAAGTTCCTTTTCAACAAGCTTTAGTACAATGAGTTTGTCATCAATTGTTTGCAGGAAACATCTCACATTTTTTCCTTCTATGCAATGAGTTTGATCGCAGCAGGTTGACTTCATTGTATAAAGAAAAAAAAAAAGCCACATACATATGAAAGGCAAAGGAGAGGCAAAAGCCATGGTCACATAAGAAATCAGAAATCCCACCAACCTCAGTAAAAGTACCCACACAACGCTCACAAAAGATCCAGACAATGTATAAACACAAGACCAGAGCAATCTGGATTTAAAAGCGAATAAAGGCATGTGCCACTTCACCAAATAACATTAACTAGTGAGTAGCAGGATCTTACTCCATTTTGATGGTGTGCCAAATTTTCCACCACAAGGGAAGAAAAAAACAACAGCACATAGGCAGCATTCCCACTATGAGCCTGGACTAACAGGGATTCCTAAATATCTTTTTTTATTTTGGTTGTTAAAAGGTGCTGTGAATAAATCGTTTGGCTTGCAGCAACAATACTGCAACATGCAAGAGCAAGAATTTAAGAACAAAAAAAATCTTTACTCTTACTAGTTTCCTTTAAGAGGTTTTCTCTAGTGAAAAGCTATTTCTGATGCTGCTTCTCTTGGTAACTTTACTGATGGCGAGAAAACCAACTGCTGCTCTTGCCTGAAAATAATCAATGGCAATGCAGTAAATCCCAGCTGTTTCAGAGAAAGTAACACTTCAGAAAGAAACAGAAGGCTGAGCCTTCAAGGTATCCTCCTGGCTTCACGTTCCGGATGAGTGTTATGCATGCCATGTATACATTGCTGATGTTGAAAATGCAAGACCCAGGATATATCAGCGAAGTGAAAAGACTTGCCTGGTAACTGCATTCCAGGAAGGCTTTTGTAAATGTAGCCAGTACTGCAGGAGTAAAAATGTAATTCAGTCAAGCTCATCTAAGGTACAACTGGAGTAATTCTGTGGTGTATCAGACTGAAGGACTGTCACGGTGACAAGGGTCAAAACCTTTTTCTCTGCTGTACCACCACATCTATATTAACTCTCCAGCAGCTGGGGCAGTTACTGACATTCGCTGGTGCACAGCTGGCAGCAGAATTTGGTTCAGCTGATAACCTTCTCATGGGTTGTCCTACTGCTCCTGTCACACATGACCTCATTTTTTAAACACACAGCTTATGTGAGCAAGAAACTTCCAGTATCAACTGAACACTCAGAGCGATTCCCTGCACAAAATGAACGAACCTTCCACTCAACCTCACATAAATCAGACAGTGACCAGAGCTGAGAAGGGTTTAGGGTGTGTACACTTTACTCTGGTTTAGTCCCTTGACACCCAGTGCCAGGAAACACTTCAAAGACAAACTCATGAAACACTGAAAGAACAAAAGTTTTGAGGTGACTGCAAGACAAGAAATAGGTTAAAGGTGGAGGGAGAGGACACCTTGCCCTGCAGAACAAGAGACTGAGGATGCTGGTGTTCAGGAAGGAAAGGGGAGACAGCATGAAGGTGACCTAGACTGGGAAGTAGGCTGGTGGGAGAGCTGCTTGCTCTACTGAGCAAGGACGTGAGCCACCACCACAGCCCTGGCCAAGCTGACTCCCGGTCAGCCTGCTCCAGGGGAATGATGTTACCCCCGTCTCCGCACCTCCTTCCCATCACAGGCTTCAGAAGAAATAGGACCCTGCACTGCAACCCCAACGGCAATTATTTTTGTGTTGTTATCTTTGTAACAGCCAAACCAAAGAAACTCTGGCAACACTGTCACAGACCGCAGGAAATACTAAAAGTGACTAATAAGGTATTTCTCTTTTCATCTGTATTAGCAGTGAGGAAGACCAAAAAATCTTCTCTGGCCAAACCATACCCACTGGCACTACTGAAAGCTTGGGCTTTGGGTTTCAATGATTTGGTGTTTTGGAGGAGGGGTAGCTTTTATCAGAGCTTCTCAGAGAAGGGTATAAACCTCAGCATTTGAACAACAAGAACAAAGGCTCCAGCAAAGTCATTCTTTCAGACTCTTCTGATCTTTACAATACACTCTAAATCTAAATGTTTTTGTTAGTTTATAACTCTTCAGCCCAGGAAATGTACTGAAACTTTAAAGATTAAAAATAAAAAAACATTAGAGTTAACAAGCCAAAATTTGTTATCAGTGAAATGGCTCTTCAGTTAAATAAGAGAGGACTTTCTTTACACATTCCTTACGGCTTCTTGTAAGCTGAACAAGAGAAGAATTTGCTTTCAGTCTCCTTATAAGACTTTTTTTCCTGTGGAGAAATTTACATCATCTATAGCAAGCTCCATATCAAGCCCACATAATCCAAGTAAATCTGAATTTACTAGGAAAAGTAAACTTCAAATATGGCTCTGCAGCATGAATTATTACTGTTTGCTGTTTTGCAGCTCACTGCTGTCCAGCAGCAGAATATACACACCAAATCTGTTTCACCAGCCCAAAATTAACCATATTGCCCAGCATCTAGTCCCAAACATGAAATGCAACAAAGCAGTAGAGGCCTGTTTCCATACTGCCAGCTACTTAGAATCATAGAATCATTAAGGCTGGAAAAGACCTCCAAGATCATCAGCTCCAACTGTCAACTCAACACCACCATGCCTGCTAAACCATGTCCTGAAGTGCCACATCTACACCTATTTTTAAATCCTCTGGGGATGGTGACTCCACCACCTCCCTGGGCAGCCTGTTCCAATGTCTGACCACTCTTTCAGTAAAGAGATTTTTCCTAATATCCAATCTGAACCTCCCCTGACACAACTTGAGGCCATTTCTCCTTGTCCTATTGCTAGTTACCTGGGAGAAGAGACCAACACCCGCCTCACTACAGCCTCCTTTCAGGTAGTTGCAGAGAGTAAGAAGGTCTCCCCTCAGCCTCCTCTTCTCCAGACTAAACAGCCCCAACTCCCTCAGCCACTCCGCTTAAGACTTCTGTTCTAGACCCCTCACCAGCCTCGTTGCTCTTCCCTGGACATGTTCCAGCACCTCAATGTCCTTCTGGTAGTGAGGGGCCCAAAACTGAACACAGTACTTCAGGTGCGGCCTCACCAGTGCCAGGTACAGGGGCACGATCACCTCCCTACTCCTGCTGGCCACACCATTCCTGATACAAGCCAGGAGGCCGTTGGCCTTCTTGGCCACCTGGACACACTGCTGGCTCATGTTCAGCCGACTGTCGACCAGCACCCCAAGGTCCTTTTCCACCGGGCAGCTTTCCAGCCACTCCTCCCCAAGCCTGCAGCGTTGCATGGGGTTGTTTTGACCCTGCCCAAGTGCAGGACTGGGCAGTTGGCCTTGTTGAACCTCATACAGCTGGCCTCGGCCCATCGATCCAGTCTGTCCAGATCCCTCTGCGGAGCCTGCTTACCCTTGAGCTGATCAACACTCCCACTCAACTTGGTGTCATCTGCAAACTTACTGAGGGTGCACTCGATCCCCTCATTCAGATCATTGATAAAGATGTTAAACAAGACCGGACCCAAAACTGAGCCCTGGCAAACACCACGTGTGACCGGCTGCCAACTGGATTTAAATCTGTTCACAACGCTCTGGGCCTGGCCATCCAGCTAGTTTTTTACCCAGCAAACAGTACATCTGTTAAGCCATGAGCTGCCTTCTTCTCTCTAGCAGAATGCTGTGGGAGACAGTACCAAAGGCTTCACTAAAGTCCAGGTAGACAGCATCCACAAGGTCCTGACTAGGAGGAGCCTGAGAAATTTTGTCAGCATGACCTTCCACAATGGGTTTTCTCTGGTGCTGGAGCCCACCACCATGTTCTTGAGGAATGAAACCATCAAGAAACCACAATATCCTGGCATCCTGCCTAACAAAGTGAAGTCCTCCTGCCGTGAAAGTCGGTTGCCTTTTCTTCTGTAAAAAATTAAGGTATCCTAATTCAAACTCATGTTTGCCACAGTAAGAACTGCAAGCCCTGCACAGTCTCGTTTTTTATTTCTCCCCCTCCCTGCTGCCTCCCAAGGAAATCAAAGTATTCATTAGATCCAACAGCTAGAAATAAGATTTAAATGGCATGATGCATTTCCAGTGCAGCTGCACTCTGACAGATGGCTGACGCCAGTGGGATGCTGGGCACTGCACACATGTATGTGCAGGCCTTTTAACTACAGAGTCAGTTCCCATCCATAAAACTGAGCCACCCCACTGTGCACTGCTCTTACACTCCCGCTAAACTCACAGCCCCTCGCCACCTAAGAGCGTGTAGCCGAAGGAGCTAGCAGAGCACCCGCAGAGGTAACTCTGCATTTTGGTGTTCAGATGTTCACTGCTCACTCCCCCAGTCTGGACCAACAGCTACACCTGTGCCTGGAGGACACAAACCCTCTAAGAGAAGGTGTGAGCAGAGACTGGAGGTGTAAGCATCTGCAATGAGTAAAGCACTGAAGAATCAATCGCACAACCTGAGCTCAACCCCGCTGTCCTCCAGAGACCGTGCACTGTAGTGTGAGTGCTGTCAGTGTGTCACAAGGCTAACATTAAGGCAAAGGCAGCTCGTTACATGGGTAGAAGTGCTTTCAGTCTTTAATTATCTCAGATTCTCTTGCATATGCAGATGAATAATTCTGGCCAATGCAACTTGGCCACCGCTTTAAATGCCATCTGGCTCTTGACTTAATGAACACTGGCATAAGTAACCTCCCCTCACTCTCCTCCTTCCACACTCACCACTAGTTTTAATAGAAATTGAGTTTTTGATATGACAAGAGTTTTTAACATGTTTTTCTGTTTTTTTTTCCTCTGGGTTGCTTACTGGTGCTTAACATGATGACAGACACCCCAACTGTAACATCTGCACATGCAGGATCCCAGTTTTGTTTTCCATTCTGCAAAAACATGTCCCACAAGCATGGAAGAGGAATGCTTAAAAAATGCCATGCACATGCTCCTCTGCCCCCACAGACCTACATCCGTGGCAGCTGGTGATCAGCTGGCAATACCCTTTTCACCTGTCTTAGAAAGTCCCTGTTTCAACAGTTCACTCTGCTGAGAACATAGGGTGTTGGCTTGATTTCCCTTCAGAAAGCTTCTGATAATCCAGAGTCTTGGAGCATGCAAGAGAACAGTCCTATCATCCTTTTCTTCCAGAAAGAAAACAGGTTTCCAGCAGGAGATGGTTTAATACAAACCCTACCCAGCTTGTTACAGAGAAGTCATGTCCTTTACCCAGGCCAGCAGGATACACTGATTTGCCAGCGTCAACAAGAACAGCAGGCAAGACATGCCCGAGGGCTGAACTTCTGGGTTTCCCACATGTCCCACAAGAAGCAGAGAAGAACAAAGATATTATGCTGTCAAGTCGCTGCTACTATACAGATGAAAGCCCTCTCCATGAGAGGCCTGGGGAATGAATGAGAGGCAGAATAGCCTAAAAACATTTTATTCAGAGCAGAAAGCATCTGATGACATCTGACAAAAAGACATAAGCAAGGAACCCCCTACAAGAAACAGTAATTCTATCTCAGACTCTTCAGCACAGCTGATTCTGAAAGACTGGTTTATGTACCAGTCAATCCCAGTTTGGCTCAATCACCATACACTACTTGGGATCCAGCCATGACACTGTCCACCTTCATACCTTCACCTACCTCCAAGAAATCAGCATATCCTCTGTGGAATAAACTGCCACTCAAAGCTAAATTCTGGGAAGTCCTGCTTATGTGCTAATAGTTTCACAAACTGGCTCCAAGACTCTCTAAATATGCCAGTAGCTGTTGTCAGCTTTCCAGTGACAACTCCAAATGTGAATTTTTTCCCCCAAGGCTGATCCTCCTAGAAATTTAAAAATTAGTTGAGCTTCCTGCTGCTATCTCTAAATTAATTAGACAGAAAAAGATTTTCAATAAGTTTAAGGGCTTAAAATATATCCTGGTCAAAAATGTTGACTATTTAAAAGGTATTTTTAACTTAAAGTGAGAAATATTCCCTAGAAATCTCTGTCAATATACATGCTGATCCACTGTACCATGCCACTTCTGTTCTCATTACCGAGTTGATAAACACATTTTATACAGCACAATGAGCATAAATCCCAGCCTTACAAATATATCACCCCAGAAAGCCAAACAGGCAACAGGATAGGGGTGTTCAAAGCACACATCAAAAATGCTGTTAAAAGGCCTCATTTTCAGAAAGCGCGTCTCTTCAGTCTATGCTCTTTTTTTCAAAGCATTTCGGGTGGAACAACCCAAATTCCCAAAAAACTCCCCAAAAGTCTGGCTGCTGCTTTGCTTCCTCAGAAGGAATCTCCCCAGGGATTCAGAGGGAACTCACTCAGACTCAAGAATCAGGGAGGAAGAACACGCTTGCATTGGCAAGAACATATGTGAAAGAAGCTAACAGGTCTTTGACATTTCAAATTAAACAAAGACAGGAATTGAACCTAAAGAGTATAAGTGAAGGTACAAACTATAGGCAGCCCAAAGATAGTGATGGGAAGCATCATGGAGACTGGGAGCATCAGATGGATGCAGGACAGACTCAGGCTCCTACTAGATGACACAACAGCATCTTAAGCCAGCACAAGTTCTTCTGTGCTACTCTTTAGATCTGACTAAATGACCAAAGCAGTTGGTTTGATTAAGCCAATTTCAGTGTATTCATTATATGCACTGCTTTCAGAACAGAAAAATACACAATTGCTGTAAATAGTTTTACACTTGGACTGGATAATGGATTGGTCTCACTGCTCTGCCAAGCTCAGCCAAGCCATGTCAGAGCAACGCTGCTGGGAACTCAATGTGGTGCGTCCCTGTGAACAGTCGAAACAATACAGTGTCAAGACCTGAATGCATTTGAACTCTTGTGGTTGCATTTCCTCCTCATGCGCCTGGTCCTTCAGCCCTTACTTGAGACTTTGGCTGGCCACAGTCCTCCTCTCCTCGGTGAGAACAAGCTGTGCCAATAAAACATGTCTTGAAAACATAAGGACAGCTGGAATATCAAATCATGGCACAAACCACGATGGTCTCTTCACCTTGCACGTACTTTAACTGTTTTAAAATCAGGTTAAGTGACTCTGTGGATTTATTGATAGTAGCTCCCATACCAGCATGTGGGTTCTCAAGAGCACTACCAGCAAAACCTTTTCTTGCAGGCACTCTTGGGGCTGGGTAGCAGGTAATGGGGAACTCTAAAATTGGAAACAAAATGACCCATTTATGAGGAAAGTTGATAGAATAATATTTAAAGATTTGAGATTGGCTTCACATTGTCTTTCTTACAAAGCTACAGAAGCACTGTGATAAATTCCTCATGGAATAAAACTAGAGGTTTGTACAAAAACTGCTAGTTCAACCCCATGTCCTTTAACAAAACTAATATCTTCCTCTTTATTTGTGGTAATACTGCAACCTTTATAAATAGATTTATACTTATTGAATTAGTTTGACAGTGGGGTTTGGTGCAGGATGCTAATACAGGTGTACATTTTAGCTGGTTCCTATTTCTGGTCTCATGTCTTCCTGAAGCCTGCCCAAGAATTTTACTAAAAAAGAAAGGGATCTTCTTAAAAGTGAAGTTTTTTCAGGGATGGGTGGATCTGGGTTGTATATTAACAAGCCTATTAGGGAATTATTCTCAACTGGCACTACTAAACTTGCCCCACATTTAACAAGACACAGAAACAGGGTACTCCAAGGATGTATACAGATTGAGCTGTACTTTTCCCTGGAGTACTGGAGAAAAAATGGCTGTTACTAAGCTCTACTCCAACAATGCTGGTGCCACTGCCCCAAATAATGAGGCACCAGACATCCACCTGAATTCTTGGATTTACTGGATAAAAAATAGCTGTGATGTCAAATATCAGTCCCTGAGAGGAGCTGTTAGGAAGGAAGCTAAACGTGTCCTCATATGCATTTGCACCTAGGCCCAGTCAACAGAATTGTCATACTTACTAAGTTACTCAGTGATTGAGGCAGTGGTGGTTGCAGTTTTAGTGGTTTGTTTTTTCCGTGCTATTTAAGTCAGTACAATTCTAATGTGTCACCAGTTTAAAGGTATTTTACAATTATCAAGGCAGAAGATAGTTTTTTCCTCACTAGTTCAGTAAACTGGTAACATTAGCTCCTAGAAAAAGAACAAATGACACAGATATAAGCCACCTTTTACTGGCAGTACCACACCCACTACATCCTTAAAAAGTTTTCCTGATTCATGGATACATTATACATACAGATGTTATCTAAAGCAATACAAAAACACGTAGAAAAAAGCTGCTAATACATGGAGAATACTTCCTTTCCAAAATACATAGAGTGATGTGAATTTAACAATTTACACACGGAAAGTTTTCTGCTCTTTTTCCTTTTTAAGACCGAGAAAAATGGAGAAGAGGGAAAAATATGATGCCCAGAGCCACAAAAGACACTAGTTGAATCAACAGATTCTGGAAAAAAAATCCAGATCTTTGCAAGCATCCTTATCCCCTGGATCATGATTCCTGTCTTTAGTCAATTAGATTAAGCTGGAAAGAAAAATTCTAAAAAGAACAGGACACGCATTCATGATTCAGTAGCACATACCAAAGTTTTCCCAAGGGCTTATGCAGGTCTTTTAAAGTAGTATTCCTAATCCTTCTGAAGATGCATATATGTTTTGAAGGGAATGTTTTAAATGCATTGTTTTTCTCTGTTATTAATAAGGGATTAAAGAAATCCTTCTCTCTGATAAAAAATACCCAGAGAAAATTCTCACTTCTGCAGTATATTGCATGAAAGTATCACACCAGGTGATATAACACTTGAGTATTGCTACACCTAGGTATTTTTACCACCTTTCTGAAGAATTACTCTAAAGGCACAGTTTTGCTTTCTCCTGTAAACCCAGCATCTTACTGTCATCAAATAAAAAAGTGAAACTCTGAACTCTCAGTAATTGTAAACTTCAGTCAAAGGATCTCTTTTCAGAATTAAGCACAGTGTGACTTACATTTGTAATGGATTACTGAATATTGTTCATCACCAACAATAAGCCCATAATTGATATCGCTAACCCAGAATTTTAATATGAGAAATATATCCTCTTTTTTGTTAATTTTGTCATAATAGCAGAACAAACAGGTATTGTGAATAAGATTATTTGGTAGATAAGGAATGACAAAATCTAGATTTCTCCAGTATACAATTTTGAACAGTAGTTACAATGTGATTTTTTTATAAACTACGATGGGTCCTCCAGTAGCAGCTGAAATTACAGTTTCAACACACTATGCTCGAGTGAAGAGTGTAAAATCTCCTTGAAGATCTCACAATGTATAGAAGAAAAAGGAAGAAACTAGTTGCACTTTACAGATGGTAAACTTCTGTACTGAGGATTGAGACTTGTTTTTCAGGAAGGAGTGAGATACATTTGTGGTCTCCTAAAGTTACTGTGTGCAATGCATCTTTTTAAAGCTTTGTACACATTTCAGTACTGATTTACCACGATTCTCACTTGATCACAGGAAACTGTATTGGAAGGGTCCCGAGATGCCATCTTCGTCAACATTTAAATTCCTGCAGTCAAGTACGATGGCTACGCTGACAAGTTACCACCAGGCTATTTTAAAAAATCTTCCCAGTCTGAGATACATTAGATGACTGACTCTCTGGAAGCACCTTCCACATTTCTTGGACCACAGAGGTAGTTTACACTACTGACTCAAAGTGGACATCTCACTTTCAGACGGCTGAGATGAAAACCAGGTCTAATTGACCTACCCCAAGACAGAGGAAGACTGCAAGGTTTGCTTCCTCATTTAAGATTAAACCACAGAATCATTCTCCAGGTCCCCCTTCATCAAGCTGCACTGTGGAGTATATTCTTAGCAGCAGAAGAATCCCAGATAAGAGAGTTCACAAGAGGATGGACTTTGCTCAACTGCATTCATCTTGCCATGAGTAATTAGTATTTATCCTTCACGAAGATGGAACGGACTGATGTGAAATACTTTTTTACCAGAGCAATGCCACTCAAAGTCTTACAATTATTTAAGCAGAAATAACTTAAAATTTTGGAGGAAGGAAAAAGAGTACCATTTTGGCCTACAGCTCAAAAAGAGTAACATAAATTATAGATAAAGCTGCATTTGCTGGCATTCATTCAGTACTGCTGTTATATTTCATAATTAATTTTACAGACCTGTACTCTAGTGGTCTAGGTCAGCAGTCAATTAAAGAACATTCCTTTACAGGACAAATGCAATACTCAAGTAAGTGAGCATCATCATAACTAAGCAGGCCAACCTTTTTTTCTCACGTAATTTGAATGCCAAAACTATTCATATCAACTTCAATGGACTTGCTCCTAGTAGGTGGGAGTACTGGAAAAGACTTTTCCTCAATGGATTGTGAGTCCAGAATTTTGCTAGGATACCCTCGTTAACTTTTGACATCAAAACAATTACAAAGAATCCGCCTGGAAACGGGAAGCCAGCAATGATAAGTAGTATCAAAGTAATGCAGAACTCAAGATGGACTTTAGGCAGCCAAACAACAGAGCTTAGATGAGAACCAAGATGTGCGCCTTCAGCAGACAGCTAGGAGAGACAGCTGCCAAAGCTTTTCACTTTTTCAAAGGTGGGGGGGAGTAAAAGAGAGACGCTTTTGGCAGCTTGAACAAACCTGTTTACCCCACAACCACAAATGAACTAACTGCCGGTCAGCTGAAGTCAGAACTGCCCGAGAACCAGTACTGCAGCACGTTGACCAGAGAAATATCACGCTGTGAATGGTAATAATAGGGACAGTTCTAGATGTTGCATTATGTAGCTTTTCATGTCTTGTATAATCGCAGAATCAATAGTGCTTGCTAAATCAGCAGGTGTTTCCAGCAGCAAAAGTGAGTTCTGCAGTTTAGACAAGACAAACCAGGCATGAAATAACATATCCCGTGATCAAAGTATACATTAAAATGCTCAGGATTCTGCTGGGTATACGTTTCATGCTGTAAGCCATACGATCCTGTATCCTTCACTTAGCCAACAGTCTGAAGTCAGCAGGAGTACTGAGTAATTTAAAAGGACTGGGAAGTTATGCACACATCCTCAGCACAGGAGCTGCACATCAACAGAGAAGGAAAATAACCATCAGCTGCCACAAAAGCTACTTCTTATCAGCACTATTATGAGACATCTATAAATATGTCTTAATTTACTTAAGAGCTCATCTGGGACCTGTACTCTTTGGACAGGTCTTTGAAAACTAAGGCGAAAACCAACATGTCAGTCATCTGAAACCAATATCTGTATGTAACATTTTAAATTTGCACAAACTTACAATGGCAGAAGCTATCAAAGAGCAGCAAATGGCCTGGCATTCACATACAAAATGAAGATAAACTGAATAAAAAACGCTTAATAGTGACCAGTCAGAAATACTTCTAATGAATAGACTTACACAAACAGAATTGTGGCTACAACTTTATCCTCTGCTGTATGCAAGGACATAAAAGCTATGATCTTAAAATACATGCAATAACTTGCACTTCGTAGGAAAAAGGTCAAGTACTACCACAGGTACTGATGTATACACATGTTCCCTGGTTCCTGAGGCTGGTGACACCAGAAAATGTAATTGTGAAAGTGAAATAAATCCCTGTCAGATACGCAAAACCTCTGCAAAACACTTACACAGCATGAATACAAATTGACATACCAGAGCTATGAGACAATGCTAGAATCAGAGGATATCACTGCAACGTTGAACTGTTAATCACACCTCAGAATGAAACGGCACGCTTATTTCATCGGTAAAATCGCGACCAGGGGATCTGCTCTGTCTCTTCTAACATTAGGCTGGTACTTATTGCCCTGATGGACATCTTTGAGAGCTGACAGGTGATTCATCTTAAGACAAAAAACAAACTTCAGTATCATGACTGCTCTTTCTGGCTAATGGTTAGCGTCATCAGGAACCGAACGTTCCTATCCACAGTAGCTGCCTGCCTGCCCACCTCAGTCATAATTTCAATAACTTTTTAGGCAGAGACACCAACGTCTGAGAAGTTTACGCTGCAGTGGTCCCAAGTGGAACCCCAATAAAAAGAAATAAAATATTTGAAACTCATGCTTCACTGAGTTACTGAGGGGGTATAAAAATAGAAAGGCTTGGAACAAAGATACGGGAGATTTTCAGTTCAAAAAAGGGGAGTCCAGGAAAAATTGAGATGGCCATGAAAAAAACATGCTGATTAAAGAATAATTACGTCACGGGCTCCTCAGGATTTCACCAAACCCCCTCCACGCCGCCCCCCCGCCTCTCGACCCTCCCGGCTCCCCCCCTTCCCCGGAGGGCTGCGAAGACCCCCGGCCCCCAAACCGGGGAAGTGCCGCCCCCCCACCCGCGGACATCGCGGGGACGCGCCCACCGACCCGGCCCCCTCCGCACCCCCCTGCAGGGGGACGTATACCC
>Ga0065711_1031296_pt1 | contig 30053 bp, 22 predicted proteins | sample Hoacrofraction12_FD_59098 | JGI IMG/M metagenome (GOLD analysis project Ga0065711, IMG submission 59098) | Hoatzin crop microbial communities from Cojedes, Venezuela - Epithelial fraction 12 v2 (version 2) | ecosystem: Host-associated > Birds > Digestive system > Esophagus > Crop | place...
CCCCCAACTTTTTTTTTCATTTTATTTGAAACCCTGCGCTCCAGCAGTGACAGCATTCACTAGAGCACACGCAGTTGGAATACTCAGCACTGGAAAGAGTCAGGATGCCCACACCGGGTTGTATCTTCATTCAACTAGGGACTTCCAACCTGTAGCACAAAAATAATCTTTGAGAAATTGCCACAAATTATCCTATTAATACAAAATTCAAGACTGTAAGATTTCCAACTTATTTATCACTATGGGCTAGAGAGTCAGCTGGAGCTAAGCAGATTATCTCACTAGACTGTAATGGGAGCTATACTGATTTTCACCAGCATGATTTACGATAATGAACTAAATACACCTATTCAGTTGAGAGTAGGAAGAGTACATGCATCTGCATACACACGAGCATTTGTGAGCGTCGTATCCTGCCACTCTGATTTATGAGTTCTTTTGTGCTAATGGGAATAAATGCATTATTCTGACCACTGAGGATAAAGCTCGTAACTCACATTCAGTTTATGTCTTAAAAAATATTTCATTGTCAAAATACCTTATGCACTATTTAAACCTGCATCACTCTGCATGCAGTATCTCAAAAGCAAAAAATAGTTTTGATAGGCACCGTGTTTCTTTAGTAATTCAAATACCAAAACTATTTTAGGCTTTGGTACATATCCTTGAGAAATAACACAGCATTATTTTGCAGATGAGTTCTGACCATCACACAGTAAAATGGAATGCCCAGAGCTTAGCCTGTTCATAAGCATTTGATTTCTTGTATTATTATTTTTAAAATCTGTTTCTTGTGAAACTCTATTGCTCGAAAGAAATTGCAAAACTTAACTGTGATGTAAAGCTCCATGACCATGACATGGTTCACACAATATATCAGAGAGATTAGAGACGGAAAGCTAAGCTGAAAGACTGATAAATTGGTACAAACCAGGTTATGTATTGTGCAGCAAAAGGACATAATTTTATTCTTAAAGTTAGGATGGATTTTGTATCACAAGGCTCTACAGATTTGTACACAATATGATCAGTATCAGTTGCAGGCACAGTGGATGCTTTTAAAAGCGCTTTGCCATACGATCTCTAGGCCAAGCTGTACCACAAACCATACCGCTGACGACACGCTTGCCTCTGTGCCAGCATCTGACTGGTATGTGTCCTCCCTCCTACAGGTACCCACCGGAAAAATGAGCGGAGTTCAGCACGGCATGGGAATACTGGAGCAACTGTACTGAGGAAAGCACACCCCGTGGATACCAAGCATGACTCCCACATGCTCATCTTTGAATTTCAGTATTTACTTAGATAAATCCTACGTTTAGAGAACAAGCAGCTAGGGGCCAATATGCAGAACTGAAGCTGCAGCCCCTTGAAGGAAAAGGTCCCACAGGATTTTAGCAAGAGACAGATCTGACTTTTCTGCAAAATTAAAAAGTCCAGCCATATAACTTAACAGACTTAACCTGCTCCAGAACGCCCCTCCACCATTTCAACGCAATCGTCAGAATAACGTGATTCTGAGGAAAGTCACAATAACAATTTTTCTATGGGTGTTACTTGAACAGAAGAATTTTTCTGGTAGTTTTATAAAATTAATATACTGCTGGACAACAAAAAGCAAATCATAAAGTATATATTTGAGGGGCATCTCTAGGCTCCATCCATAACGTAAGGAAACAGAAACCAGGCAGTAAGCTAGCTGAACTACTTCAAAATTTATCACTGAGACTAAAATAATTGGCTTACTTTTCTGCTCTGCAAAATATATGTTAATGATATGCAAAACATTACAGTACTTGAGAGGAACACATAACCAAAGGATTTCCTGACCAAGTGTAGCTCAAAATGACACTTCTCTCTCTCACTTTTTTCAGGCTTTTTGCCCCACTTCGCTTTCACGTGGCAAACCACCCTTAATATGTAAGATTACCCATACTATGGTCTCTCTGCTCCTTCTTGGGAAAAGAAACATGTTAAATCAAAGCTCTGACCAAGATATGAGTACCTCCCAGACCAAGATACCCATACCAAGTATATTCCCAACCCTTCTGCAAATCAGTAATCTACATAATTATGAGGAGTCCTACTGAAATGAATGCAGAGCGCGGCGAGAGGCTGTGCCTGGCTGCTTCAGGGAGAAGCTTGGTTTAATGAGCAAATGATAGTTGCCTTTCTCTATACAAACATACCAGGACAGCAAAGCCCTGCTGCAGAGGTGCCCACTCTGGCCTGAGACAGTTCACCACTAGCACTGGCCAAAAAACAGACTCAACTTGTTCACAGTTCAGTTCATCACTCTACTCCTAAGGGTGTCTATACTCCCATTTTACAGTGGAGAAAGGAGCACTACCCAACTCAACGTATCAGAGCTGTAGAAGAGTGGAGTGGGAATACAGATCTCAAAATGCTCGCTATCCTAAGGTTTTGTTTGTTTTTATGTGGATTAATGCTGTAAATCATATCTTCTTTTGCATCCCAGGAAAAGCACTGTGTCTTACCAGAAAGTCAGAGAAAAGGCTTGGTTTAGGTTCAGCCCCATCTCCTGGGGTATGTCCCAGAGTGAAGCAAGCGCAGAGGGGGTTTACGCCTTACACTCAGGTCCCACAGGTTCTCCCTCCTGAGCCAGGAGCAGCACCTGAAGTAAGCTGTGAGTGATACCACATCACAGGACCTTGGTCATCACCAGTGGGATCAGGTACAGAGCAATGACTCAGATTTTTAGTGAAATACAGCAGCATCCCTGCTAATTTAAAGCACTGCTACAACCTTACGTCCCATTTCCTATTACCATTTCTCCAGAAAACATTTCAGGTGTTAACGGTCTCCAAAGACCTTATAATATCCAATCCTATGACACAGCAAAAACCAGGACAGAATAAAGACAAGTGTGAAAAGCAGTAAGAGTACTTCCTTCCATTTACAGAAGACAATTTTCTGAATAAAATAGCTCTCTAGCAACAAAGTAATGAAATCACAGAATGTAACAGGGAAAGAAACATCTTGGAAAGGTAAGCTATGTTCAAACCAGTAACACAGCTACAGGACCAAAAAAGAAGTCTTGGGAACAGCAGCTGGAAGAACAAAGAAGAAGTACTGTAGTAAACACATACAAAACCACATTAAATATTAAAGTATCATCACTTATACTGACACAATTTCACGCTAAGAATTCCTTGGCAGCCAATTATTTATCATCAGAAATACAGCTCCCTTCTTGTGCTACAAATCTCAATTGACTCTAATAAGGAACTAATTAACAAAGATTAGCACCCTTTTTGTGTAACGAGCCACAAAGCCAGTCAAGACAAGATGATAACAAGATGCAATCAAGAGGTATTAAAGACAACAAAATAGTGCCTAAGACTAGCGAGAAATATGCTGCAAGACACGAAATATCCAGCCATAGAGGAGTCTTCTTCCTAATTAATTGGTAGCTTCACATTTTTAAATGTTCATTCAACGTGTTGAAGAGAGGGCAAAGTTTGCTCTGATAATTGAGAGCTGGGTTGAGTTACCGAGATTTCCAGACTCTGGTAAAATCTTTGTCCTGTTGTCACCCAACACCAATAAAGGACTTGCTAATTCATTTTCCAGGGGACGTAATACACCTGCCCTGCACTCCCGTGCACACAAGCTGGAGGACATACACAACGGTCTCCTGTGCCGGTTCCCAGGGCTACACTGCAATTCACAGCAGAAGGCATTTGTCCCTTTGCACAGATCTCCGAGCTGTGCAGGGAGCAGTCAGCTCAGCTGTGCAGAGCGCTCAAAGATGCACCCGACCCAGAGCAGGAGTGGCACAAGGCAATTCCCCTTCCACCACTGAGAGCGGATAATGAAATGCTGCAATGGGGAGATGCTCGTGATGTTAATCACCTGTGACAACAGCATTAAATGGAATGATTCTCAGACCTTGAAACAATTTAGGCTATGACACCAAGGGATACCCTAAGGGCTGATGTGTGTACAGTGTGCAAGTCAAGACCAAGAGTTTGGGTCAAACATAATTCATGTCCATTTTCCATTCTTTACAACTGCAATGATTTAAGGATAATCAGAAAAAAAGCAATTCAACCTGGCAGGAAATTAGGAGGAAACAGGTTTTTTTCCCAAAACTGTTTCTAATCTATAAGCAAATCCTGATCTTTCTTTCCCAAAACATCAGAACAGGAGACACCAGAACAGAAGCAGCAGTAGTCTGGTAGAAAGGGCAAATAGCTAATTGGAGATGAGAACTTCAGCCTCCCCGAGGTGACTGCATGAACAATCAGCCTCCTGGCTGTTCCCGTCATGCACTCACTTCTGCCAGTATCCTGGCATTTGCACTAATAGCCATGTATTTCCACGGGCAGGTCCATATTGATGAGCCGGCATTTCACAAACCAAAAATAAAAGTTTTATTTAAAAGATTTTGAAAGCTTTTCTTGTCAATTAAATATGTATTTTTTAAAATTAATTCTGTCTTTTAATCCTGTGTAATTGCATGAGGCTGGGTTAAAACACAGTCGCTAATGTCAGGAGCTAAAATAATCCCAATTGTAAAGAGTTCTTGACTAATAACTAAAGCTTCTATAAAAAGCAACATTTCAATTTTATTATAAATTTCTGTTAAAATGTTGATACAATAAAAAACGGGATACTTTCATACCTTGTCTGTATGAAAATCTAAATCACCACAAAAAATTCACATTCATTAACTACTTCTAAATGGAAATAAGATGGGAGTTAACAGGCACTGTATTCACTTAAAGGCTTGTGATCAGATCTGTTCTCAACGGAACATCTTAATCCTTCAAGTATTTACCCTGTGATAGCATTTACATTCAATTCACAGGACATTCTTTATCAGCTTCCTTTGTTTCACCAAAAAGATGTTTCACATTTCCACTCCCCTATCAAAACCTGAATGCAGTAATAGTCTGGCTTCTGTAATGAATTCTACAGCAATCTGCTTGCTAAACCTGCATTAAGGTGGCAAGATACGTCAGATCTGATAAACCATGAGATAAACCATGCTGATTGCTAGAAAAATGCAGCGATCACTGACCATTGTCCTTCCCTTCTCCCTGCCCTACCTGACCTTGGTGGGGCAGAAACAGGCAGCGTGGAAGGCAACCCTGCCGCTGTTTGCTGGGAAAGTGCAAAACCGCTGCTGGTGTCATATTAACCTGGGGTATTTTTAAGGCAGATAAATTATGTGATTGCATGGGATAGCGAAGCTGTCCCCAATCCTGTTCGTGGCTGGGACAGAGCGGGTGGGCAGCAGTGCCGTGTGCCGGTGCTGCGCACACCAAAGGTGCAACAGTGCGGGAAGGATCCGGCCAGCAGCTGACCCACACGCGGGAGTGCAGGGTGCCCGTGCAGGGCGAGGCTGCAGGCTGGCTGTGCACACCCTGCCCGCCCTCACCCCCGCTGCCTGGGAACAACTGCCCCAGTCCCTGTGTGCCACCCGTGCTGGCTGCCCAGGAGCCACCCGCTCCGGCCTCGTGTGCCCCGGCACTGACGTGACGTGCACTCTTGCCAGGCAAACACAGCCCCTCACCTGCTTTGCGGAACCTCTCACTCAACCTTCAAAGTTAAAAAAAGGGTTTTCTAGAGAAAGCAGCAGCTGTGGATTTTATCATAGGCCTGTCTCAAAATGAATAAATTACACACTAGAATTTCATAATTATGCATACACCAAATTGTATAATGAGAGATCACTTCAGTAGTTCTGCCACTACAGAGATAGCCAACGGTCAATGCAAGGCTATTAAAATAAACTCATAGGATAAAAAGCATCTGAAGGGACCATGCTGCAAATGGGAACACTGAGCCACTTAGAGTCTAGAACACCTGTAGATCAGAATGAGAGCACAGCAGCCTTTCCTGGCATGCCACTGCATGCAAAAGCCCATTTTAAAAAGCATCATACCTGGGTTGAAAAGCCTCTATTCCTTATGGCAAATAATGAAGTATTCTGCCTGTGTAGAGTTAGGCAGGTGCCAGAACTTGTGTAGGCTAACAGGTTGTATCTGTGGAAATGGTTCCACTGTAGATGCCCATTTCTGAGCCTGCAGCATTTAGTCATCATGGTTTTGCACACATCTATGTGTCTGTCTGTACACCTACATGAAGCTTCCCCTCTTAACAAATACTGGGGATGTGAAGAAATTATAATTATGCACCTATTCTCCTTACTCACACAACTGCAAAGAACATCTGGGGAAATGGAAAAAGTAAAACAAAATCCAGAATTGGAAAGAAACCACGGGTGATGATATTGGGGGAGATCATTCATAAAGACAATGAAGAAAACACACCATCCTCTTTCTCTCTGCTGTGTCTGAGGCCATGTGAAGTGCTCCCTGCCTGAGATTTTATCATGCATCCTCACTTCAGAGCTAGACTTGCTGGGATTCACAGGCAAGCCAGCCTTCTCCAGGTACTGCCAAAACCTGCTGCCGCTCCTAATTCCGTATTTCTCCTGTTCCTTGCCCCCCGCCCCAGCCACAGGAAAGCTCTGTGACAGCTCTAGGCAGACAAAGCTGCTGCCACAGTGAGGCAGGATCGTCTAAGGGTAAGAAGATTTCTGGCACTACAAATGACCAGCGGCTCTGGTGAGCTGCTCCAGCCACCAACACCCACATCTCCAGGCCTGTCCTCCCTGCTCTGTTTGATTAGACCAGCCTGTGTATAAAGGAAGAAGAGGCTTCTACGTCTTATTCCCAAGAAAATCAGGCTTAAGATTTGGTCCTGCATGTACCTGTGATACCGTATCTTGCAAGCAGACAGAAAAGATTACCTCTGTGCACGCAACTAGCACGGCACGTGGCACTGCAGAGAACAACAACCTCTTTCACATTACGGACAGGCTGTTAGACTGACAGGGAGTCTCTGGTTGAGCTACATGGTGAAAAACAAAAAAAAATCTCACAGTAATCAGAGAAGTGCTGATGGGAAGGCTGCAAGATGGCAGGACCAGACTGCTGCCACTCCCAGCACTGAGGAGAGAGCAGCAAGAAAAGGAATTTTATTCACTAAAGACTGAAAAATAGGTTAATATAAAATCTAAAGGGCCAGAAGCAAATTTTGTATTTCTTGCAGGTTGGGGAGGTAAGGACACTGTCCAGACAATAGCAAATAACAGTGAGTAAACAGTAGATATTACTTGGGAATGTCTCACCAAATGCAACAGCGCTTTCATCAGGAGCAGAGAAAAAACAGCGGACTTCATTGAGTGCTTCCCCAAGTCCCTATGAGCTTTGGCCTCTCAACTGCATCAAAGCAAGGAGAAACCTTTAATTTCACAGGTCACCTTTAAGGAAACTATTCTCTATTCCTGTAAATGAAATGAATACAAAAGTAACCCTACTAAAAGTAACCTACAGGGGCACTCTGCAGAGATTTGGGATGGCTCTCTTTCATTTTGTGCAACCAAGATTAATGTCAGATGTTCCCAAAACCAAAATCAAGAGAGAGGCCCCCTACTATGCATGTCTCCAAGCTCTCCACTGTTCATTCCTGACAACTGGGTTAAGTCCATTTTTTACACAGTCCGATTTTCTTGTATTTTCTTACAAATGGCATATTCAAACACAGTTTTTATAGTACTCTTAATCTGCAATCTGAAGAAGGTAGGCACAAACGGGGTTTGACACTGTCTCTTCCATTGAAAAGACAATAAACCAAACATCTAAAAATCTACTAATATAAAAGCAGTTCTTGAAAAGGGGCAATTTCCCCTAGCATCTACATTCCTGATATCTTTCCTGTTATTTGAACCAGACTTCTTCTTGAAGTTAACAAGAAATAATCACAAAAACAGACAAAGGGCAAACCAATACATTCCCCTCCTGTACAGTGCTGACCAGGGTTTTTTAGTAGCTAGAGTATACGTAGTCTCTGAGCTCATTTAGGAGTAGTAAGCTCTACGCCAGTGAAAGAATGAGCTCAACAGAAGCACGATAGGCTTTGGAGTGCTTCAGTGTTTCTAGCAAACTGTAAGAACAAAATAAACCCCACACCACCCCCTCCGCCCTTCAAAGTACCATGCTCTATGTATCTACTGGTTAACGGATGCACAAGCAGTAGGCAGCGTGGCACATACAGAATAAACCATGCCAGACAAACTGATTGCCCTTTGGCAGATTTATAATTGTAAAGGCAGGCAGCAACACAGATAATAAATTCAGATGTTCACAAAGTACCTGACATTGCACCTTATAAATTAATTACAGAAATGTATAGAAACATCCCAAGAAATCCATGCTGGCACATCAACTGAAATCTGGCTGCTAAGTTGGATGGAAGAGTGGAGTTACAAACTCTGCCAGCCGCTAGAACGCAGAACAGCCCCTTACAGAGACAGCGCGTGGAGTGGGGCATATAGCATTAGGGAAGCAGGGCTCCTCCAAAGAGAAAAGTAGGGTCGTTTCTGTATTGGTTTTGTACTTCTTATGTCTGTAAGCAATTTTAAAACTGACAGCTCAGTCTCCTAGAATCATCTGCAACCCATTTGCTCAGGGAGAGCTTTCAGGGAGTGAACAGAAAGGGCAGGATTGTGTGGATGGATGGGCATCATCCATCCCCTCTGCAACGTCCAGGGAAGGCGAATGAACCTCCACCAGGGTGAAGGTTTGTCCAGTGAAACTGCCAGAGGAATGAGCCCCCGGAGCTAATGCCAAGAAACGCAGCATGGCTATGTCCTGAGCGAAACGTACTCCTTGTTCAGGGAGTTATTATGCCTTGAAAAGTGTGAATGTGGACACACAAATCACTGGGATTGGATTTGCAAACTCTTACCAGGTGAGGTAAGCTCTAAAGCTTCTAAAAATGAGAAACCTGAGCCATATAAAATCTCCTCAAAAGACCTATTTTTAAAGTATTTCCTATAAATTAATATTTTAGCTCAGGAACTGCTTATGTGAGAATTATTTCTTATCTCAAGGCCCTTCAGCATGTCCGAATGGACAAATCCCTTTTGTCAGCTGAGCTCCATTACTCTCTTCTGAATGAACGCCTCTGGGATGGATACAATAGATATAATTTTTAACAGCATATCTAGTCTGCTAATAAAATGATGCCAGACACTGTCTGCACAGATATTTAACACCAGCAGGACTCTCCAGAAAATTTTTTCTCCTATTGTGGTGGATAACTTCCAAGTAGGCTTGAATCATATGGTTCTCATCCAGATCTTCTTATTCCCTAGGAAGAAAATAGCTAATATGGAACTACCTGAATAGAGATGCCTTTGATGCCTTTCTAACAAGAGTGCTAATGTCACAGACGCCATGAGGAACAGACTCCTTGCTGTTATTTACCACAGTGTACAGCCCTGGGTTTTGTGTTACCACCTGAGAAGCTGGGTGAGCCCGAGGTCAGGTGCTTTGCAGCACGGTGCCCTTCATTTCTGAACCCAAAGTGACAGGCCAAAACTGGGAGATCTGCACCAATCCTCCTCATGCTCCCACGTTGCTGATTTAGTATCTCTGCATCCGTCACCATGTTTCTGATTTCAGGACAGACCTGCATTTGGTATGACCTGTCTTAAAGGCGTGTGGATGAAGGACCAATACTGTAACACTTTACAGCAGTACATGGCCACTGTTCTTCCCCCACTTCTCTCTTTTAGGACTGGTGTGAATCTAAGCTAGTTGTACACTGTCCTGCTGGCAACTTACCAATTATTTGTTATTTGCCAGGGCATGGGCTTACAATCACCTCCACATTCCCAGCTAAAACACCCTCTGAGATTACATTATGATTTACCCAAACCTGTGAAAACTTTTCAGCCAAAGCCAAGTGCAGGAAGAATCAGGAGTTACACCCCTGGTAGATAACAACAACTACTATTTTTGCATTTATCCTTCTACCTACAGAAAACTGGAAGCACGAATTCACCAGCTATCCTACGCTGCACAAACAGTATGCATGCTCAAATTTCTGTTGGGAGGGGAAAAGGACACACTACGAATTTAATAACTGGTTCAAAGCCATGAGTTGAATAGGGTAAGCAGCAGAGCTGAAACTCTGAAGATTTATGTTTCGCCAGCTTCTGATCTCCATGCAGAGACACACACCAACCACAGTAAGGGAGTAAGTGCTGCTACTCGCAACCAGCTGTGATGTATTTTACCATCCTGGGTCAACCACTAGTGGGGGACAAAGACTCATTCTCTACCAGGGTGGATGACATCTGTTCTATGTACTAATCACAAGCACCTCAGTAATAGATGAAGAGCGATGGCCACTGAAACCAGAAGCACTTGCACCCCCAGGGAATGCTCGCTACTGAAACAGGACCTTGCATAGAAACTCAGTATGTTTTTTCAAGCTCTGTTTTACAGCACTAAGTGTGTAAATCCTTCACAGCTTTCCACAGAGTTTGGAATGCAGACTTCCAGCAAATTAAAAATGTAATAAAATATACAACTGCTCCTACTTCTACAGGAAAAAGCAAAGCTGGCGAGTATGTATGGTAATTATAGGCTAAAAAGCTACACAATTTTCTTCAGATCGACCAGAATCTTACAGAATTGTTTTGAACAGATGATTATGTGTCTGCTGTTAAAGGAACTCAGTAAATTACATTATTATTTAGCAGTCAGCAAATTCACAGACAGTTGCATGTGCTCTAAGAATACAACCAACATGGCACGGGAGCAGTGACAGACATTATGTACATATTTATATTACATTTCTTTCTGCACTAATGCCAAAACTCAGAGTGCTTTGAATTTCAATGACCACCAGAAAAGTTTTATACTTCATTAAGCTATTTTGTATTTCACTAAAAATATCCCTCTTTAATTACAGGCCATTGTTTTTCAAGGGCAACAGAAGTAAAAATTATCTTCCTTTTCCATCTGAATGTGAGCTGAGTTATAGCAGCCAGAAAGATTCTTGTTTGAAAGGAATTCTTGCTCTGCTCAGATCATCATGGAAATAACCCCCACACCGTACAAGTGAATGTGCAATTTTAGGAAAAGTGAACAAAATATTTTCCCTGGGTTCCTTCCTTTGCAAACAAACACTATACAGAACAGATAATACAAACAGATACTATGATTTTTCCAGACTAAATTCTCCACCAGTGGTCCACATCAACGCACAGTGGTTTCTGTAATGACCTGTATTATTGCTGCCTCCTCTTCTGAACATATTCTTTGGACAGAACTGGTGGTGTGCTTTATAGATAACCGCACTTACTCCTCTGAGCTCTCACAGGCACTCCTGTAAACTAACAAACTTCTCGCTCGTCCTTTCCTAGAGAGGAAGCATGCAACTGCTTCATCCTTAAAATGAGATCTACTTGTGCAAAATCTGTAAATCTGATTTGGTTTTAGGTACCTGCTCTTCCTCCCTCCTTTGCCTCACACCGAATGACATAGCATCATGCAGTGCTGAGGAACGCATCAGCGCTAAGGGAACCATCTCAGGTGATTGAGCCCAAGATTGAAATGCCCTTTTAACCTTAATTTGCATAATTACAAACATGCTTTATAGTCAGAAAATTATTTCTTCCTCTTATTAACCTTGGTATTATCTTTAGCTAGCCAATTTCATACTGCACTTAAGCTTCTCATAAATCTTGTACCTAATACTTCCCAGACATCTCCCGTACTTATAATGTGTTGTGTTTTATTTTCAATACAGAAAAAAGACTAATCCCAGTGATCTTGATTTTTATAGTTGTCTTCCGACAGCCATTATCTCCACATCTTGTACAGAATTATGCAGTATCTTACTGCTCCCCTATTTTTTCAAAACCAACAAAGCTAGCAAATAAACTTAACTTTTTAACAGAAGGATACTGATGGCAGAAAACAAGCAAAGAACTGCAGGAGGATGCACAGGAGGAGTGTCGGTTACACTAGGGTATGCTCCATATCTAATGCAACATTCCTTTGGTCCCAAATTATTGTCAGAGGGTACTACTGCACTGGATTGCCACTTGCATGCAGCTTGATGGCACTGCACTTGACAAGCAGCTTTGCAAAAGTTATGTTAAAAAAAAAATAATAAAAGAGATACAGCAGCCCAAATGCATGCCTGTGCCAGAAGAATGAAAGTGCATGAAGTTAGAGTCAAATTCTCAATTGGTCTCACTTTTAAAAACTTGACATTTTGAAGAAGTGAACAGGTGTTGGAAATCAGAAATAAGTTACACTAGAGCTGAACAATGATCTACTCATGTGCACTGTTTTGTTATGATATCATCCCTTCCTTTGAATCTAAGACTGCTTGCCTTACAATGCCAAGAAACTTTTCCAAAATCTTTAGCTATTACATGCTCCCAGCAAAGAAAGTATTGCAGCAGAAAGCAAAATCAAAACTCATTCAATAGCCTTCAAATTCCACTGGCAGTTGGGGGCTTATTTTTCCCTTGTTCTTACCCTTGCAGAATTAATTTTGGACAAACTGAACCCAGACCATGTCCACATTACTAAGTAACACCTCATTCCAGCTGTAGAGATTTATTCATCAGGTGTCCAAATTAGGCACACCAAGTTAAAGGGCCGAGCATGTAACTGACTTTTATTGTTCTGTTCCTGTGTTTTGTTTCTGCTTTTCTCTCAAATCAGTGGAAAAATTCTGAGATAAGCATGTTGCAGAAGTGATGGATGCCACCACTATTAATTACTCCACCCATTACAAGACACTGTATAAATCACTTTTTGTCTGGTGACTGTCGCACCAAATTTGTAGAGCACAAAAGACACTGCAGATCTGTGATATGGGTCTGTTCTCTCATTACATAAGCGATAAAGATACGCATACTTAATAAATACATTTATTTTAACAAGATGAAGACAGGCCTAATTGAAGCAGAAACACTTTCTGAACAGCTTTTTTTGTCATCATTATTACTTGGTACATGAGTACAAGACAAGCTTTATTTTCAACACAGCCTTCACAACAAAGAATGTTTTTCTGCCATTTATGTTTCTAGTAGCTGCAGCTAAAAATGCCATTCAGAGATGAAACTGCTGCACAAGTACACTTTGTTCAATACAAGACCCAATCATCCACTTCTATCATCAGCTCTGTAAGAAAAGATTCCTTATTCATACGATATCGATTCAGTGTAAGTTTCCCATATACTTTGAAGTGTTTGGGATTAGAGGGCATTAGAGAAAGGGACTGGATGTTTTACAACAACAGTGGTAGTTGCAGTGCTGGCACAGCTGGAAAAGCTGTGCTCTGACATGTGCCAGCCTCACGTAGTCAAGCTGGAGGGGAACAGAGGCAGCCTTGGGAGACAGAAGGACCCTGCAAAGGTTTTCACATGCACCGCTTCTCTGAAAATCCATTCTGTATCTGCCAAAGTCTTACACCATGTGACTGCCCTTAAGCATTGTGCTTAAACCTCACCAGCTTCAAGGAGAATAAAACACTCATTTATGTTTTGCTGAGCAGCAACAGACAATTGGTTATGGGATAGGCAATAGCCTCATGTTTAACCTTGGTCCCACAGAAACCAATTAAGGCCCCTGAGTACCCTCCTGACATTTCTGAGTAAGGGACTTCAGTGTCAGAATCGAGACTGGAAAGCTCAAGCAGCTCACAAAGTGTTTCTCCACACACACAGCTAAACCATCAGGAAGATGAGGAGGCAAAGAATGAGGAGCTCTGAGTAAACTCATGTATGTAGCAGCATTTCCACAATGCACAGCAAGACATATGTGCATGCCTGCTCCTGGTATCAATGCATTCCCACCTCCACCTTTACTTTAAGGTCCTCACATTTTTCTGCAGAGGTAAGAAGACAATCCAAAAACCAAGTGAATAAATTATTTTGCTGTTAGGAGACAACTGTTTCCTCTCTCTGCCCCTTTGTTTATCTTTTGAATGAACTGTTTAACATAAAATGCATTTTTCCTCTGTTAAATTCTTCAGGAGCATTTTTAAATGCTTGGGGATTTCACAACTGACTTCAGTTTCAAAACTCAAAACTTGATTTGAACTTAGTCCTGGATGAAGGCCTCTGCTGTGATATGCTTACAAAATTATAACTATGAAATGAAGCAGCAAAGTCATTTGAGACTAGTTTACCGTATGATCATTTTCACAGCTGGAACTGCATATCATTCTCTTTAGATGGGAACAAAGCATGGCTTGAAAAGCTTGCTCTCCATGGCAAAGCAAACTTAACACCCACCAAAAACTCACTCTCTTTTTGCCCACTCCCCTCACCTCTTACTTTTCTAACTCTTGACTCTATGCATCCTTCTCGAGCATCACCACATAGGTCTGCAACGGACCAAAAGCTCAACTGTACACTGGCGGAAGACCACTGAGTACACCACAAGTTACTTTGATTAACATTAATAGAAGGCAGTTGATTTCAGATGGTTTGCCCCTCCACTGACACAAGAGAGTGTCTAGGAATGGCACACCCATCTAAATGGTATTAGATCAAAAAAACTACCTGAGATAAAACAGTTTAATATACATGTTTGCTTTTGCATCCTAGATTTTTGTCACTGATGTTAACTGTTTTAGAGCACAGTCACCTTCATCTCAGGAAGCTGGCAAATACTCTTCATTCAGTTTCATGCTGCAATGGATTTCTTGCAAGCCATTTACTATTTACTCACTTGGTTACTTTTCCATCTCCTACACTTCTCACATTATGTTTGTCATTTTGAGTTTTCCTTGGTAGGTGCACATTAGCCCTTGTTACAATAGCTACAGCTATGCATATAAGTACACACACAAGGGTTGCACTTCTGTGCCAAGTCAGTGACTTACAAATCTTCCCCTTTCAGGCTGGATTTTCTCAGGCTTGATCAGTGGCCAGAGTTGATTTTGTTGTTGCCATTTTTGTTGCAAGAAAAATAGCTCTTCAGATGCTCTTTTTCTCTTTTAAAGGTCAGAAACTCAAAACCAAGGTCAAATTTAGAAAAAATACTTTGAAAATATTCAAAGCCTAGCACCAGCTTCCCATGAATTTTATACCAATGTAGCTATCAATTCCATGAACTTTGTTCTTCACACAAACCAGTATAAAGGATACCATAGCCACCCCCCTGCAGATCAGGTCTCACCCTCCCACCTCTAATACAAATGACTGCCTTGAGAAAATCAAACTCAGGCTGTAAAAAGCAACTTGCACTTACATGCTTAATTTTAGCAGCTGCTCAGACAACGAGCACACTGTATGTGTGTCTACACGATGCGATGGACCGCAGCACAGCAAACTTTCCGCAAGCAGTGCCTGCATTAGCAGCGCAGAAGCGTCCAGGTAGCCGGGGTGTGGGAGCTGTGCCAGCCACCCACTGCACAGTGCCACGAGGATGCGGCACCCCGTCAGCCTGGTGACATCTGCCCTTTCCCTTGGGACAGTCATCACGCCCTCTGACAGAGATGGGACAGAGCAACGTTCCTCCACCACTTTATATTACACACACATCTTGCCTCCAGGACAACCCTTGGAGTGATCTACAGCACACACGACAAAACCCCATCACTACAGCAGTTCACCTGTTATGTTGACAAATGAGCTTCATACAAGAAATTGCAGCCACATGCTTTCACGTGACTCCTTCTCTCCTCCAATCCTTGCTCTGGCTAAAAGGAAAATAGCATTTAATATTTCAAAAGTGCTCCTGCTATGAAGGGGTTTATGGCAAACACTTTAAATAATGATTTTAAATAGTAATTGGTACACTAGTTCTTCAGATGAGAGGAGAACAATCACTCTTGTTGTTACTTGTGTTATCTTGCAATGCCCTCTCTGGTGGCAAGCTCTTTAGCATATACAACAAGCTACAAGCTGAATCTAAATGCAGAAGAGCAATTTGTTAAACCCATTTCCACAATAAGCAACTGAGAATTTAATATAAAGGTCCTTGGTCAGTACAAAGCAGCACTGTCTCCTAGATTTTTGCTGCTGATTTGTGCCAGTCGAGGCTCTGGATTGCTTTTAGCACCTGTTCCACCTCTCCACCAAGCCTTTGGACTGATTCGGACCACTGACGCTGGGTCAGGGACTGCAGCTGCCCTTTGGAGACTCCCTCCTTCTCCCTCCATAACAATATAGCACAGCCTGGTTGTAAGTTCTCAGCTAGACACGAAAGCATGCAATGCTTTACATTACAATGAAGGAGAACCTCAAACGCAAACATGGACACAACTTCTGCTTGGTTTTAACTTTTATTTGGCTCAGGTTTAACAGGCATGGCTAGGTCATGGATTTGAGAATTCAAATTGCCACTTTACATACTGCAGATGTTGCTCATGTCAGCTTCTGGGATTTGACTATGTCTTATATTTAGCAAACATAAGAACAACAAAAAGATTTGCTCTAATTTGGGCATCTTTGCTTGAAGATAAGGATCTGCATTTTCATTTCCTTTTCTTATTTTCATAATGGAAACCCAGCAAGCTGTTATTCACCAAGCATGCTACCAACAGTGAAAGCAGAAAAACACAAATGTCTGTGAATTACAGCAGAATCAGAGATGTACAAGCACACTAAGCCAAAACCAATTCTATTTAAAGGATAGAAACATGCCATGAGGTGTCCAAATATAATTGATAACATTCTTGAAATGCAGTATTTTTACCAAAATGAGCACTCATCTGTTTTCCTTCATCACCCAGAAAATTCAAACAAAAGAACAGCCTGTAATGTTTAGATGAAAGTACATGCATTGCACAGTAACTTCTTTTTTAACCTAGACTTCATTATCAATTTTTTAAAATGTCATGTTTTAGCAATACTTTTCTATCCCACAGCTCAGCTCTTTTCAACCTCGATACTTCAAAAGAAATCCCAACAAGAGAGGTTGGTCTTTTTGTAATGTTGGGGGGGGGGAAATCCCTCTGTCATACACAAGAATGAGTCAGAATCAAAGGAAGGGGATGCCATCAAAGGTCCTGGGAGATGATGAAGAGCTTCAGGAAGGAAATGGACGTTTTTAATACGCAGTTTAACATTGAGAAAGAATGTAAATACCTAGCCTGGTTGTGCAGAGGGACGGAGGAGTCTGGGGAGAACAGGAGGAGATATAATGTACACAGGAGGGTATACAGCACTACACTGCAGATCAGGGGCTGAGTGTTTTCTTCCATGTTTTTCTTGAATTTCAACTGCCTGTCAAAGTAAACAGCCCCAATTATATTCAGCTGGATTGACACATACAGAGCTCAGGGCTAGGGAGAAGAATATTTCAATAAGCAGTTGAGTTACTGTAGGCATGAGGACATCAAGTTTTAGTTTTGCTTCCTCCTCCCCCTGACATTTTGAAATGCCAAGCTACTGTCCACATTGCTGCCCTATTTCCAACCTAGTCTGCAAGTGAGCAAGGGAAAGTTACCTGTTTACTGCATAAAAGGAACCACAGTATCACTGGAGATTTTAAAATGAGAAACATGCAACAACAAAGTTGGGAGTAACAGCACAACTATAGGTGAGGAACTATTTTAAAATTCTTATTTGAAAGACATAAGTTTGTGAATACCACAGTCCTGGGACAAATCGGTGAGGGCTCTGTGCTGGATGGGGTCTATCACACAGCACAGCAGGCTCCTAGCTCCATCGATGGCTGCACTACAGCGTCAGGCAGCACTTGTATCGCAGGGAGCTTCACTTGCATATCGGGGCAAGTTACAAGTTCCTGTCGCCTTCAGCTGAAACCCACATGTCAGCAGCAAAGCCTGTGAGGAGCACCTCATCTTAATGAGCAAAGGTCTTTCTTATGCCAAAAAAAGCTGGTGCAGTCCTTATTAAATGTGACAGCAACAGCTGTAGCAGCTAGAGCACTGGCAGAACAAGGAAAAGAATTAAAGCCCTATTGAGGGCTAGAAAAAGAAAACAGGTACCTTTTTAAATATTAAAATGAGGTCTGGGCTGATGGGGAATATGGATACAGTGGCAGATAGCCAGAGATCTTGGAGGTGCTGAAAGCTGTTTCTCTGACCCTCCCACAACTTAAAGAAAAGGAATCATTTTTAATTCTTTTCAGCCAATATCCTCTACATTAAACTAACATACATAAATCCCACTCCTTGTCTTCAGAGTATGATGGGTCACATTAACCTCTTCCCCACATCATGAGCTGCAGCTGAAATGAACCTCAGTATTTGCTTATGAAATACACAATTCCAGTCACAATGCCAGAACAGTGGATAGTGGAGAACAGAATTATTCATGTTTGGAAAGCAGAGAAAAAGCAGAAATCAAAAATAAAACCCAAAAAAGGGGTATTTTTCCCTACACGTAGAACGATACAACACGTACATTTTAGATTTGCCCAGCTTCCATGACTGCTTTTCTGGAATGAATGCATTGATAACTATCCTTGAGGGAACGGTTGGATATACTTCCATGCTTTACTATACGGCTTCAGTCATGATGGCATCATCTATAGGAACTTGAATTGTCCTTGTATGGGAAGCCACTAACACGGGAGAGAAATTTCTCTTTGATTAATTTGTTTAAAACAAACCATTCCAAATGAATTAACTTCAGCATATGAGTAAATTATAAAACATTTCTTTGCATAGGCTGTATGAAATGTGTTAAAGATGAGGATGTAACAGGCTTTGCCATTGCTGGAGGTGTAGGCACCACAATACCAACCCTTTAGCACCACCACCTTTCCAGACTGACCTCTCTACCATCTTTTCTTCCCACCTGCAGACTGTGCTCACAGTACCTCCTCTAAGTGCAGCATGGCCCAAAGCTCTAGTGCAGCTTCTTCGTCACGCAATGGAAAAAGTCTTCCAGTTAGGAAAACAGTGAATTCTCTGCCTCTGGAGAACACCACAGCAAAGCTGCAGTTTATCCCAGAATGGATTTTTTGCTATGGAAGGAAAAAAGTGTTTCATAAGGGGGCAAGTGCTAACATTCCTTCTTGACAAAACTCACGTCCTTTTTAGAAAACTCACATTTTTTTAATCAACCTGATGCTTTCATTAGGTTTTTCACAAGTTTCAAAGAGACTATTATATCAGAAAATTCAACCAAGTACTGAAGGCCTTCCTCTCTGTCCATCCAATTGGTACTTCTGAGGCCCCTTCCTCCCATATTGTCATCCACATCATGCTGAAAAACTTAATGAGTACCTCTCATTCCTATTTTATTTACAAATTAAGTTCCATTTATTTCTGCAACATCCTGTGTCCCAAGAGAAGCACAACTGAAATGACATCTCTAAATTAGATCACTTTACTGCACAGTCACATGTACATACATATATTCAGATAACAATATTCTCCTTAAAAACATCTGCCTAAATACAGTTGCTATGGCCACTTAGAGGTTATAGAGCTGTCACAGCCCTGGCAGGGTCACGCCCCCCTCATTCCAGATGCACCTCTTTTTCCTATTTAGGAAGAAAAAGAAGCATGTTAGTGTTTTCCAGAGTCATAAGGGCATATGCAGCTTATGGCAGATTGGTTCCTTCCCTGCCAGAAACTATAACCACTCATGGTTCAGGATGGGCAACTCAGCTATCCACAACTACTAATGTGCTATGTTCTCTTTAAAGATGAAAAGCCATCTGGTGCTTGAATCTAGTCTGCCTCGATATAACCAGAGGCCTTTTATCATCTCAAGCCATTATGAAATTATCCCAGACCAATTCCTGGCAGACAGGTACCCACACAAGAGAACTGGCATCAGCCAAGATAAAATAAAATCAGAGACCACACAGACCACACTACCCCTTGCTAGCAGAAACAGCCCTCTAGGTCCATAGCTGGGCTGTACCAGAAAAAAACACAGGATAAGAACCCAAAGCTGCCTCACAAATTTACAACTATATTGTTTATTAATTTTACTGCTAAATCATTTTGGTTTGCAATTCTGTTCATTATATTTCCTGTACTTTCTCAGCATACTTCAGCCTACAGGGCTTGTCATAAACAATACCTTTGAGAGCTTTTCATTTTAAGCCAAAGAAAAAGATGAAAAGTTAAATCACTTACTGTTCCCTTCCCATTGGTTGCAAATTTATTTACTGAAACATGCTTGCATTGCAAAAACCACTCAACACATACAATAAATAAGTCACTACATGAAAGTCTAATGTAACCTAGTAGCTACCTATCCCTTTGAAATAGAGTGGAGTCATAAAAACCTAAATACAAACTCAGTTAAACATTTGTTTTTTTCCTGCTTACAAGAGCTCAATCAATACTACCAAAGGCAAAAAAATTGCTTGGTTGGCCCTGATAAAAATTAAGAACATATATTGAATGCTGCTCCATGGTATTAAAGACAGACAGTGTACTTAACACCCCAACCAGATTTTTGTATGTCCTTTCAACTTAAAAATTGCAAGGCACAGAACAAACATGGGTAAGTTATTAGCTTCAGTCTTCTGGTGAACTTCAGAAGAGTAACATCAGAGCCTGAAGCAACACTACTACTGTCAGATCTCATAAGCTAAACAGGGTCAGGCCAAACAGGCACCTGAATGAGGCACCTTTGAGGATCACGTAAGTGCAGCAAGAAATAATGCTGACAACTCAGCAGTGAGCACTATTCCTTCCACAGCAGAACTTTCCATCTCAGATACTCAGCCACAAGGGCTATGCAGTATAAACCAGCTCTGAAAGGCGTCAATGTTGTGCAGAGAAAACATAACCCTAATCCCCCGCTAAAGTTACTACAGTTCACCTATTAAAATTTCTCCAGTCATTTCAAAGGAACTAGAGAGTCATTGCTTCTTATTCTCATGCTCTTCTTACAAGACAAAACATTAGTCCAGGTCTGCAGTGTTTCTCTGGGAGGGTGGGAAGGCTGCATGTTTATTGGGTAAAGCAATTTGCGCACTTGTGTATCTATTTTACCATTAGCAAAATGGTTTCAGGGGCAGTGTTACTCCATGTCTGTGCATCTATCTGCCTATCTATTATTAATAAAGAAGAATGAGCATCCAGCCTACACTTTCATGACGAAGGAAGCTTCTTTTATAAGGGAAATGAAAATGTACAGGTTTATTTCAGTGGCTGCGCTTTACCTCACTGTTGTGGGCAAAAACCCCACAATCCTATCATTTATACTAAATCACCTCCACTACTGAAAGCACAATACACTTAAAAGAATGTGGCTCAGCAGCTCCCAGAATAAAAGGCAATTCTTAAAGTGGGAGCTCATATCTGACATTTGCAGTATATAGTAAGTGATTCAGCAAGCTACAGTTACTGTGCACAATGACAGATCATTGGATAAATGAGCAACCGATAACAAGTGTGGAAGCCTTGGCAGTCCACATCAATAAATTAGACAATACCAAATAATCAATGCTACAAACTGCAAACTGCTGAATTAAGGCTGAAGGAAAAAAACTAGATGATGTTCAAGAACATGACAGAGAACTAGAGGGCATCACAGGTCAATAAAAAGTAACACTATTTGCCATTCTAATTACTTTGCATGTTCATGAGCTAGGAAGGCAGTTTGTGAAGCTGTAAGTGAAGCACCAAGAGTACTGACACTATATATAATTCATAGACTGCAGCATATTGCTATATTTCTCTTTGCCCTTAGAACTTGTACTTTCTCCAGGAAATATGGAGGTAATACTTAATGTTTATCTTCCAAACTAGGTTTTCATGAGCCCTATATTAACAGGTCACTCTGGTGAATGGGGAAGTCATCAATCTGGATCATCTGAGGCACCGAAAACGAAGGAGCTTTTATCCTTGTGGATATATTGCGTTGTCACTTAAACAGCGACACAGTTCACACAGCAAGCACACATGGGCACGTGCACCCATCAGATACTGTCCAGATGCTCAACTGACTGACTTTGATGAGGTTGCTCTTAAAACCAGCAGAGTTGGGTCAATTCATCAGGACCTTGCTGGCTGTGTTACTTCTTCCAGGAGAATGGGCACTCGCCTTGTACTGATACCTTGCTCTGGATTGAATTTTCCTGTTGACTCCTCGCAGACAGAAAAGTTCCTGCAGATCTACGTTGGAGTTTTTGCGTGGTTGAACAAGGAGCATTCTGAAAGAGGCAGAGAAATTGCTCCATTTTCCAATTGCGGTCAAAAGCGAATGGCCACATTTCTCTTTCTGGATCATACTAAGTTTGCCTGAGGTACCTAGAAAAATTAAAGTCACTATAGAAACTAGTGGCTATTAGGTGTGCTTTGACCACAGAAACGTGCTTAGCTGTCTAAGCAGTGCTGCTGCCCAGACATGTAATAAGTCAGAATTCGAATTAGAGGTTTAATATAAATACTTTACTGTAAGAAACAGAAACCTAATATTTACAAAACAAGAACCTTGATAAAAATTAATACAAATCACATAAAATATATCAAAAGAAAACTAATTTTTGACACGTCCTATATGTAGCTTTAAATAGACAGTTATTTTGGCAATGGTTTGAGAACCCAGCTGTGAAATTCATTTCCTGATCTTTTAGTACTCTATTTGTCAGCACTTAACCCAATTCTGGCTTGGTTTCTGTCACAAAAAGGAAGGTTTCCTTTAGAAAAACAAAATACTAGAAGACGCAATGCATCATTTGTATGAAAACGCAGCAGAGAAAATGCTAAGAACAGTAACTCCTACTGAATGTTTTTTAAAGTTGGGGATTCTCAGTAAAAACTTAATTTGGGCAGGTTTTTCTCTATCCTTGGCATTTAATGAAAAACTGATTCCTCGTCTGTGCCAAGATATTGCAAACAGGTAGAAGAGATGAAGTCTTGCTACGGAAATGTGTAAGTTAGAGCAGCAAGAAAATGTCACTTCAGATATGACGTAAATGTTATATATTTTAACATGTTAACATTAGAAGGGAACAGGAAGGATTTTCTGTTCCCAAACAATCTGCAGTATCCCTCCCAGAAGTACAGAATTTCTGCAGATTTAACCTGTTCACTTAAGATTTCTCTTCTAAATTAAAGAAGTATCTCTGTTGCACAGTCATTAGAAGTGTACTAACAAGCATGCTGCTTCTCTCTTTGCCTTTTGTTTTTGTAAATATCCCACACACACACAATAGGCTTCTCTAGATTTTTTTCATTTATTCTTTTTTGGTAAAAAATTGGTAAAAGTTCTGTTACAAAAAAAATGTTAAAAGGTGTTTTCCAGAAGGAAAGAAGGCCCTGCTGCCTCTACCACTACAAATACAGTCCACTGGCCAATGGCATGTACTAACAACATGAATTAAAAAGGAAATATAAGTCACTGTGAAAATCTTGCCAGCTTATTATCCACCCTAACTGCTTACAATTTGACGAAAATCTCAAAATGCATACTTTATTTTGAGCCCCGCGGCTCTGGTCAGTTGATCGTTCTGTCTCACCTTGTGACACTATTAGAGAACGACACCTAAAGCCCAATGCGGCACACAGGCAGACGGCAGCAAGCCGCAGCGTGAGCCCTCCTCTCCCTGCACCCTCCTGAGGCCGAGGGGTGAGATATGGCCTCACATCAGCCAAGGAAACAGGGTGCAAACGTCTACCATGCCCTTACTCTGGAAGCATTTTGCACAGCAATTTGCTGTCTGCATTACTAAGAGGGGAGGGAGTTATGCTTTATGGATTAAAATAGCTTGTTAAGTACAAAATTGGGCTCTAAAATAGAAAGTGCCAATGCTCTCTGACTGCACTGCAGCAGCTCCCCGTGAAGTTACGGAGAGCAGAAGTTGGGCCTTGGGCTGGAAGCAGTACATTTCCTGCCAAAGAGTGAGCTCTAGCTAGAGCAATCGCATGGGATACGATGGGGGACAGGCACCCTAGGCCATATGTCGAGAGTGGAGAGGACTGCCAAGCACATTGTTCATGGCAGGGAAAGAAGGGCTAAAGCTGCCAAGCCAGGAGAGAAGAGAAAGAAGGAAAAGCATGTTCCCAGGCCCAACAGCTGCTGACAGCTTCATCACCACTTCAGATGTGATACCATTCTGGTGAACCTAAATGGGGGAAATTTTTCATTTGGAGATGTGGAGCTAAAAAAAGACCTCTCTAGAAGGAGCCGCTGTTTCCAGGAAAAGGAAAACAGCTCTAAATGCAGCAAATACTTCCCATCCCTGTCAGCCCTGGCCATGCAAGTATGTGAGGAGGAGCAAACCCTGAAGGCCAGGCTAACTCCCACCATATCCACATCACCAGGTTTTACCTCGGAGTGCTTTTCACTCTGTTTCATCAGAGCAAATCACAGACTGCTTTAGGTTTTCCTTGAAATGTTTTCTGCTTTATTTGAGACAACAGGCATTCTGACCCATGTTTGAAAATACAAACAAATAAGAGAGAGGGAGAGCTAGCAGCTCTTACCAGATCCACCCGTCAATATCAGCACTGAAAATAGCCCTGCACTCAAAGCAGCTCCCAAATCCCAGGGATTAGGTGAGATGTCTAGTCCTGCCAGGAACTAGGGTCTGCATTTGGTGAAAATTCTGGCATTTCATGAGAAATTTTCCATAAAATATCAATTTGAATTTTTTTTTGAAATAGCAATTCCAAAAATTTATTGAATAGGAGCTATCAAAACATCTAATTTCAGGAATGCTGAAAGATTCCAGTAATACAAATTAGTAGCTACATGTATTACTAAAAATTGTGCACCAAAAATCAAGTCAAAATCTCTCGGCTCACAAAAAGGAAGTAATTTGACAAAACAAACTAAGAAATACAAAATGTTGAAACATGTTCTTTGATGTTAAAATTACATAAACCGAAATGGATGTTATTTCCACACAGTGCTCTTAATTGACATGTTACTGCTTTATTTGATGATAAAGTGGTGGCAACAACAGCTATTTCACCCCACCCCCAAAGAAAAGGCTCTGGAGCTTAGACTATGAAGCAATAATGGGAAGGTGAGAGCACATCCAGCCTCCACCAGGACCTGCAGTCTCTGCCCTCTCTACAGAGTGCAAGGCCAGGCAGAGATGTCAGAGTGACTTTGGGTACCAAAAGCCATACAAACACGTTAACTTGCTCTGCTGGAAAAGCTGCTTTAGAGTTAACTTAGGAATCCCCCCAGACCAGAGCTTTGTGCAACAGGCATGTCCTTAGCATAGTACCTCTTGCTGCAGAAAACTCTGCTGAGTACTTTCAGTTCATGCACTTTTACTCCTTAGCCACCGGCTTTTGAACCTGTGTCTTATGTCAGCCCTGCTTTTATATATATCGAATTCTCATCTGCACAACAATATTCAGAGCTCCATGACCTTCTAGAGCTAAACTGTTTTTTTGGGTAAGTAACTACTTAAGCAATACTGAAGTATTTCATAAATTCAGTTCAGATTACTGAACTGCTTGTGCCAAAACATAATGCCGTTGGGACAGAATTAATAATTAATAATTAACATAATTAAATGTTTTCCGATTTTTAAGCAAATAACAATTCTTACATTTTACATTATAAAAGGAAATCCCTTATAATCATCTGAATTCCAAAGGACATATTTCAATTTGGTTCAAATAAGCTTTTAATTTATCTTAACACTTTTTGCTGTGGTTGTTCTGCAAACTGTCAACAGCCAACAACGTTGTCAGTCAACATGTCATTTGTATGATTCTGCTGATAATATTTTATCCACCATAAACTGGTAAGGGTGCACTTACAGATTACTGCAGGTGTAAATTTGTACTGATCAGCACCCATTGATTCCTGCCAATGTCTCACTAGACTCCACTAGAAATAATGTAAGACAGCATACCCAGTTTACAGACACTTAAAAATGTGTAGAAAAGCAACCACCACCAAAAAGTGCATGTACTTTTAGCTCATATTCTCACTTACTCTGTGGTAGCTTGTCTCTGTACGTCCCTAGAGCTGCTGAAGGATATGACTAATCGTTTGCATCTTTAAATACAATTCCTCCCCTTGGCTTAACAATAGCAAATCACCATCAATTGCTTGTGCTAATAAAGGGGTCCGATACACACAAACAAAACCTAGCAACAGCAGCAGGTGTAATTTGAAAAGTGGGCAATGTAATGAGATTTGAAGGAATTTAATTGAAAAACTATGAGCAAAGGGTGAATTCAGGCAGAATCATTCAATTCATGTAGCCATGTGCAATAATTTGTCATTTACGATAGTCAAAACAAATATTGCTGCATAAATGACTTTTGGGAACAGCCAGGAATTTTAGTAGCCTATAAAGAATATGACAGAGTAGAGACTGAAGGAAACTTAGAGGCCAGGGCTGCTGGATAGAGTGGTCCAGTAATTCCTGCATGCCACTCCAGTCCATCACCAGCAGTTTATGAAGTTGGTCAGATGGCCACCTTCTGCTGTCTAACTGGAAAATCATTCACCAGTACAAGTTCACAAATCACCGCTTTTCACAGGGATCAGAAAGAACAAGGCAACCTTTCCCACCAGCGTAGCTGTCCATGGAAAAGCATATCCTTGAAAGATGTGTCCTCCATTTGCCAGGGGACACCTGGGCCACCCCATGAGAGCAGGGCTTGCTTCTTTCTCAGGGCGTCACCCTTTCCCCAGCCTCCAACCTACATCTGCTCACATCTTATTCTGTCTCCTTATAGACCAGTGTTCCAAAACAAAAAAAGAGTGCTGAAAACACCAGGTAAACATAGCAGGTATTTTTCTCAATTGCACCATTTCATCTCAAAAGCTATTGAAACATTGCTATGCAACAAGACAGAGTGAACTGGTTGGTAGGGTGGGGAAAGTAGGACCTTGCCCTAAATTGCCTTTCAAACACAAGATGTCTTTTTATATTTGGGTTTTTGTTTTTATATGAATAGTATAATTGTTCTTCGGTAAACACTGCCATTTAACAATACTAATTAAATTGCTTATGATTTCTGATATTACTGAATATCTGTAATTTTATTTAAAACTAATATATTCTGATATGGTTGATTATCTGTAACTTTATATGAGTACGTTCATTTTTTCTATGTGGGTACACTCTAATTTATTAGCTAATTAAAATCCAAGTTTCTGTTACATTTTTAGGCTTTAGAACGCTGGATCACAGTTGGTAATCTCACTTGTTTGTCCACAACAAAACTACCAAGAAGTAAAGTGAAAATGTATATATATTTTTCTACATAGACTGAAGGGTTACATGCGACTTGCTAAGAGACAACGCTGTTGCCATGTTTCTTCAGCAAAAAAGGCTGACAAGACTTGTTTCACATCTGTCTGCATAATATAACAAACCCATGAAGAACTAGTGATGAAAAAGCTGTTTTGTTGACAATCTATTATTGTTAAATGCACCCAAACACCAAGATCTAGGCATTGCTCATTAGTCCTGTATTGTAGCTCAGTATTTTGTCCCTGTAAATACTTTGTGTCAAGTTTTTTTTTTTAATATATTCTAGGCTGCAAGCCTTTTCCTTACAACCCCATAGAGCTACAGCCTCTGAAGCCTTCTATTATCTTCATCACACTTGCCTGTACCTTAACCATCGAAGGCACACGGTAACATTGCCAGCCATGCAGAGTACTCCATGTGTAGTCCAACTACCCCTTTCTACAAATGCCATAAACCTGTTTGTTTTGTGCTCTGCTTATCTACTAACACCACTCAGATCTCTTTGTCTTTCTTCCTGTGGCCAGGCATTACATTGATGGCTTTCAAGTTCCATCTATTGCTCCAGAGATCTTTTTCTTACAAATTATCTCTAACCACCTCTATTATTACTAATACATTAGTAGCTAACCTCATGACTTAGTCACAGCAAGAAGAAAGCGAGCAGGAACTCCCCTTCTACCTCTAACTGAGCCACTGAGATCTTCCGTTTGGGTCTGCAAAAGTGAGAAGGCAAGGCTGGGCTGGAGGCAAGCAGTGACTGAGGACCACCACAGGCCGTCCTTGCAGCTCCCTCGCACAGCCACAGCCACTCAGGCAACTGTCCCGACACTCTGGCACAGGAAGATAAGGCAGCACCTTCTAATAGTTCTAATGACTTCACTGGAAGTTCATTTAAATAACCACTGGATAAATAACTACTAAGAGCAGGGCTTTGCCCCTAATTAAAAGCCTTACCTAGCAGAGCCTACTTGAAAGAAATGCTTAAGCAATACTAATATGAATACCAAATACACAGTCATTCTTCACTTAGTCCACCACTGGTCTCTTGTCTGCAATTAACTTTGATCAGGCTGCCTTGTGGGACTGTATCTTCAGTAAAGCTGCTGCATTAGTCCTGGATATCATTAATTCTCCTAAATAACCTTTTCCAACAGCAAGTTAAAATGGTGCTTCTGGCTCCTGCACTTTCAAATTTTCCTGAAGCTTTCTGTTTTTCCAATTTCTGCTACATCAGCACTGCATTTATTCTGTTCTCGTTTCACTCTTTCAATGCCCATGCTGCTTTCACCTATGTATATCAGTTATTTAATATTGCCACTTCCATAACTACCAGAATCTCCAGAAAGGACTAAAAATTTCATGTACTAGATTTGATGCAACTTTAAAAAAGGAAAGGTCCTTGTCTTACAATCAAGAGATATAGTAAATAACTTAATTGACTTAACTGGTATTTCAAGTATTGTGTACTTCAGAGAATACCTGAAAGACTACAGGGAATCTAACCCAACCTCCTCTCTCTCCATGGCAGTGCAGCTCTCCTTGCTCGAGGGAGATGTGGAGTTGCCTGTTACACTTTCAGAATAACTCTTTACTCTTAATTTCAGGTTACCATGGCTGCTAGCTTTTTGAACTTGCTGTTCAAAATCTGTATTGTTAGAGGAACTCAGGCACTTGCCAATAAATGCTAATTCAGGCACATTAATAAGTAACAACACTAGAAACAGCATTAGAAAGCTCCTGCAGAAGAAAACGGTAAGATCCTGCATTGCAGGCTAGCAGAGACAATTCTACCACAGCTTTACTGGTAAGCCTTCAGCAGTATTTGCTAACATTGATTTACAAAGACCAGCAGGTTCAGCAGGCTGAGCCCTGGTCCCACCCTAGCTCTTCCTTGTACTGTATTTTGATGAGAACTCAGTTTTCATACAGGTGAATAATGTGGCCCTGTGCAACACCAATCCCACTACAAGACAGACATGGACATGCTGCAACAAGTCTGGTGAAGGGCCACAAAGTTGGTTAAGGAACTGAAATATCCATCTTGCAAGGAAAGGCTGAGAGAGCTGGGGTGGGCTGGTCTGGAGAAAAGAAGGCTCATGGGGATCTTATCCATGTGGATACCCATCACCTGGTGGGAAGGTGTAGAGAAGATTAATCCAGACTGTTCTCAAAGGTGCCCAATGAAAGACTAAGAGCCAATGGGCACACAAACTGAAATAAAAGAAATGCTGTTTAAACATCAGAAAAATCTTTTTTTACTGTGAGGGTGGTTGAACACTGTGGCAGTCTTGCCCAGAGAGGCTGTGGAGTCTATATTCTCAGAAATAATCAAAACCCAGCTGGGCACAGCCCGGGGCAGCCTGCTGTAGCTGATTCTGCTTGAGTTGGGGGTTGGATGGGATGATCTCCAGAGGTGCCTCCAACCTAGATCTGCACTAGCCGCGGGGAAAGCAAACTCTCAGGATGTGTGTCAACAACGACATCAGCATGTAATTTTCTTTCTGCCTCCCATGAGATGTATTCTTCAACAAAGTCCCTGACTATGTCATGTACCTGCTCCCAGTCCTGTGACCTGATCTGGCTCACGACCCTCCACCCAACGTGGCCAGCCACACTACACAAGTAATCCTCTGCTGGTTGTCATATGAGCTTTCATTGACCTCTTCCCCCTAAAGACCTAAACCCACATGCATATAAAAATCACAGACTGAAACAAAACAGAAACAGAAGAAAGAAATTTGGTGAAGCATAAAGCTACACAATAAGATGCTTACATGGTTCTATGTATTACATTTGCAGTTCTAATCTGCTTTTTCATGTTATCATCTAAAATGTACTAGCCTATTCCAAATATCTAGAAAGATTCAACCACCAAACACATAACATCAGGTAAGTCTCCAGACCACTTAAATCCGGAAAAGGTGTTTACTAACACGTGCTTTTATAAGCTAAAGAATCACAGAATCACAGAATCACAGAATGGTAGGGGTTGGAAGGGACCTCTGTGGGTCATCTAGTCCAACCCCCCTGCCGAAGCAGGGTCACCTACAGCAGGCTGCACAGGATCTTGTCCAGGCG
>Ga0065711_1031298_pt1 | contig 30050 bp, 17 predicted proteins | sample Hoacrofraction12_FD_59098 | JGI IMG/M metagenome (GOLD analysis project Ga0065711, IMG submission 59098) | Hoatzin crop microbial communities from Cojedes, Venezuela - Epithelial fraction 12 v2 (version 2) | ecosystem: Host-associated > Birds > Digestive system > Esophagus > Crop | place...
CGCGCTCCCCTCAGAGGGGCCGTGCCGGCGTGCGCCGCCGCCCGCGCGCCTCCCGCCCTGCCGGGACCCGCCACGCCCTGTCCGGGGGCCGCCGGTGTGCGCTCGGCCCCGTCCCCTTCGGCTTCCCTTTCCATGTCCCCTTCCCCTTCGCCTTTCTCTCGGCAGTTCAGGGCTTACGTGACGAGACGAGGGAGCAAAAAGGGTTTTACCGGAGATCTCTCCCATCTTGTGCTGTAATCGACGCCCTTTTAGCTCTCGACACGGATCTGGGAGAGCGCAGAGGTGACACGCTGGCTGGCGGCAGTGCCGCAGGCGGGTTCCTCGGCGTTGGTGAGGTGGCGGTGACCCCCCAAGAGCTGCGGGGTTTGCTGCTGCTGTTGGCGGGACGCGAGGCCGCGGGGGGCTGCCGAGCCAGGCTCTGCTGGCTGTGGTCGCCTGGCTGGGCTCCCCCGTCCCTGCCGCACACGGCTGGAAGGGGGGCTCCGGGCGTCCGATCGTCTGCCCCCGCCAGGAAACCCACACCGGGACGCGAACGCTGGCTGGCTGACGGGTGGGAACGTGTCCCCTCTGGAGCCGGGGCAGCCATCGCTGGGTACAGAACCGCCGGACCTGGCCAGGTCTGAGCCCGGTGGGAACAGCTGGGGTTCACCCTGTAGCATCACTTCGAAGAGGGAGAAGAATTGGGATTTAAGAGGGGGTGCAGATGTGATGCCAACCCCAGGTGCTGTCTGCTGCTGGTAATTTACCATCGTGCACCAGAGTGGTTTGGTCAGCTTTGAGTTTCCACTCAGGGAAAAGATGTGGAAGCTGGAAAGATTTTAAAGGAGAGCAGAGAAGAGGAGTGTTTTCATCAGAGAATGAAAAAAGGCTGAACAGTCCAAACTGCTAGGAAGTGAAGGGGAGCAGTCAGTCTGCCCATCATGTCCTGGCTACGGTGCTGGGAAGTAACGAGCTCAAACTGGAAGGTGTAACTTCAGTATTAGCATTACCCTACTTTCTAATGGCAGTGAAAATGAAAAACTGTTGTAGCCTGCCTGGCAAAGAACGAAGTCACCTTCATTAGACAGCATTAAGAACAGACAACGTACATCTCTCAGAGATGATACCATTATGAGCAGTTCTGCTCGTGAAGGTGATGGGCTAGGTGACCTACTCAGGTTAATTCCAATTTTTTCCCTGTGACATGAAATACCCCACACTGTTGAAGCCTGCTCAGTTGTCACACAGGAGCTGCTTTCATGATCAGCTTTTGCAACTGAATGGCACCGACCAGCATTTTGGAAGTCTTAAAGTGGAATGCTAATATCTGTGCGATTACTGATACTTTTGTAATGACATTTTGCCTATCATTGTTGATTTATTTGTTCCTTCCTCATATACCCCTATACTTGTTATGTCACATACATGAAATAAAATCATTAAAAAAATTCATAAAACTCTTACCTTGCCCTGTTTCAAATCTCTTTCAGGGACCTATTTCTCCCATGATACTTGCAACATGACACCTTTCCTTTAGCTAAGCAACTCGCAGAGAGTTCTCCAGGGAGCAGCATCTAGCCGAAAGTTCTCCAGGGAGCAGTGTGTAGTGCACAAGCAGTGAGACTTTGGTTCAGTTCCCTACTTCACATGCAATATTGGTGCCTCTTTGAGTCACAGCTCTCCATGTATACACCAGGGAGAACACTATCTCCCTAGAGAGCCTGATCTGTAAGTAAATACGCTAAGGACTGCGTGACAATATAGGATCAGCCTCTGAAAGACTACTGATGAGAAGCAGCACATAAAAGCCACCCAGGTATTATTACTATTTGTTTTGCTTTTATTCTCACCATTGTTAATTGCTTTTATGCCCTTTGTGTACTTTGACTAGAAAGCAGTCTGTAATTTTCCTGGAGCAGGAATTGCACTAGTTGCAATGGGGTCTCAGCTTTAGGTTAGGTTTCTGGTGTTACTGCAACATTAACAGCTGTTCCGGCAGTTTGATAGTTTGGTTATGGAGTTAAATTTCCCCCCTGTGAATAATTTGTATACTACTTACTGGATTAACTCATGCATATGCACATTTAACTGTCTGTAGGGAACAAATAGGGGTCTCTTGACTGAGTTTCCATTCACGTTGTTTGCTGAAGTTCTGGATATAGCTGGGGGGACTTAAAGGCACAGTTACCTAATTTCCACATTGCTGAACGCTCGCAAAGAGACTAGGTTAATTGTAGCAGGCGTCAGGTTTTCCTGAATGTTTCTTTGTATCACAGTCACTTATAAGGAACAACAATGAGCCCATTACTCATTTATTTGATGCTAATCATAGAGGTTGCCAGTAAAAAATTGAATTCAGCTAGTATCTGATAAGCAGTATTTGTCACCACCTCAGAACTAATTCTCAGAAAAGTTCCCAATTTTTTTTCAAGTGCATGTGTGGCTGGAGGTTTAACTGGGGGTGGTAGAGGCATGGTGGTATGGTTTGGAAACCCGTGACAGCCCTTGTCTTGCACAGAGCAAAGGTGTAGCTAAGAGACACCTCGATTTTGTGCAAGAGAGGTCTTTGTCTACAGTAAGAATGCTGAGCTCCTGCCAGTGCTCTGCATGCAATCCTCAGCTCCCTTGGAAGCATAGCAATCTTCGTAAAAAGAAGCAGTAATGTAATGTACTGGTGGATCATGAGGTCGCTGTTTCTCATCATTTGCCTGAAGGGAACTACTGGCATATTTTCAAAAATTACGTCTAATCGATTCACATAAAGTCTATTTGATAAGTAGAAGTGCTCAAAAGAAAACTTAGTAAACACAACAATGTTGAAGGTAATACGGTTGTGACATCAAAGAGAACGGATTTCAGTAAAAACACCAGCAGATCTACAACGTGGCAGTTCGAAGTGTGGTAATCGTTGCTGAGCCAAAGCGGCAGCATTCGCCATTCCATGAGCTGTCCTGCCCACACACCTGGGCACGTCGGCAAGCGTGAGTGAGATCCCAGCTCAATGTGACACTCCAGACCTGCATTTCCAGAATTCTGCACATTGGCATTTTCAAAAAACAGTTTGAAAGAGAGTTTACAGTGTAACACAAAATAAAGTAGCCAAAATACTTTAGACTTTCAGAGAGGTCTTCACAATAAGGTGTCTCAGAGCTCTGTTATGCAGTCGTCCTGTGCGAGAGCGCAGAGGGAACATGCTGCTTAGGATAAACCCTACACTCTTGGGCAACCCATACACAGGCTGTGGAAAGAAAAGACTCCTCTGATAAATTTTCTTGCCTTGAATGGACTTCTTCAACACACTGTTGAAAATCACCTAATGTAGCACAAGTGCCCTTGAGATGTAGGTATCAGATGTGGAAAATTAATTGATGGGATACACATCCAGCCTTAGAAGCTTCAGCAACTTACAAGTTGCTGAAATAGCAACGGTACACACATCTGGAAGAGAAGATGAAGTACTATACTCAACTTTAACTGTAAAAAGGATTTTGAAAAATTTCAGAGAAGTATTATTGAAACCTGAGAAAGTTCCTGGTCCCAGATAAAACTAGTAGGAATTGCCAGTGCTGTAGTAGACGCCTGTGCTGTTCCTTTACTGACTAAAATAGTGGGAAAAGACTGGGGTTTTTAAAATTTAATTTTCACTTTTAAAGTAGCACAGCTTTGAGTTATGAGAAAATTCTTAATTCACCTCACTGCTTCTGAAGGCAACAGAATAACTTTATCATAATAGTAGCCAATGGGAAAATGAATGCAAAGAATCCTTTTCTTTCTAGAAAGATGGGAAATTAGGGACTAATTTTTTCAAGAGTCTTCATTTCATGGCACTGCTTGCAAGGTTTAAATGGGAGGAAACGCCTAGTTGAATAAGGTGTGTTTCAGATGTTCTTGCTTTCTCCAGTTTAGCAACTATTCAGATATGATTGACACTAATATATTAGAACACCTTTTTGTTCTGTACCCCTGTACAAAAAGCCACCACCTACAGAAGAGGTGGGGTTTTGGCCACCCTAGGTACAGGATGGGTGTGGGACATCCGCAGCTGAATCATGGGCTCAGAAGAAGCTGATGAGGCAATAAAAGGGAGGAAAGGGCATAAGCCTTTGAGATCGCTTCTGGATTAGACATTTTTTTCATCAGAGAAAAAAAGAGAAAAAGAAAGCTCACACTCATTCATGAACATGTCATTCAACACCAAGTAATGCATGCTCTGGGAGGACTTTTGTTGATATCTGAATGGGCCAGGAAGTTTTCCTGAAAGGAGCCGATTTGTCTAAGACCTGCTTGGACTTTGTGCCATTTTTATAGAGTCAGCAGAGACCCTGGGAGCAAGGCATCGCATCCATCCATCCGCTTCCAGTTTATATGAGGCTTACGTGAGGCTCAGCTCGCAGGCCTTGGTGCCACAGAACGAGAAAGGCCCAGGTCTCAGAGCTTACAACTAGGGAGAAGCCTGCAGAACCTCAAGCCATTGGCAAGGATCAGCCTGGATTTGGAAAGGTTACAGAAGGACAGGAGGAGCTGAAAGTAGGAAAAAGGTGATAAAAGCCTGCAGAGCATAGGCCATGAATGAATCCTCCTGTCTAGGGTTCTCCAACTAGAAGCTGACCTTGTCTGTATGGAAAAGGTTAGTGGGCAGCATGTTCTCTCCTAAAACGTACAAAAAATACAGATGTTTTTGTACACGGTGGTCAACTCTCTCCTGGTAAAGAGAGAAAGTATCAAAGATAAGCAACTATTTCAGCTTTCAGTCAACAAGATGATCTGAACAGCTTAGAAGTAAGTCTGTATCTGAACAAGAGCTGATCACTGAGAAGCAAGTGTTAAATCCTTGTCCATAATGTATTAAAAATGCATATTGACTCCTCTGTGAAACTGCTGTGACTTCACGGAGCCTTCCTCTGGTGCCCCAAGGCAGAGTTATTAGCAATATATTATTATTATCTATGTACTAGTAATAACTCCAGATCTGACTTTTCTGTGTATCACATTTTGCATGAAAGAAAAATACTTGCTAAATTGTTAGCTGTATGCATGGATGAGCTTGTGCATCAATCAGTTCAAGGTTGGCCTTTGCAAACTGAGTAAGACACATTTCTGTTTGTTTCTTCTGATTACTTCTGGTAGTAAAACCTGTTAAGCTATCACTGGTACCCGTAGTGGCAGATATGTTTATCAATGTACATGCTTCGCAGGTTCCTGGTGAACTCATTTCACCTTCTTCATTCTGCTGTAATGACAGTCCTGCTGCACCCAGATAACTGAAGGGAAGAAAGGCAAGCTTCATAGCAAACTCTGCATAGAGATGTATAGCCCTGCCCAGTTTCAGCTCTTCCACAACATGTGTCAAAAGCCTGTCAAGAGAAAAAGCTTTCAGATTTATTTATTGAGGCAATTCAGTAAAACCAAACATAGTTACCACATATGGCTTCCCGCAGCTTTGTCAGTGAAAGTAGGCATAATTTGACATTTACAGGCAGTTAGCTTTCAAGGTGCGTATCCCAAAGGAGCTCAAGTGTGGTTTGTACACTCTTTTTTACTGCCCCAAGACTTTCTCTCCTTCCCCTTTTTTTAAGAGAGCTGTCAATTAAAGTGAAATGTAACTTACCAGCATGACAAGGGAGCTTCTGTAGAAAATATTTGCCGCTACACTTTCCCGTCTGTTGCAAATCCTGTACACCTGGATTTTGTCTTGGTGACTTCATCTCATGCCCATTCTCAGTTCTCTTTATTTACTTTCAGAACCTCCATTTTTCATTCCAGCTTTGTGCCCTCCTGTGGAAGAGTCCGGCAGGAAGTGTTGCAACTCTGAAAATCCCCTTTTGAGAAGGAGCATTGCCTTGCTCAGCCCAGTTAATTTCTCCTGAATAGTACTGGTAATTTCCTTTTCAGATATTTAATTCTTATAATTGTAATATTCTCCTCGTTTAGATAGCTATGTATGTTTGGAAAGCAAAGATGCCCTTCTTTATTTTCCAAAAATATATTGCTTTGATAGCCAGCAGACAGTAAAGAAACATTCCATGGGGAATCGAGGCAGGAGAAGCTGGATGTCGTAAACACTAATCAAGTTCAACAATTTGTCCTGATAATCCTGCATCCTGGTAGTCTCCTGTCCCCTGTGCTCTAATGTGTATGGAGTGTGAGATCAACTCAGGATACTGCCAGGATACCTATAGATGTCTGATCCTCTGGGGAGATACTGGGAGCTAGACTGTATTACAGCATTTTGTTAAATAATCTATTCTAAGTATGTCGTTTGATGCACTAAAATTCTTGCACTAAAATTCTCCCAGTCTGCCGCAATTTCTCAGAATTTAGAGGACGAGGAAGAAATGACCTAACAATGGCATTTGCTTAATTCTGTATTCCCCTTGCTTATGTCTCTAGACATACTGGTTCTAATAACCATTGCTTTACTCCTAAGGGTATATAACATGTAAACTATCTTGTGGAAGAGAATGTTGCTTGGGTTTTAATTAGAAACTCACTCCCTGTGTATCCTTTTGAGAAGACTATAGGTATGACGAGCTCTACAACTCCTGGGTGAGGAATAGCATCTCAGGAGGAGGAGAAATACAAGGGTATGGAGAGGGCTGATTGTGCCTGAATGCAGTTTAAGTCTGTTGGATTGTTACTTAACTAAAATACAAGGTGCTGATGAAAAGTCTAATATATTTGTGCAGTTCTTGACTGAATCTTATCACAGAATTCATTACTGCTGGAAATTGGACGTTTGTCACATAATTTAGCAGAAATGTTTGACATATTTCAGTTAAAGCTGTAACACTTAACTGTTGTGGCTAACTCAAAAAAATCCTCCTTTCCTAGATCAGATAGCAAGGCAGCTTAACAAATCAGCTATTGAAAATCCTTCCTCAGAGTTTAATGAGAAGAAACAGTTTCTTCTAGCATCTATTACATTTTAAGACAATTACCTGAGTATGCTCGAGGGTATACCAAGGTATGCAACATCAGACACACAATTAAGCAATGTAATTGCATAACCACCATGTTTGGGACAGGCAGAGTGTTAGAATAGACTGTGCAAAAACTGCTCCCTAAAGGAAGCTGACAAATAACCATGTGACTGTAAAATGAACAAAACACTCTTTAAATGTGAGTGGTATTTGACTGAAGCGTTTGATTCTGCTTTTAGGGTTGCCTTCACATAGTGCTATGTTTTGGTCACTTTTCACACGAAACAATTATTTTTTTTTCCTTTGCTTAAAACAATAGGTTTTTCCATGATCTCGAGGGAACTAGATGTCAAAGCAGAATGAAACATCTCCAGCTCAGATTAAAACTTTTCACTCTGTCTCAATAATACTTATATTACCCTCATATGATCTTATATTACTCCATAATTATCTAATAGTACAATTGTCCTATAAAGGTAGCTACTAATGGAAAGTTAAGAGTTTACATCTAATAACAGAGACTTTTATTAAACATCTGAATTTCCCAGTGCATGACAGGTGCTTTGTGAAAATGGTAGGCAGAATACAACTACTCTGAAGCTTCTGCATTTGTTATGATACAGGCAGGCACCCCTATCCTTTTGTAATTCATATCTCTAGTCTTTCAACACGCAGCTGGGAGTGAATGCTGTCCCTGACCCTGAGGCCTGCTGGGGCGTGGGTTAAGCTGTGTCCTGATGACCTGCAGCAGATTTGCAGTTTCTGCACTAGCTCCACGCACTCTTATCCAAACAGCCACTGTTCTCCCGACCCACTGTACTTGGATCTTTGTTCACCCCTCGGTGATATTCACTTCCCTCTTAGTCTGTCCCCTCAAAGCTTCCTGCAATGCTGTATTATTCTTTCCAGTTTGGCCCAGTTTCCCTCTGCATTGCCGAATCAGAGGTGCCTTCTGACAAATTGAAGGTGCTTTCCCTATATGCACTAAGTAGATATAGGGGACGACTACAATTCACCTTCCTTTCTAGAGACCTGCTTCAGGACTGTACGTTTAGAAAGGCATTCAAGAATACATGCAAAGATGATGAGAACAGATCAGATACAGAGCCAGGCAGGGTGCAGACAGAAACAGGTGGTGGTGTTAGGCATGTAATGGTCTCTTCATGTGCTTTGCCAGGAGGGGATTAAGCACCCTAAGCAATTATATGGCAAGATAATTGAGGCAAACTGAACATCCAGCAATGGCTTTTTATGTGCTGGTGCCACGGAAAGCTTCAGTGGGAGACTGCCAATGCCATGAACACATCTTCTGTGTCCTTGTACCATGTTTCTTTTGTATCTCTGCCATTCCTCGAGGAATGGAGTAATAGGAAGGAGGAACTGCAGGCACCAAAAGAGGAACCGGAGGGACTGAGCTATGAAGAACAGAGAATCTAACCACAGGCTGATGAGCACCATCCGCCCTGTGGTGTTGCCCTCGTGGCTCACCACAGCAGAAAGGGAGTGGTTTCCTGGTTTACCTTCAGCTAAATTATCATTATGCCAATACCACAGCATTTGTGTTTTGGTTTGGCCAGAAGCATGCAGCTCTCACGCCACATTTTTATTCTCCTTTTCCCGGCCCTGGGTCTAAGCTCTTCAGTTTTGCCCCATCTGAGAAACTAAAACCAGAAGGAGGAGACAGGCTGGAGAAGTAATAATGAGATCAAGTAGTAAATCAAGGAAGTTTGAACAAATGTAGCTAATTCTTCCATTCTGTGAAACAAAACAAATGTTGATTCCACTATAATTTAGGCTGGAGAGTCAAAGGCGGCTGAACAGAATATTCGTATGAGTAAAAGCAACATTTCTGCTCAGATGCAAATCTGTTGCAGTTTTTAAAACAGAGTTTTAACATCAGAGTTGCTAGTAAAAAGGGATGATTTTCAGGATTTTGCAAATTACAGCACAGTATATTAAGAGGAATGAGTGGCAATTTATCTGAATATGCAAGGCTATAAAGCGAAGCAGTTCAGCAGCTGCTCCACAGGCAGCTAAACTGTCTTTGTGATGAGAGCGAGAGCCTCCTGCAGAAGGGTAGAGTGGACAGCCATGGGAAAGAACCATTAAAAAGCATGATTACCTATAAGTAAGCAAGCGCTGCTAGAGCAGACTGAATCGTGAGAGTCAGCAGCAGGCAGCCTGGCAGACTGTCTCCCCTTCACTTCTGGAATCATTGGTTATTTGTTGATTTTAACTTTTAAAAATTCTGTTTCATTCCCAATGGTGATATGATTTGAATTCATCTGCATATTTGACTATTGTATTGTAGAAGTTCAATTAAGTATATAAAATTAAAGCATAGCTTCAGCTCATGCTGCTGAATTTGCACCAGCGAGACACCTTAAATGCTCCTACTGCTGCTGCCTTGCCAGACCGGAGGACTCCAGTCTCGGGCACTGTCAAGCCAATGCTGTTCACCAGTGCTTTGTTTCAATAGAGAAATGTGGTGCATACAAGGGATAACAAAGGCAGCTCCTTTTTTGAAGAACACAAAATAGATTAAGCTGGTCTCAGCTGAAAAGGATGCCATCAATTTAGACAGCAGCCTGCTCTTTCAGCTGAAAACATGGGAAATGGAGCAGCACAAATGGGTGAACTGCTTGATTCTCCAAAATATTTGTGAGATAATTAATCTCTACTGCTTTCTTTGTTTGATAGGCAACCAGCTTACTGCTCCATTACATGCAATGGTATTGCTGAAAAAGGTAGGCATTTTCAAATGAGAGAAAACCAGAATTTATTTTCTCTTTAACACAACATTCTTTGTGTGTTGAGAAGTGAAAAAACAAACTGTCCTTGTGTTCACAGCTCCTCAGCACTGCAGCACTGGAAGTTTAGGGGCAAAAGAACAGTTGTAAAACAGAAAGTGGGGGCAAAGCAAGCAGGGCCAAACTTTGAGGGAGAAAGTGCTACTGTAAATATACCTAATGACTGGGCATAAAAAGAAGTACTGAATGATTCCTCATGCTCTTGTGAACTGAAAGCAGCTTGGTGAGAAACCGCAGGGCAATCATTCCCAAGCTTGCTGGAACAGCAAGGCTCTAGGATAATAGTGTTGGCTCCCCTGCTAGAGCACTCCCTCCTGGCCAATGTATGGATTAGTTTTAAGAGGGCAGTTAAGGATAATAGTACAACCTTGTGACTGAAGGAAGAATAAAACCACGATAATGAATTCAGCAGAGGGAGAGTTAGAAAATTGAGACATTTATCAGGACGATTGTCTTGCTGTGACAATAATAGTACTTACCTTGGACAAAGCAGCCTGAGCCAACAGCATTAAAACTGCTTTTTCCCTAATTAAATACCAAATTTCATCTGGAATGGAGAGGGTGAGACTCCTGGTACACAGGATAGCAAGACAGAGCTGAAATGCCTGTTCTTGGGTTCCTAATATGAGTTTTTCTTCTGTAATTGAATTTTTCCTTAAATGGCTAGAGATAATTTCTGTCTTATTCCTCCAGTAAGATGTTTAAATTCCTCATTTAATGGTCAGTACATCATTCAAATTCTCCAACTCTCAGAGCAGAAAGCCCTGCTTTTGGATCTTCAGACAAGAGTTCTCTGCTCTTGGAGCAGGAATGCAGAAACATAGCACATCCCTTCTACAGAAAGTTTTTTAGCAATTATTTTGTAGTCAACTGAAGCATGTATTTGTTTATCAGCAAAGTATTTTCTAAACACTTTTGTTATAGTCTCTAAATATATTTTGTTGTAGCTTCTAACCAGTTTCTAAACACCATTAAAAATTTAGAAAGGAAAAATAATTTGCCTCAGATTTCTTTTCCTGGTGATACCATGTATCCCAGAATTGCCAAGCATTCCTGCCTTCCGTAGCTCTTACTTGACTTGTACAGCATTACTGGCTGTGTTAAAACAGGCAGACTTGATCCTTGTCAATCTTATCTGAGATGTCAGTCAGTTATGTTTTGACTGAATTTAGCAGGAAAGCTTTCTAGTTCCCCCCACGCACCCACTCCCGTTAACCCTTCATTTTTCACTCCATCTTACCTTGTACACTGCCTCCAGGACTCTTTAAAATGTACTAAACATTGGAGCAAGACTCCAGAGTCAGCAGCCCCTGTGCACAAGCATCTCCCAGACTTCTGGAGTGCTGAACTGTGATGAACTGATTAGAATCAGCACCTCTGTGGCGAGCTTTTGATGCCATGTCCTGAGCTCTGCAAATCCTTTCAGGTGGTCCTAGCAGGGGCCAGCCAGAGCAGGCAGTGGGTCCTGGAGTCACCAGCCAGCACAGGCATCCCCACTTCACTTGCTGGAATACAGAGGCTGAAGCTGTACCACGAAATCTGGTGACCAAAAGCAAACCTCATCTTTTCCCATGTTCTACCACATTTGGGGACATGAAGAGTCTCATATAGACAGCATCTCTATGTGAAAGCCATTTAAAATTGCACAATACTGAATTCTGATCTAAGGAGATCTGGTAAGCTGAGCAGGGTGGGTTAACAAGACATTTTCTGATCAGACACAGCCTAAACGTGTCATTGGCAAAGGACTAGGGTGTACTATTTGTGACCTTTGCTTCCAAACGCAACAAAGCACATCTTTCCTTTTACCCAGCAGATGGCCAACAGCTCTTGGTAACAGAAAATAAACCTAAGCAGAGGCTTTTTGCTAACATTTATAGCCCAGCAGATGGACATTTTAAAGGAAAGGCAGCTTTGTTAAAACATAAAAACCTATGATAACTTTAAATTCAAGGCCTGATTATTTTGTGCTCTATGATGGATCTCCCTTTTCTTCAAACAACTCTCCTTGACTAGTAAAATACATGCAAGGCCTCTGGGAATTGTAGTTTGTGCTCCAGGGATATGTGGTGGTTTACTTCAACAAGGAGTGTGAAAGACTGCAATAACAGAAATGATAGGCTTTGCATCCCTGGAAAAGCTTAGAAATATTAATGACAGAATCATAGAATCGTTTGGGTTGGGAAGGACCTCAAAGATCATCTAGTTCCAATCCCCCTTCCATGGGCAGGGACATCTACCGGACAATCCGACCTGGCCTTGAGCACTCCCAGGGAAGGGGCAGCCACAGCTTCTTTGGGCAGCCTGTGCCAGTGCCTCACTACCCTCATAGTAAAGAATTTCTTTCTTATCTCTAATCTAAACCTACCCTCTTTCAATTTGAAGCCATCACCCCTTGTCTTATCACTCCATGCCCTTGTAACAAGTCCATCCCCAGCTCTCTTGTAGGCCACTTCAGGTACTGGAAGGCTGCGATATGGTCTCCCCAGAGCCTTCTCTCCTCCAGGCTGAACAGCTCTAACTGTCTCAGCCTTTCCTCACAGGAGAGGTGTTCCAGCCCTCTGATCATTTTTGTGGCCCTCCTCTAGACCTGTTCCAACAGGTCCATGTTCTTCTTGGACTCCAGGTGTGGTCTCACCAGAGAAGAGCAGAGGGGCAGAATCCCCTCCCTCACCCTGCTGGCCACGCTGCTTTTGATACAGCCCATGATGCAGTTGGCCGCCTGGGCTGCAAGCACACATTGTCGGGTCATGTTGAGCTTCTTGTCAACCAACACCCTTAACTCCTTCTCAGGGCTGCTCTCAATCCATTCTCCACCCAGCCTGTGTTTGTGCTTAGGGTTGTGCTGACCCATGTGCAGGACCTTGCACTTGGCCTCGCTGATCTTCATGAGGTTCGCGCAGGCCCACCTCTCAAGCCTGTCAAGGTCCTTCTGGATGCCATCTCTTTCCTCCAGCATGTCGACCGCACCACACAGTTTGGTGTCATTGGCAAACTTGCTGAGGGTGCACTCAATCCCCCCATCCATGTTGCTGACAAAGATGTTAAACAGTGCCAGTCCCAATACCAACCGCTGAGGAATGCCACTCGTCACTGGTGTTCATTACAGGAGAAAATATAAATAGATGCTTTGAAGTTTTGTTCAGTGAAACTCTATCTGCCATTCCCTCGTCTTATTCTTTCTTTGAAGGTTCACTGCTGTTCCCAAGGGCACGGCGGGTTTAGCTGGGCCAGCTGCACCCAGTGGTTGCAGTTCTGCCTAATGCCTGTGACTTTAGGTGGTTGGAGGTGGTTGAGGAGTCTGAACTTAAGCTAGTGTTTCCCCTGAAGTTCACGTTTAGGATTAACCCAGCAGCTCAGACATGGTACTGCAATGCATAATTACTCATCCAGAGGGGACTGGTTCAACTCACATGCTTAGACTTATCCCTAATGGTTTGTCTTCCACCATTAACTTTCAGACAGCAGGTGGTTACCAGCGTAGGCAGGCTGATGGACAGGCGTCTTCTAGCATCAGTAGAGGTCTCATAATGCCAAAACAAACTGGCTAATGGAAAACAAACTAGGAATGGAAATAACAAACTTTCATCCATTGCTAGGATGTTATGCAGTTTAACACAGTACGGCAGCCGCTGGCAGACACTCAAAAGCTGGAGCATGGGGTGCGTAAGAGGCTCAGCCTGGCCACAGTCACAGGCTTTGTCAACGCACATCTCCGGGAACTGGGGACACAGTAGATGTCAGTTCTCCTCCCTGACCTGCTCTGTTTGCAGTAGTTTTCCCTCTTCTGCTTTTCCTGTACCTGTTACAGCCAGTACTGTTCAGTCACTGGGGAGGTATAAGTATGCCGTGTCAGAGATTACTGTAGTACAGAAATTACAGAAAACGGTTTCCTGCTTTATTTGATACAATTTCTAGCACAATTTGAGTTACTGTTTTATTATTCCTCATATATAGCCAATTAGCTTTTTGTTTCTGAAATCTCTCAGATGGCAACACAGCAAAGAATATAAATGAAGAAAGTATGGCTCTATGCTAGAAAAGAAAACTGGAAAGAATTTTACAGGCAGATAAAGTAAATAAAATAGCATTCACAGTCTTAGCAAAGCATTCCAGATTTTGAAATGACAAAGTCCTTTTCAATAAGCTTTTTGAATTACTTAAACACTGACTGCGATGTGTTGTACAAACAGTTTTAACGTTCTCCTCTTACTGAACAGGAGGTTATGCAACCAGACCGCAACACATACGTTGCCTTTTGAAGACAAGTTTAAAAAGCAGTAAGTATTATCAAAGTATCGTTACAGGAGCAAAAGCCATTCCAACTGCTCATTTCACAAGAGAGGGATGTTGTTTAAACTCTGTGCCACGGTATATTATACGCGTAAGCCATAAAAAGCAACCTTGGGAGACAGTGCCTGCACCAGTCAATCATGGGTGCCATAAGCATTTGCCTTTCAGAGGTGGCAAATGATACTGTAAGTTCCCATACATAAGTGTGTGCGAATGGGCTAAGAAATGTCAAACAGGTGGAACGAAAAGTTCCTGGCGTGGAAAGCAACTAACCTGGGGGGAACTTCTGAGCAAGAAAGGCCGAGTGTGCTTCTCTCCCCTGCTACTGTTCTCTGCCGTTCTGCCCTTCTACTTTGGCATCTGTTACCTCGATACGCTTTTACTGTTTCTTGCCCTGCCCCAGGTGTCTCTAAGCTTAGTATTTGATTTTTGGCACCCTTTTCGCTTTCATGCTTATGCTCGTTTCAGGCAACAGCAGCTGCATGGAATAAATCCTTTGGGTTTTATAGAGCCATTGTTCAAAGCTGTGTTTAAGAGTGCTCCTACATGTTTGCAATAGTAAACAACTACAGAAAGAAGCTGGAATTAATAAAAACATAATAAAAAGGCAGAGCTAAATACTGTTGTACAGTGAAAGCAATTGGAAGTATGCATGTACAAAAAGCCTTCTTTGATTAGCACATTATGAAGGAATGATCATTTTTAGAGGAAGAGCATGCAGCACTTATATCATCCACCAAGATGTGTCATTGGTTTTGTGTTTTGAATCCAGTTTTGAATAAACACCGTAGGGCAGAGATGTTAAATTCGTTTTCTTCCTTTGGTAAGTAAATGTCACTTTAGGTCCTCTTTCAGCCAGGTGACCAGTACGCTGGTGCATACTGGAACAGCCTCAGGGATGATCTAGTTATGTTCGGACTACAGTTGTTCCAAAGGGACAGAAATTCCAGATAACAGTACAAGTCTTCCCTCTTTTCTATCGTACCCCCTGTTTGCAGAACAGAAGTATTTGGCATACAAGTCCTCTGGCAACCCAACACCACCTCAGAGGCTGCCTTGCAACAGAGCTGTTCCTTGGAGTCCATATTGGACCTTCTCGCTGGAAAAAGAGAATGGCTTGGCTGTAGTCTTTCTCTGTAGTCTTATTTTTTTACAGGGTTACCCACAAATGACTAATTAAATGAAACAGATCCTTAGAACAGAGTAATTCAGAGTTACCAGTGAGACTTGCTATTTTAAGGACTATTTTACATTTTACAAGAAAGAAAAGGAAATGACAGTAAATATCTTTTTATAAGTTTGCATACTCCACTCATATAGCCGACTCCTATTTTGTGAAAAGCTATATGTATAGTGTGCATTTGTATATTATCTAGAACTTTAGAACACAAGATGGCAGTGTACATTGTAGTGAATTCAGGCTTCGAGCTGCTCCTGCTACTCAAACAGAGCATATAACATTTTATTCAGTCATATATTAACCTGATCAGGTACTCGTGGTGTTAGAAATAAACTTAAAAGTATTTGTCAACAGCAGAGACAAATGCAATTTGCCAATAAATGAATATTGCATGAACAAGTGTTAGGTAAAGCTTAATTCAAGATTTTATTGTACATAACAACACTCTGGAGACATTAAAAGCCTCTTATGGAACTCCTCAATTGCAATAACAAGAGGGTATCCCTTTATGAAGGAATGGAAGTTGGCTCAGTCGTAAGAGCTTCAGAGCAAAATTGGCTGCTGGGGAAAAGAGAGCTGGCAGCCTGAAATGTGTGAAAAGCTCAGGGCTCTCGGAGGAGTAGTGCAGACCACTGAAGTGGAACAGGCTGAACAGTATCTAAAATTGAACAGGTGCCTTTCTATGAAAAAAACAACAAAGCAGGCAACTGTTTGGCATGACAATTCAGAGAAAAAAAATTTCCACCGAGAGGCAGCAAATTAGAGGATAGGCCTCTGGCTGAGGGCAAAATTGCTTCAAGAGTCAGACCTTTCTGAGCGTAACTTCAGAGAAAGATCATTCAGAGTCTCTCTGGCTACAAGCAGCCAAAGGGAACTGCAGTGACGAACTTTCTAGGCGACTACCCCCCAGTCCCTTTTCTTGGGTGGAGTTGAATGTTGGAATTAGTAGGTGTAGCTAAGAAGTTGTCTTCGCTGCCTTTCTGAACTGAACTCCTAGCATTTGCTTATGCAAACATTCCCATATTAGAAAAGCTTGCTACATAGTAAAGAAAGCCCTACGAAAAACAGTAATTCTTCAGAGTATAAAATAATCCTGGAAAACATTACCCCTGCGGGGTGTGTACCACTCACAAAGTTGTAGGCAGTCCTGCTTTCTCCCCGGGGGATGTTCACGTGACTTTGCCTCCCTGCAGCCAAACTCTTGGCACCAACGGGCAAATCAGACTAACCCAGAAGAGCAAAACCCAACACCAAAGTTCATCATTTCCAGATGCAGATCTTTATTTAACATAGCTATTTAGAATTAGATCATGAAAATACATATATTTCTCTCAGACAGGTGTGACATAACTATTTTCTGGTTTTCTCTCCAGAATGGGAAGATTTGTCATCCTCTGTTGTACTGAGCAATGGAGAACCTCACAGCGGTGCGAGCGGAGTGTGGCATACAGAGCGTGACCAGTGGTTTTGAGAGAAGGTGGAACTGGGAATGTTGGTGCCCAAGTCTACTTTTAATGTAGTCATTATCTGTGTGTAGAAATATCGCCCTGTTCCCAATCCCTCAGTCATAGTAGCTCCAACAAAGAGTTGTCGGATTTTTTGTGGTGGTCTACTCCTGTCGTTACAATTGAATCAATTGCTGCTTGTTATTGCCTTATGTTCCCACGCATAAATTACTGGGTTTATTCCAAGACTTTTTTCCCTGTCTCTCTCTGAGTTTGCAGAAGATTGAATTTGGCATTGATTCAGATCAAATAATTCAAATGTCATTTTTGCCTAGTATTTAAACTAAGGCTGGGTGTGGGTTCATGACTAAAATAAAGCCTCTTACCTAGCAGTTTCAGTCAGTTGGTCTATTTGTCACAGGATATTACAGAAAGTGTGGTATGCACAGAATTATGCATGCACTTTTCAGCCATCTAAAATGGAGGATAAATTGAACATGTCATAGTTCTAGGGTAGTAATTTATATTAAGTACAAGCTGGGAAGGGACTGGAGCCAAAAGCTCAGATCTAAATTACCTCGAGTTCCAGAGAAATTTTAATCCAAATAAAAACTTCACAGCTGTTCATTACATAATTAAGTGATCCAACAAGAGACCATGTCTCAGCACTCCCAAACTGAAGAATTTACACGAAAACTGAAACTTTGTGGTGACGTCCACAGATGGTCTGACCCTAATCACCAAAGTTCTCTGTGCACAGTTATTGCCTCTTGACTTCTGCTCTCTGTTGTAGCCACCCCGAATGTCTCTGTTGGCTTTGCATATATCCCCATTCTGTGTAAAGGAACTTTTTCAGCGCTATGATATTTCCTCACTCAGAGTGTATTTTGAGGTTTCACAAACTCATGATTTTTCATATAGGGACTATTGAAGTCAGTGTCATGGCCTTCTTTTCATTACAGGCGCTTATTCAAGGTTTGATTTGCAAGGGTGTCTCTTCCTTTTGGCAAGCCCGGGAATTGCCTGCCTTTCAAATTTCTGTGAATGTAGATACCACCAGCAATGTCCAGGTTTGAGAGAAGAAAGGAAAACATTGTAATTTCTTGCTCCATCTGTGTGGTCTTCCCTACAGTCTGTGCCAGCTTCTGCTTCTAGTCAAAACCCGACCACTTTTTAATGTCAGTAATCAGCCAACATAGACGTATAGTGAAATCTCTTCTTTCGGTAAAATAGTTCTTACTTTTCTATGCAGAATCTTTCCTAATCCAACCTTCTTTTACCAGGCATAATTAATTTCCCCTTAATAAAAGGTAATCTATCCTCCTCCCACAATAAAATGTAGCTGTAATAGCCTGCCCCAGGATTAAACCCTCTCTCTGCAGTATTTCACAAAAGAACCTCTTAGACCCGACCCAACACAAATCAAAATTGATTCTTTCCCATAGGCCAAAACACCTTCTTCCCCTCAAAATAAACTCTTCTCCTGACATTAAATTGTAATGACACTTGCACATTCAGGAAGTCATGGTGCAGCAGAATGATAGTAGTCCTAGAGACACTTCAGCCTTTTCATTTACTGCAAGCATCATCCCTCTGCCTTTCATCAACCCATGATGTAAAAGGCCAGGTCTGGTCTATGAGGGGACGGAGCAGGAAATGTCACAGGCTGGAGATTGCTGCCTTCTGCTCCAGCACGGGCACCTGGGCTCCAGCTGGGGCTTCAGAGCTCTTCAGGGCAGGGTGTGACTGGAGAAAAAGGATGTTGGGCGTTATTGCCACCACTGATACATTCCCCAAGTAAACACTGATTGAAATAATGGAAGTAAAAGGCAATATATTTAAAATCGGCAAAAGTAATACACTTGCGAACATGCTGGCAAATGGTATCTTTGAGGCCGAGCGCTTAGCAGGATTCAGTAAAAGGTTATGCATACATATTCATACATTTATGTGGGGAATTAGATTGGACCTGATAAAAATTCATAATGGATATAAATGTTCACAGTTCAGGGCATAAATCAGCCGCCAGCCTGAGGTTAGAAAATAACTTCCCCTATAGTCAGGTTGTTATATAATTACCCATTATACTTGTGGAGGGGGGGAAGGAGGTTGAAGAATAGGGCAATTTCCTCAGAGACATCTGGGAATTACTATTGGCAGACAACTAATTTAGATTTGATCTGGTATGGAAGCTCTTATTACATCAAATAATGTAATTTAGAATTAAAGCCTATGATTTATTTTGTATTTCTTGCTCTTTATGTAATCAAGTTCATGCCTGAGGGTAACTGCAAGCCTTTCCCTTGTAAGCCAGCCAAAGTTAGTGAAATTCACTGCGCTGTGTTTTCTCACAGAACCTCTTTAAAAACAGCTTCAAATTTTCCAAGGCAGTCAGGCAGAGTCCCAGGAATTTAGTTTGTTGAAAAGTCAGCCAACTAATATAGCCAACTTACTGTCTCTATTCGCAGAGAAAAAAATTGCATGCATGTACTGCAGTAAAAATCTCATGTTCTGAAAAGTTCTCATTCTCATTAAGTTTACATAATAACCTAAAAAGGCTTGCAGAGCTCCTGAGCATCACAAATTATAGCACGTGGGCTACTCCAGGCCTGCTTTTTCTGCTTGCTATTGTCAGCTCACCTAAGCAAAAGACACGTGTTCGGCAGACTTGTTTTCATCAAGAAACACGCATACCTCCAGCTCTCGTTGCACCTGCAGCCTGCAAGCTAACATAACACACACCGCACGCTAGTAAAAATAGCCTTTGTGACCTTGCAAACAGATAGCTTGACTGGAAATCAAATTCTTAATCAATTGATTAAGAAACTGTGAGTGAATGCAGGAAATTATTTACATTCGCTTCAGGGGTGAAGGGATACTAGCTGCGTTCTGCTGTAGTTTCTGGAATCCATGTGACACACTTAACGTTATTACAGCATAAATTATCATAGCAATAGATGTGGGAAACTGAGAAACATTTATTAATCAAACATCTCACCAATTTTCACAAAAAAATTGGTGCTTGGCATCAATCTCTCTTAAGCAAAATTTCTCTTTTGAGTGAGTAGTACTAGAAATATTGCACAGCGATCGCTCAACATCTGGAAGGTTCTAGGGCCACAGTCAACAAACACTCTGGTCTTCTTAAGAAAATTTCTTGTTGTGCAAACTTGAGTGATCTGTTCAGACAGATTTATAACAGGAATGGCTGAAGAGAAGGCAGCAGACGTAATGTAGTAGTGTTTTTAGAGATTTCGAATTATATTCCATAAAAATCTGACTTGAGAAATGCATTCAAGCTGGCTTTGCTGGGAAAGCTGTGGGTTTGTTGTGGAGCACGCATCCCGACGGCGGGCGAAGACACCCGCTCCCAGCCAGGGTTCCCCCGGCTCGGTGCCCAGCAGGAAGGTGTGGGAGGCAGGAGGCTTTGCAGGCTCCAGTTACCAGGCTGTCCTCGTTTAACACGCGAGGGCTGCAAGACTAACGTGACTGCTTTATGGCTTTCTCAGAACAAATAGGGCAACTCCCTTAAGCACAATTAACTCTTAACAGTGGCAACGTTATCAGCCCTGCAGCTGAATCTCTAATGAGGGTTATGATTGTATGGGGTGGGCCTTGCTGGGACCATTTGACACCAGTCTTCTGCCAGTCACATACGCAGTTTTGTGGTGTCTCCTGCCTGCTTATGTCCTCCTGCTGCTGCTAAGGACACCCTGCCAGCAGCAAGCTATTTCCCTGGGAAGCTCTCAGGCTGCTTACAGCCCAACTGCCTCCTTCTGCCAGCTCCCAGACTGCTGCTCCAGCTCCCATGTAGGCTTCTCCCTCTCGAACATGGCTTACAGTACGCCAGAAACCCCAGTGTGTACTAGAAATCTCAATACAGTGTTGCAAAGACATACAATATATTGAACTGTGAGGGGATGTTTGGGGTTTGATAGATATGGGTGTGAGGACTGACTTTTTTTAATATTCTCATCAGGAAAATATTTCTTTGGCATGATGCTGACATTTACAATTGTACATCACAAAAAGCTGCAAATATCAATGAAGAGAAAATTATAGATGGGGTGTAAAGAAATGATGCACTCAAAAAGTAATCGTTTTCACCTGGAATAAGGCAAATTGATAAACAGTGTACAAATAATCCAAATAATTTTTTAGTGGAAGAAATAGCCTGAACAGCATGAAGTGGAAAAGAGAACGATGGGAAACTCTCCTTCTCCCCTGGCAATCAGATGCAAGTTTGCACAGGATATGGCAAGGCAAAAGAGCAGTGTCATTTTGGACTCCACATGAAGAGCTGTAACAGCATTAGGTTAAGTCATTTTCTTTATGATTTTGGCCTAAAATATTCAGTTCTATCCACAGCAGTATCAAAAAGACAAAAGATAAATGAGAAAGAGTTCTGAAAAAAGCCAGAAAACCAATCAACGGCTGGAGGCCAGATTTATTTGGAAATAAAATGTATTATGTTTAACTTGTCCAAACCTTTAAGGGTGATTAAGGAGAACCCATAATGGATGACTTCTTCTGGAACGGAGTACTTAGAAATACAAAGTGAAAAAAAAAGGGTCAGCAGGTCATGGGCTGCCAGAGATCCCAACACTGCTTTGTTAGCTGCTGCTGCTGAGCAGCCGCCAAATTACTCTCGTAGCAGATCCCAAAAGAGTGCATAAAAATTAGAGTTGCCTTTATATTCTGAGAATCAAGTTTAGTCTTTGTTTCCTCAGAAACTCACTTTCACAGACAAACCTCCCTGCTTCCACCACATATTTAAATAAAAAGTAGGCCCACGGTCCAGTACAGTGCTGAGGCTCACCCGGTTGCTTGGTATTGCTTCCAGTTCAAACACTGTCTTCGTTCATCCCTAGGCCTGTGTGCTACCCTCTCCCAACAGCACGCTGAGGGAGATGAGGTTAGCAGCAAAGCTCATGGGTAGCAAAGGCATGTACAGCATGACACATTTAGGAGAGGAGAAAGAGATGCAAGTTGAGATAGAAAGGAAAAAAATAAAGAACCAGGAAAAATGCCAAGAGAAACATCTCGACTTTATGGCTTCTGCATTTCTGACCGCTGCCTTCACACCAAGGCATCGAGGACACATGGACGCTGGAAGCCAGTCTGCGCCACTTGTTGAAGGTGTTCCCTCTGCTGCCCAGCTATCAGTGAGGCTGCACCGGCATTGCCGCACAGCACTGGCGCCTGCCCTCCTGCCTGCGCCCGTCTCCAGAGCCCCGCGCACGCCGGGGAGCCAGCACCCCAGCAGATACCTCGGGGCAGGCTGGGCACTGGCGGCTGCTGATGGCGAACGGGCTGCCTGGCTAGCAGCCCTGCGGACAAGGAGCGGAGCATCCCGCGCGTCCGGCTGCTCCGAGAGCAGCTCGCGCAGAACAGCGTGAATGGAGTCAGCAGGTTGCTTATACTTTAAACATGGTAAGTAAGGACTGCTTGCTGGGTTAGCAGAATATATGGGGCATGACAAGAGGCTGAAGCAGTAAACAACATATTATATATCCCCATGCCATGTGACTGCCAGGAGGAAAATCTCAAAAGAAGAGAACAGGAAAGAAAAAAAAGTGGCAATAAAGCAGCCAGCTTCTCCCTTTCTCTTTGTAAATCAGAACAGGAAATAACCTGGGGTTTCCCCTATTTAGCAAACACTTTTGTTATAGCAGAGGACATATAGAATGGTGAGTTAGAGGATAAGGAAGGTATTTCTTAGAAGAAATTATGAACGTATCATAGATTAAACACTATTTGAGTTATTAATTCTATTTGTATAGATACTGCTAGTATACTAAAATACTTTGATAGGACAGATATTCTACCCGATGTTTGCGTTACCTCTTGCATCAGAAAATGAAAGTCAAAGAGATCTCAATATTATTCTCGCTTTCACACTTTCTGGATTTTTTGGGGGGTGGAAGGGGCAACAAAAAAGTGCATGGACAATTATAGTATGCATTTGAGAAATGTGCAGGCTCTCTGCACTCCTGGGAACACGTGAGGATTTAAAGGGAAGGATAGGCAGGCAGGAGCTGGGTCAGCACACCTATGGCGTAAGTGGATTCCAACACCAAGAGGATGGTGGGGAGTTCAATGGCATATCAGGCATAGGGCTTTGACTCCAAAGCACGTGATGCACTTTAGACTCTTTGTAACGTGTTTATTTATAGTTAGTCTGGGTTCAGCAGCTGAAGTCACAAAACTAAGTCTTTTAAAACTATTCCCAGGATATTCAGTGGAAGGCAGGTTGCAAACATTTCTATTCACAGAATTTATCTTAGATTTTAAATTGCTAAATAATCGGCGTCATTAATTCTGAAGGAACTTATTCCTTCATCTATTTTAGCTTATTTCAATATTTAATTCTAGAATAGTTATTCTATTCTAGAATTATTCCAGAGTTGTCTTGGCTCCAGAAGGTCATAGAAGTATCTTTCATCAGACATACTGATACTGTAGTATGCCCTGGGTAAAACAAGAATTAGGATTCTAGTTGACTTAGGAACACAGATCATATCATTTAATATCTTCAGATGCCAGGACATTAAAACTTTCAATTGTTTTCCCACCAAACTGAATGAGGCAGTTCATTAATACAATTACCTCTGTATAATTGGAAACTAAATCAAGGATGACTGTGTGATTTGAATATTACTTTAAACAATTTCATTTTTATGATGCTATTTTGGTGTACATGATATCACCAAATAGCTTATTCACTTTCCTGCTGACTGTGATTTTAGTTTGCGTTTTTATTTGAGAAGGAAGAGGCACATTTTCAACCTTTCTAGTTTTCTGGGATACAGTGTGCATTGCTTTTAATTATTTAGGCTGACACATATTAACGCTAGAAGTCCGTAGTCCATAGTGAGTGAAACGAGATGGAAGGACCCAGTGGATTATAACTGCCCCGGGAAGAGGAGCAGGCACCAGAGGTCTTTGGGAAAGGCCCTTACTGGAAAACAGGAATTTGGGGTAAACAACCAACACAGAACTTGAGCGTTGTGAAGGATTTCCCCTGCTCCTTTCAGAGAAGCATCCCTAAGCGCTGCCGGTTCAGTTGTTTGGAAAGAAGCAGTTTTAAAGTATTTGGACAGGTAATAGGGACAAGGGCCACAGACTACTCACTCTGTGTCACGGTCTGTTTGGATCTCTCAAAATTACAGGACAACATACTCTGTAAATTAAACTTTATTTTATGAGCTCATTAGGAAAGAAAACAAACACAACAAACAAGGGCTCAATCTCCTTTGTACAGGCTAGTCTAGCATGTGAATTCACTAATTCATCACTTAAGTTATGAGGCTTCTAACTCACAAGTTCTCTGATTCATAACTCAAAATTCATTACCTCATAACTTGCAACTCGTGCACCTATAAGCAAAACAATTACCTAGCCAATGGTGAGAGTGCTCATCCTTCCTCCTCCATCATGGTGCAGGTGTCCCCTGTATCACACCAGGAAGCACAAACATCAGTGTTTTATCAACACTGCTTTCATCACAAATCCAAAACATAGCACCATACAAGCTACTATGAAGAAAATTAACTCCATCCCAGCCAAAACCAGTACAATCTCCACAACTTACTCCATACCATTTACATCATGCTCACGTCCCACACTACCCAACAGATCCTCATTAGCCACTTTCCCCCTTCCCATCCTTTGATATATACACAGATATCATTCCATTACTCTATGGAACACCCCTGAAAAATGTCCATAAATGTCCATGAATTGAGTTCATTAGTCCATGACTTGGATTCTATCTGTTATGGTGGTCACTCAGGACAGGAGAGGTGGTGTGTTGCGTGGAGTTACTGGGCACCAAAGCCAGCTCAGGCAGGGTCACTGCCGCACTTGCGCTGCTTCTTGTAAGGCTTGTCCTCCACTGGGATACTACTTCCTATAACAAGCAACTCTGATCATAGGTTACAAGAATTTAAAGGTATATCTATTACAATCTCTGCCTCTGGTCCCTTTGGACACCACAGTGTACTCCTCCTCTTGCCTTTGCTCCAGCGTGGACTTATCCACAGCCCCCAGTCCCTTAGGGGTGGACCTGCTCCAGTGTGGACTGACTTGCTCATGGGCCACAATCTCTTCAGGGGTATACTTGATGTGGACTTATGCACAGCTATGGTCACTTTAAGGTGTACCTCCTCTGGCGCAGCCTTATCCATGGGCCGCAGTTCCTTCAGGGGTGTACCCGCTGTGTTGTGGACTTATCCATGGCCACACATGCTTCGAGGAGTACCTTCTCCAGTGCAGACTTATGCTTGGGCCACAATCCCTTCAGGGATATACCTGCTGTGGTGTGGACATATCCGCAGTCACAGATGCTTCTGCTCTGACGTGGACTTATCCACAGCCACACACACTTCGGGATGTCCTGCTCCAGCATGAACTTATCCACAGGTCAAGTCCCAGCAGAGCAGCACAGGAACAGCAGCGGTGCCCTGGCCATCAGCCAGGCCAGCCGCTGCTGTTATCAAAACGCTCCCAGGCACAGCAGGGTGAGATGATAAACCCTACAGCAAGCAGCAAAAGCAAACGGCAGCCGCTAATGAGCACTAGACTCCAATGTACAGCAAGGCAAGCAAGCCCCATGGCAAGCACAGGACCCTGCCAATTCATAGCTAAACAACTATAACAGATACAAATTCAGTCTAGCAAACTCCAATTAAATCTATCATTACCTCGAACCCTTTGAGCCCCATGTTGGGCTCCAAAAAGGACTGTCATGGTTTAACCCCAGTGGGCAGCTCAGCCCCACACATCCATGCACTCACTTTCCCCCAGTGGGATGGGGGAGATAATCAGAAGGGTAAAAGTGAGAAAACTTTTGCGTTGAGACAAAGACAGTTCAGTATGTAAAGCAAAAGCTGTGTGCACAAGCAAAGCAAAACAAGGAATTGATGCACTGCTTCCCACCAGCAGGCAGGTGTTCAGCCATCTCCAGGGAAGCGGGGCTCCATTGCATCTAGTGGTGACTTCGGAATAGAAATGCCGTAACTTTGAAAGTCCCTCCCCCCTTCCTCCTTCTTCCTCCAGCTTTGATTGCTGAGCACAACATTGTATGGTATGGGATATCCCTAGGGTCAGCTGGGGCCCACTGTCCCAGCCATGTCCCCTCCCAGCTCCTCGTGCACCCCCAGCCCACTCACTGGTGGGGCAGCCTGAGAAGCAGAGAAGGCCTTGACACTGTGCGAGTACTGCTCAGCAATAGCTAAAACATCCCCATGGTATCAACAGCTTTCATCACATAGCACCATACGAGCTACTATGAAGAAAACTAACTCTATTCCAGCCCAAACCAGACGAGTAACTAAAAAAATATATATTGTTTAATTGACCAGAAAGTCAGCATGAATTTTCACCGCATGAAAGACACAATAATCTCAACAACTAAGAAATGTCCTTTATCTTGTTTTTTATTAAGCTAACTTAATAGGAGGTGAATTCTGAATGTGTAATATTGGTAAAATGCGCACCCGGAATTGCCTGCACATAAGCATCTGTAGATTACAGAAAGCTCTTCTGAAAAATATTATCTGTTGAGTAGATCAGGCTGGTGCTGCGAAATGAAGGACTGCAGACTGATACTGTCATGACAGCAGTCCTTCTCCTCTGTGAATGAAAAGGGCGGTCATGCAAAGTGCCTCCAAAGGCTTCGAAAATACTGCCACAAAGTAGTTAAATCGTCCTTACAAGCTCTTTTATCTGTTTTAAATTCATTGTTCCCAAGAATTTTTAAACGTGAAATTAATTTTTATGTTTAAGTCATCAAGACATAATAAGACAGAAACTCTGACAGTCATGCATTCAAACCAGTTCAATGTCAGTTCATCCTATAGGATGACACAAGTACCGGCAAGATAAATCATTCCTGATTCCTTGGAGCTAAATTCAAAGTTCAACTTTCCTTAGGAAGAATAAGGGTCTATATTCTACTTGTTCATGCTCATGTACAAAGTCCTACCACTTCTTGTATTTTTGTGATTCCTGGGAATGAGATCATAACTAATACTTAAAGTCTGGGATGTGGGAAAAGGTTGTAGACATATGGTTACTATTTGACTAGTACTAGAGATAGGGTCTTTTCCATGAAGTGAAGAAAGAACCAGCTACTGTACTTTAAACTGTACATTAACCTCATCTAACGTTTAGATGGTAAGGACTAGGGAAGATGAATTCCAACCATCGTGGCTGAGGACACACCATCTTATGCCAACAACTAAGCAGGGATCCATGGTCCATCTGATGACTTTGCAATGTAAGAAGGGAACAGAGCTTGTGCCACACGTGATGCTGATTCCAGGGTCCTTAGTTTACATCTCGTGCAGAGCTCTCTGTAAAATAGCAGAAGTCTCCTTGTCACTGAGTGAAAAATGAGTTTTGTTTCCTTGAAGCCTTTCATCGGTGTTTTTCTAGTGACATCACAGGGACTCATATTAAAATGAAAAGTTCTTATTAAAAATGTAACATTGAAAAAATGTCTCATCAAAATCCCAGATCCTGAGAGTTGTTTCTCATTACAGTCTCAGTCAAAATAGTCACCAGTTCAAAGTTCAGAAATTCAGTGTGACTGAAATTCACTGGGCAAGCCAAGACTTGTCTCCAACATTTTTTGGAGGTTTGAAAGATTTTATTCCAACAGATATTTTCCTGCATTGCCCTTTTATTTGAAGATACTCAAACTAGCAAGGTTTTAAAAATGTGTATTTTCAGCAGTAGGTGGCACTATGAAGTTTCTATCTCATAATTATTCTAATATGAAATAATCTAAAATGTTATGCAGATACATTAGAAAGAACTTTATCAAAATGTTATTAATAGTCCATTATCTGAAAACATGGCCAGATCTTTCCATTCTCCTATCATTTTTAAAAGAGCATGAAAATATTTCAGAATAAATTCTAATAATAAAATAAATGTTTTCCTAAATATTACGATCGACAAAAAGTCTCATGCAAGAATAGGAATAATGAGAATGTCTAATATAAAAATAGGCAACTCGTAAAATTTCAAATTATACGTTACAAAAAGTTCTCTATACTCTTTGCTACTGCTCAATAAAGAACCACCGTGGCTTGTTCTTGAATATACTACTTCAAATTTCCTGGAAACTGTATCTCTCTTCTTTGCATATGAGCTGTAATATTGCAATAATGGGTGTCAATACATATAGATTAAGTATGTAAGTTTTGTAAGGTAAATGAGAGTATACTAACAGGAATACAGCAAATGGAAAAGCATTTGGATTTTTCTATATCCCAAATAAACTCCGGGATTAGAAAGATGTGATGTTAATTGGAAACATTTTCTTCAAAACTTCACTATACAAAACACTATATAGGGCAACTAACAAACAAGCCTCTGTTTGCAGGTATTTCAGGTTGTCTAATCAAATGATATTGCAGAAGCGTTGCTCACAGTTTGTTTCAGAAAGCTCCTAGTGCCAGATACCCTGTTTGTCAGCAGCGTGCAGTGGGAACAGTGCAGTGAGAGACAGCATTTTCACTAAGCTGGTTTTTGGATGGCTGCCTTACTTGTCAGAAATGAAGCGCTGGTCTGCCTGAGCTCAAGGTGTGAAGGAAAGGAGAAAAGAAATTAAGCAAGGAACACAAACGAAATATATAGCAAATACTCTTTTATCTGGCCTGGCCAGAAAGTGTCCTTGCCTTCTTTTTTTCGCTCCAAGCTCCAAGCAAGCTGCTTAGCTTTGCACACTATTTCTGCACTATGATACAATCTGTCCCAACACCCAAGATTCACATTTGCTTTTATTTTGCTTTCTATGAAATAAAGCATGTCGAAAAGACACCTTTATAGCTTCAGAGCACTTTTTCACAAACTGACATTGTGTATTACTCATTTTGTGCTAACGTGGTCTGCTTGCTGTTTCTCTTATAATACTGAAAAAGTCAAAAGCTGGTGCTTAATAAAAACATAATTTGCCAGGAGCTGGCAGCAGCTGTTCTCCAAGGTTTTTTAACCTGTGAGAGCCCACTTCTGTTTCAGAGCCCTGTTTCTCCAGAGTCTCCAACAGGGTCCTTTCAGCTGGATTCAGTTTGGTTTGCTTTTTAGACCACAGAACAAAGTGGTACCACAAAAATAACACACAGGAATACACTTTGAATTTTGCTGCTGGTCTCCGTTACAAACGATTTATTGTCGCCACGCATTCTCCCTCCAAGGAGTTAAAGCCACGGCACCGTAAGAGCTGCGTCAATACACCTACCTCATTCAGTGGTGCAGCACATGTTCTGCTCAGACCTCCAGAACATGTGTAGTGGCTCCATGGATGTGTTTTAACCAAACTTTCACTGCGAGGCGAGTGCTTCCACTCTATCGAGTACAGTTATCAAACGTGCATAGAATAAATCTACTTAGATTGCAGGTGCTTCCTTCAGGTGGATACATCAATTTCACATAATTACAGCACACAGTATCTTTGGGATGACACCCATCTGCAAGATGATGGTGCAAAAACTTTTTTAAAACATTGCAGATTTATCAAATTTATGCAATCTCGCTACTTTTTTAATTCATAAAGTGCCATTCGAACCTTGTAGGGCAAACATGAAAATTAAGGTTTTCGCACCAGCCGCGTTCCGCCTCGGCAGGTCGCACCAACAGAGCTCAGCGGTTGTGAACACCCGGAGCAGGCTCCGGTTGGGGAGAGGAGGCGGCGGCGACACCCTGGCCACAAGCCACTCAAGCTAAGGAAGCACCCGCAAGGGAGTAGTCACATCTTCTGTGGCGGCTAGTAAGGAAGTCCCAAGGCCATGCTGCTTGGTTACGTTAGATCGTTGAAGGTATCCTCAAAAATGGGCTCGAGGGGCGACCAAAGGCTCCTTTGAGAGGCAGAGATGGCCGCATGCCGTCAGCCAGGCTACAAACACAACGGCGGCCGTCGCGCCCTGTCCAAAGCCGTGTCCAGCGTAACGAACTGGCGGCTGGGCTGCGACTTGTGTTTCCAAGTTGGATCCCGCTGGCTCCCCGATTCGAGCCAAGACGCTCCAGCGGTTCGGCAGCCGGGACGCGGGCCCCGCGGCCCACCCGCCCTGAAGCAGGCTCGGCTTTTGGCTGCCCCGCGGCCCAGGGTCGCGACCGAGGAACAAGACGACGTACGTTAGGTCGCCGGAGCGGCCAAGAGGCCGGTACCGAGGACGCTGCTTGCGCTGTGGGGGGCCTGGTCTCAGGGCTTTGGCCCCGGAGCCCCCCGTCTCTGTGTTGGCAGGTTTGTGAGTTAACCGGTACCCGTGGGTCCCCCCACCGGCCGCTGCGCTGAGGCGCCGGGGAGAACGCACAGAGCCGCCCCCGGCTCCGGGGGCCCCGCTGCGGCCGGCCGTTACCGGGGGCAGGGCGGGGGCAGAGGGTCTGTGGCGTCGGGGCCGCGGCAGCGCCGGGG
>Ga0065711_1031299_pt1 | contig 30049 bp, 32 predicted proteins | sample Hoacrofraction12_FD_59098 | JGI IMG/M metagenome (GOLD analysis project Ga0065711, IMG submission 59098) | Hoatzin crop microbial communities from Cojedes, Venezuela - Epithelial fraction 12 v2 (version 2) | ecosystem: Host-associated > Birds > Digestive system > Esophagus > Crop | place...
GTACTCCAGATGGGGCCTCACTAGGGCAGTGTAGAGGGGAAGGAGAACCTCCCTCGACCTGCTGGCCACACTCCTCCTAATGCATCCCAGGATCCCATTAGCCTTCTTGGCAGCCAGGGCACACTGCTGGCTCATGGTCAACCTGTTGTCCACCAGCACTCCCAGGTCCCTCTCCACAGAGCTGCTCTTCAGCAGGTCCACCCCAAGCCTGTACTGGTGCATGGGGTTGTCCCTCCCCAGATGCAGGACCCTGCACTTGCCCTTGTTGACTCACTTTAAAATCAGGGAAAAGAACTTCCCCATGGAGGAACTGTCAGCACTGGTGGAAACATGACAGCTTACACCCAGGGAAATGACAGGTAAGACTCGTGGATATACAGCTGCTTACACCCAGCAAAAACCATGAAAACTTTCGCCAGCAGAACAAACATTCAGGACACTTTGCAAGTCTCTAACAGCTACTGGAAGGATACGGAGGATGGACATTAAAATGCACACATCAAAATACAGGTATATCCTTAAAAATACAGACTTATCCTTTGTGTGCCTGGCACCTTACCCGGCCGGCCGTTCGCCCCCCATTCCCTCTCTGGGGGAAGAGTGGCTGGAAAGCTGACCGGTGGAAAAGGACCTGGGGGTATTGGTCGACAGTCGGCTGAACATGAGCCAGCAGTGTGCCCAGGTGGCCAAGAAGGCCAACGGCATCCTGGCTTTTATCAGGAACGGTGTGGCCAGCAGGAGTAGGGAGGGGATCGTGCCCCTGTGCTCAGCACTGGTGAGGCCGCACCTCGAGTACTGTGTTCAGGTTTGGGCCCCTCACTACAAGAAGGACATTGAGGTGCTGAAGCGTGTCCAGGAAAGGGCAATGAAGGTGGTGAAGGGTCTGGAGAACAAGTCTGATGAGGAGCGGCTGAGGGAGCTGGGGCTGTTCAGTGTGGAGAAGAGGAGGCTGAGGGGGGACCTTATTGCTCTCTACAGCTACCTGTAAGGAGGTTGCAGTGAGGTGGGTGTCAGTCTCTTCTCCCAAACACCTAGTGATAGGATGAGCGGAAATGGTCTCCAGTTGCATCAGGGGAGATTTAGATTGGATACTAGGCAAAATTTCTTTACCAAAAAAGTGGTCAAGCATTGGAACAGGCTGCCCATGGAAGTGGGGGAGTCCCCATCCCTGGAGATGTTCAAAAAATGAGTAGATGTGGCACTTCGGAATATGGTTTAGTAGGCGTGGTGGTGTTGGGGTGATGGTTGGACTTGATGATCTTAGAGGTCTTTTCCAACCTTAATGATTCTATGATTCTATGATTTTTTTATGACTTTGGGCTGGCGATTTTGCCCTCTCCACCGTAAGTTCAGAAGCAATGCAAGAAGCCGGCACTGCTTGCAGAGGCGTTGCCAAGTTTTGCAGAGTCTATAGGTGATGGCCACTGAAGCACCCCTTCCCACTCATTTCCACAGGGTGCACCTCCCCCACTGGTTTTCTGCTGGAAAAAATAAGAGCCTCAAGGATGCTCTAGCTTAGATAAAACAGGATTTTCCACTCTTGCGTGTAAACTGTCCCCATTCAAAACCCATATATAACTGCTGCCCAAGTCTAGTCTAAAACCCTGGGGTGCCTCCTGCTCTCCACTCCCCAGAGGTGTAGGGAAAATTACTGTTGCCCAATGAAATCTCTGCTAAACCAAAAATCTACAGTAATGCTCTCTTTTAGCAATTTATTCCACAAAGACCAGCACCCAAGAAGGCTGTCTCCAAACACCAGTACAGCTTGAAGGGTTGGTCCAGAGACTCTCTAGGATCTAGTAAGGGTTGAAGTCACCCTGCTGCCCATTCAGGCACAAAAATAGTCTCCTTCCTCTACTCATCTGCCTGCTTTCATGGAACACAAAGGAACATCATGGTTCTGAGACCTAAAATCCTTCTTTCAAATATGGTTTTCAATGGCCCGTGGAGTCAAAGGTTGCTGGAGTGGGAAGTGCAGGCTGACAGAGAGACTGCTAGTCCTGTTTTCTTAGGAACCTATGCTAAAAAACGTCTAGGCAAAACATTTCAACTTCAAAAAAATAATAGTTTCTACTTGGCTATCTATGTGACGCAGATCTGCAAATAGCTTTGGTTGACCTGTGGCTGAATGTATTTGGAGAATAAACACAGTGATTGAAAACTTTCCCCAGATCTAAGAGTGAAAACCACATCGGCCGTGCAGCTCTCAGCCCTCTCCTGGACCAGCTGTTAATCAGGGGCTCATACAGCAGCAGTGAGGAGATGGGGAGGGGGCAGAGGGCCATGCAAACACTCCATACAGCTGTTTTTCACCAAGTGTCCCATACTTTTAAGAACCCTACTCTGTTAAAAGCCTTAATGAGGATGTGACAACCTGGCCCAGGTGCCCACTAAGATGAATGTGATTGCTAAGAGATGACCTGTAGGATTAGAAAGCCCGGGGACTGTAAAGCGTCTGCGGGTCTTGGCTGCCCCACATTGTGGAAACTGCCTGCTCTGCTCCTCTGCCAATGCCTCCTACCCCACTGCAGAGCAGTGACATTCTGTCCTGGTTTGGCCTGTCAGCCAGAGGGGACAGCTGTAAGCTGCAAATGTCTTTGCTGAAACACCTTGGCTTAAGACAAGGGGAAGATATCAAGACAGTGAAGACACATCTTCACATCATGGAAAGGCACAGCCAGGTGTGGACCTCAGGGGGAGAAAAACCATCCCTAACGCTTTCCCTTCTCCCTTGCTCTCCTCATTTGCACACTCCAAATGCCTTGGGCTTCTCATTGCCCATTGTGGCCCCAGACAGCCCTTCCCAGTGTGCCCCTAGAAGTTACCTTTGCAGGGTCTTCTCCTAGAAGCCGTTATGAAGCCCCTCGTGTAAACAACATCTTGGGAGGGACGATCTATTTTTAAAAGTGTGAGAGGTAGAAATAAGCCACGAGTGTTCAGCAGGGATCTGGTACTGTGACTAGAGCAGTCTCAGCGCAGTGGGGAAGGACCTGTGCTTCTCTCCCCTGAACTCAACACCTCCCTAGGATGCCAAACCAACGAGCACTTCACAGAGAGAAAGCCTTAACCCCAAAAGGCGGATTTTGCCAGACAGCAATCCTCACACAAAATCCAAAGGATAAGGGCCATCTCTAAGACCAAAGTGTTGGTAATCAGAAGCATCCTTTTCAGTATCTGAAGCTGGTGAACCTATGACTTATTCTTCTGGAACTACAGGGTGGATGATGGGGACTCCATGGCACTGAACCAACAAACTGTCAGGAAGGCCATGTGTTTCCAGACCCAACTGTGCAAACAATGTTTGCAGTGCAAGAAGGGGTTTAAGGTGACTGAGGAAGAGAGGTCCTGGGCATGGTGTGGCTCCTGGAAGCCAGTGGGAAGCTGGCTGTGACCAAGCCAGATGAGCAGGCAGAAATCCAGCCAAATGCTCGAAGGTCCTGACCAACACTGAAGCCACTGTGCTAAAAAATACCCACCAAACTCATTTTTAACTGCCTACAAGCCAGCTGGCTCCCCGCAAACCAACACATCCTGTGGAACCTGTGTCCACACCCAGCACCTGCCGGGCTGTGGACAGCACAGAGGACAGCAAGGCCTGTGACAGGCATGGACATCCCAGATCCTTTGAGCATACTGGGGCTGCCACATCTGTACTTCTGTCCTGCCACCCCTTTAGCAGCACTGGCCATGGGAGATGGCCTTTGGGCACCAGTCTGCCACCCAGAGACACCTGGTCCTTACTGGGGGCAAATCACAGCACCGCATAACGGCACAGCTTGTTCACACACACGCTTGTGCTCTAGCAGCTAGAAATTGCTCCCCAGTTCACTGTTGACCACAGAGGGGAGGCCTGGAAGCAACACACACGGTGTGAGTTCCTAGCCCTTCCTTGCGTCCCAACCAGTGACTGCCATGGGACAGCCACAGAACTCCCTCTTCTGGCCACTGCGCAGTGCCTGAGCCTCCCCAAGTGCTCTGCCATCGCCTCCCCTGGATCCATCCCCAGTGGAAAGGTTTCTTCATTGCTTTAAACTGGATGCACTAGGGAAGCAAATGCAATCCCTTCTGTTTCCACGTATTTCTCCCTGATCCTCTTTCAAAGCTTCCTGAATTGCAGAGACCACCAAAAAAAGAAGCCGCAACCCCCCATGGACCAAAAAGCCACAATGATGATGAACCAAGCCCACCTTGGAAGCCTGGCGGTGAGATAGGGTGGGATGGGAACAGGTAAGGAAACCCAGTGGGGTGGTCATACTGCTGTATGTTCCAGTTGTCCCACCCAAATACAAATAGCCCATTAGAGCTCTCTAAGGGCCACTCTCGGGCTGCTCTACACTATGCCAGAAACTGGTCAGCCCCAGAGGGGTTATTCACTCACCTGTAAGGCGAGGCGGTACCCCAGGAGAGATAGTCGGTGGGTCTCGGAGCTGGGCGAGGTACTATGGGCTGCTCCACGGCCGTCACATCCCCTGAGTAGGATTTGAGCAGAGAGGCATTCTTGCTGGCCAGCATCGCCCTCTCGTTTCGGCGAAACTTGGCTCTCCGGTTCTGGAACCACACCTGGGGTGGGAAGCACACAGACCCACCAACCATCACAACCAGCTCTGCTGCAACACTCACCCTTTCACCACACCACCTCCGCCCTGCCGGGCAAGACAGGACTCTGTAAAAGCAGGCTGCTTTGGCATGCCTGTCACTGGAAACTCTACTGACAAGACAATCCTCATGTCTGCCTGGTAAAGCCCTCGTGCGAGGAATTGGCGCAGTGAGATCCTTGTGCTACCAGGTCCGTTGCATGCTGAAGGCAGCAAGGCCTGGGAGTGCTGTACAACACAGCATGTTCCATGGTCTGCTTTGACCTTCAGAAGGTGCAGGCTTGCGAGCCAGGAGCTGAGCAGCTCAAGATAATGTGAGCAGCCTGAGCACAGGACATCCAGCATCCTGGCATGGAACAAACCATATGAACGCATCTGACCGGGCAGGTGGTAAGTATGGTGGCAGATCAGGCCTGGCAGTCCTCCTCAAAGTATGGAACGCTTGGAACTGCAATACAGCATGACCCAGAAGCTTGGTGACCCTAGTGTGCCACGCAGGATTTCTACTGCCATACTGGAATGGCCTGATGACCCTCCTAGGTGAGGTGTGCCTGGATACAAGCTGAGGTGATTACCTGAACTCTGGCTTCAGTGAGGTTGACTCTGCGTGCAAGGTCTTCCCGTACAAAGGCATCAGGGTAGTGTGTCCTCTCAAAGACCCTCTCTAATGCCTGGAGCTGGCTGCTGTTGAAGGTAGTTCTGTTCCTTCTCTGCTTTCTTTTCTTCTTCTCTTCTGAGTTCAGCTGATCATCTAGGAGAGACAATTGGAGGTGTGAAAGGCTAGAAAGCTAAAAGCCCACAGCAATGGGGTGAATAATTGCAACGGTTTCAAGATGGAAAGGACTTAGGAATGGACTTGTACAATTTCAACACCACACATTAACCGCATTGTGTTAGTCCTCATGTACAACGGAGGTTGAAACGCACGGATCCCAAGCATTTGTTTCCCAGCTCAACTGTGTAAGACTTGTAGCAGCTCTCTTAAGCTACCCCGTGCCTCAGCTTCCTTGTCTCTAAAAAGAAAAAAGTCCAAAATGCATCTCCCCATTCCTGACAATCCTTGAGACCTTTTCTGACCACAGAGAATCACCGACCCCGGTTGTCTTGACTTCAGATCTCCAAGGACTGCCCTCACCGAGACATGACACAGCCCTCTGGGGTGAGCACAAGTCCTGCGCCAGCTCTTACTGACCACGAGAAGGTGTGCCCATCTCTGCGTAAGGAAAGCACAAGGAAACAGCTGTTATTCTGAGCTTGACTACAGTCAAGGTAATGCTGTTCTCTGTACATAACTCCATTTGGCTTAAATGAGGACTGCATTCTCTTATCGTCCTCGCATCCAGACTGAGAGGCGTCAATTTGGGCAGAAATGGGGAGCTGTGAACAAAGAGGTGTCAGACAGTGGAAATGAAGCGTGACTGATAGGGGCCTGAACAAAAGACAAACACAAAAACCAGTTTCACTTGTATGCTTGCAAGCCAAGGACACGGAAATACAGTCAGATGGACATGGATAGCGCTGCAGCTAGGAAGCAAAAACCCAGTAAGAGAGAGACTGAGCATAAGCAAGCTGGACACCGTTGACTGAAGAACAGTTGTGCACTCTCCAGCACCCTCCTTGCCTTGCCCAGACCAGTAAGGTGGTGAGCACAAACTGTACGTCCCATAAAAGCACTATTGTTTTGTGCCTGGTTTGTATTTATTCCAGCAATAAATAAATACATCCATACACCTGGAGTCACACTTATCACTACTGCCTGTGCCTAGGGTCACTGGAGCAACGTCAGCGCTACCTATGAAATGGTTTTTCTATGCAAATATCTGCTCTGCACCATCTCTCCTTGTTCCAGTGCATACGCCAACGTCGCAGCAGCGATGGAGCTGCCAACGCATGGGCACTCGCAGGTACTGGCAAGCAGCGAGCAACGGCTCCAGGGGTTTCAATGCTCTTCTGAAGAGCTGAACGCTCTTCAAGCATTCAAAGACAAGCTGGTGGCGACGGCACCGGTTTTGCTTCAACCCTACCCGTACCGAAGTATGTTCACTCCTCATCACACCAGTCACAGGGCAGCAAATGCTCCAGTTACCGTGGGAAGCCACAGAGGAGGGAGCGGAGAGCAAGGCAGCAGCCGGAGGCCACCGCTGCCTCCGTAGAAGAGCCCCGTTTGGCTGCAGGACTGGTACGCCATCACCTCGCACTCACCCTTCTTCAAGTGCCCCCGTACACGTGGGGCCCCATCAAAATCACCAAGGCTCCTGCAGCCCCAGCCTTCAACGCTGCTGAGCACACCCAGGTGGGCAATGTCAGTGTGGTCCCGCCGTCTCACGTGGAAGAACAGTAGTTACACCTGGGAGGATCTCAGCCAATACACATGTCAGCATGTATTAAAATACACTGATCGTCATATCTATAAAAATGAATGTGCTAGTGAATTATATTTTAAGTTAATCACTGCACACCTTGGCCTGGATGACACTCTCACCACTGAGAGTCCAAGCGCTTGACCTGCTATATAGAGTTGCAGAATATCCCCTTGGTGGTCATTCCCTTTGTCATATAGAAATATGACAGCTCCCCTCATCCTCCTGTTCTCCAGGGGGTGTGTAAGGCACAGGGAAAAGCTGCCAAGGAAATTAAAGTCTACGGTGGTTGTCCTCACCACCTGCTTGTGTTGCTTTTCACAGCCCATCTGGTAACAGTTACTGCACCTGAACGCCTTTGGAGCGAGGCCCATCCATTTGGGAACAAAAGGACATTCCTCTTAAATTAGTTTTTTCATATTCCTACAGGTTTACAGCTCCTCTGTCCCCAGTCCTTCTCCAACAGCCTGAGCATCCCCAGCGGACTCCTTTCCAGCCTGGGGATTCCTAGGTGCAAAAATATGTCCTCGGTTTCCATGCATCTGAGCAGAAGCGTTTGGAGATCAGTTCTGAAGAGGCACGTTGAATCGTAAAGCTGAGCTGGGAAGGGACTGGCAGAAGCAGCAATGTGTGAGAAAAAAACAAACGCGCATAGGAATCCTGGGGCATTGAAAGAAGGCTACAGGTGAATCTGTCCCGGTCAGGCGGTGGGAAGCGAAGCGGCGAAGCAGAGGGATGGGATTTCATCGCTGCTTGCGCAGAACACCATGCACACGTTTCCACCTGCTGCGGGGTGTAGCACCATCATGGGGCCCATCCCATCTGGAGAAGCAGGGAAGTCCTGCACGTTTCTCTCCTGAATCATCATCAAAGCCTTTATAAAAACGATTGGCGATTTCCCCCAGCCTCTACTGGCGAGCTTCAACATAGTTGTGCTGCCATGCACCACACCACACAACCGACAGCAGAACAAGCCTCGGGGCACGATTGTCCCTTTGAACGGCAGAAACATTGCAACACCAGCTGCCGTCGAGGCCAACGTCAACACGGGTGCCTGTCCCCCTTCTGACTTCTCCATTCAATGATGTTTTCTAATCTAAACCCTGCCGACGCGGACTGGATGAACAAATCAGTAAAAGCCTCCGAGACCCCTTGGGAATACCTTCCAGGCCTTTGAAGCATCAGTTCCTGCCCCGAAGACGACACCCGGCTGGAAGGAGCCCGAGCCCAAGGCTGTCTGGCCATTGCTCAGATCCTGCGTGACCGTTACACATCAGGAAGGGTGAGCACATCGCTCTGGGGAGCAAGAAGAAGGGCCAAAGCCTGTAAAACGCCGGAGAACAAGAACCCCTCCTGCCAAGCACTTCAACACAATTTGCCTGGTTTCCTCCCGACGCTAAGCGAGAATCCGGTGATTCACAGCTCACCTCGGAATTACCGGACCCAAAAATAGCAGGGCCAAGGAACGGAGCGTCGCGGGCAGCGGCCGCGTCGCAGTGACTCATGGCCAGGTCACCGTTGGCCAACGCACCTCCAGCATCGCCTGGCATGGAGCGGGGACGTGAGTCACCCCTTTTCCAGGATGAAGCCGGATGGAGATGGCTCGACAGCAAAGCATAACCTGTGCCACAGAGGGGATGGGATTTTGAGATCTCCTTTCACTGCACCTCTGGAACAGCACAGCGAAGCTAGATCCAAATGTCTACAGGAGTTACGTGGGTAGCAGAAAAAAAAATTAATAACATCCGTATCAGCCCAGAGGACCGCTGTGTTGATCACTCCCTGCATTTTGCCATGCAGACATGTCATATGCTGATTAAAAACCGCTAACGAGGGATTGCAGACACCTAAACCCCAGGTGTCTGCAAATGTCACCTTGCTCACAGCAGTCACCGGCTGCCTTCAACGTGTCAGCACAGTATTTTTTTTTTTCCTTTCTGCCATTATTTCTTTATCAGGAAACAACGCTGAACACTGAAAAATGGTATTCCTAAATAGTGTTGACAGCACTAGGGACTGGCGTCAGCAGAAACAGAGAGAAGAGGAAAAGAGCTCTCAAGCTTTTTAGATGGGTCAGAAGTCTTTCATCAACATTCTTGTAATCAGAAATTTTATTACAAGCAGCGTTCTCAAAAGCTGAGCTGCTTGCAACTGCATCCCCCAGAGAGACCGAAACGCACGTTCTCCTCTCAGGAACCCGACGCTGGAAAATCTGGGAATTTCATTTCCAAATCCCAACCTTTCATGTTGGCCAGGGGGGTTTTGTTTCCGGTTTCCACATTTGTGTTTTTCTGTGTTATTTCTACATTCACCCACGACATGCAAATCCTGGTGTCATACACAAATGCACTTCTAGGACGCACCAAAGCATTTTTAATTGCTCCTCAGTGACACGGTATGAAACGTCCTACTCTTTTTTTTCCCTTGCTCATCGTGTCTCCTTGTGCAACAAGGCAGATCCACGTTTGAGGACACTCTGATCTTTGCTCCTTCCTGCCGAGCGGCTGCCCGAACGTCTGTGGCTGTCGCTGGGGTACCATCAGACAGCTCCTGTTGGGATGCCACACTGAAAACACAATGTGATACAAAGCAAAACAGAGTGGAGAACTAAATGCCTAGATAGAAGTTACAAGATGGGTATTTTTTTCAACCAACACTTGCAACCGCAACATATCTTGGATTTCCCGTTTGTAGCAATACTTGTGCATACTTGTTTTCATTTCAGGTCAGAACAAAAACTAATTTCCAGATGGGATTTACATTGTGTGGGCAGTTTTGACAAGTTTTGACCAGTTCTATTAAGACCAGAACCAGCTACTATAGTACACTAATTGCATCCGAATCGAAAACAAACAATTGGATTTAATTAAGTGAGGGACAGAGACATTTAACCGCAGTATCGTATACGGTAAGGCAGGAAAGATTTGTCACTTCAGTTACATAAACTGTAAACTGAGAAAGGATTCCAGGAAGAGAATAAGGAATCACGCTATAATCACAGCCTTCCAAATAAGTTGTTACTGCTGAAGTCTGAACATGGATTAAAATTAAAGAAAAAACAAAACAAATTATTTCACGGGGGGGAGGGAATCTAGAAACTAAAAAATCTTTTAAATAAAAATAAGCCCTGCAAGCCAAAAAAAAAGAAAAAAAAAGTTTTATTCAGAGTGGTGGGGAAAGAACGGAAAAAGGAGAATAGAAGGGAGAAGAATTTTTTTTTATTGGATTTAAAGTAAAAGTCTCAGAAGCCTGAGCAGAAATATTTCTGCGGATCCCTCCTGGCTCTGGGCAGACTCCTATCCCCAAAGTTACCGCCCTTTGCAGGCTCACGTTCACCCGTGCTCTGCTTTGCTTTCGATTCATTATAAAACAAAAAGCAAAACCCAAACTCAAAACGTTTAAAGAAAGCCAAAACAAGGTGCCAGCAAGGAGAGTGGGAAGCAGGCACGGGGACACACAAAGCCCACCTGATTACAAAGCCCTGCCCCAAGCGATCTGAGACGGGTCTCAAGCGATTTCCCACTCGTGCGGGATGCTGGAGATCAGCAGCAACAGCGCTCGGCGCCAAGCCTGCACAGAGCAAGGTTCACCCTAAACGAGCCGATCTCAATCCGAAAAGCCACTTTCCAGCCTGAAAACATCGCTTTGGCAGAAAACAGGAAAAAGCCTCGCGTCTCTGTTTTCCTTCAGCTTCTTTTCCATGCCTTTGACCAGGCTGGACAGCCAGGTCCACGGCTGGGTTTGCAGCTTCCCTTCCCGAGCATCGCCTGGACGGACCCTGCTCCTCCGGGCAGCAGGAGCCCATTGCCCAGCAGCATCCGTCGTCTTCGCCAGACGCGAGCAGGGACCGAAGAGGAGCAAGGGGACCCAGGCGGATAAGATTCTGTGCTTAGAGCTGCCCGAGGTATCTCTCTAAAAGCTCCCAGGAGAGCACAAACTCTGGTTTAGACATATTTCCATGCATGAAAAGTATTTTCAAATGCAAATAAGGTTTAACTTCAGGGTACACAAATGCTACACAGAGAAGTTATAATTACCCTACACCAGACATCACAAATGTAGGCAATACGGAATGAAGACGACACTTAAAAGAAAACTAAGTATGCTAAGGTAGGAGACGCGTATTAAGTCTCATACTGAAGCCAGCCCTGATGAGCAGCAACATCAAGCCCAGCTGTTCAGCCGCAACAACAGCAGCTTGGTATTTGTGATTACAGGTCAGACTACGGAGATTTTTTACCTCTCATTTTTCTCCCATTACGCAACACCGGATGAGCTTTTCTCTAACCTTTGCAGTTTATTTGTTTGGGGTTTTTTCTGCACCATCTGTGCCCAAGACCTCAAATTATGTCAATTCAACAGAAAATTCAAGTATCTGATGCTCCAATGTTGTTAAGATCACCAGGAACACAGAAAAAACAAAAGGAAGAACACAAAGAAACAGACGCTATGTTTCTTTTGAAAAGCCTTTGCTTTCGATTATCTTGTAAACTAACGCAGTTCAATCTCTGCACATAAAAAATAAGTTATTTTGTGCACAAGCATGGAACTTCAGAAAGGCAATATTGAATTTTTCATACAAACCCCGCATTTTAATATTAAATGGAAAAGTGCGCGTATTTTCAGCGTCACCCACAGGACTATGGCAGTTCCCCTCCGAAGTGTCTGCAATGTGGAACCTATCAGGGTAATTTTTAGCTGACCGCATACAAACAATTACATATCATTACAGAGCTGTGAATAGCTTTTGCATGGCCAGCATGCCTACGGTCTCCTGTTGCACTCGGCTCTGCCTGCCAGACTAGGGGAACTCACTGAGGTCCTGCACCACCACGGCTTCACCGGGGCCGGTGGTGAAACCCTCGCTGTCCTCCACCAGGACCAGCGCTTGAGCAGAGGGACCTCCTGCCTGCGCCATGGTCAAAATAGACATTTCCAGGTGGGTTTCAAGGCACAGCACCAGCCGCTGACTCCTTCCCACCAAGAATGAGGTCCTAGGGTTGTCACCTTCGCGGTGGAGAGCCTGTGGACACCTCTGAGCTCCTGCAGACTTGTTTCTGGCATGCAAACAGTCTTCACCCTGACTCGCTGGGTGCTGCAGGGACCTGAGTGCTGAGGCATCCTCCTTGCTCTGCTCTGCATTTTGGGGGTCTGCAGAGCTGGGGATCAGGTCCTCCTGCAACCGCAACCTGTTCAGCTCCTGACCCACAGGCAGGGCAGCAGGAGCTCCTCCATAGCAGCTAAGAGCCCTCTCCTACGGCCAATGTAAGGCAAAACTCCTTTTCAGGGTGATTTCAGCTCTGGTGCTCTGCCTCTCATCTGGTGGGAACCTGCAGAGCACATGGGCAGTTATAGCAGCTGTGTGTCCTCCCTAACCACGTCAACTTTCCTGCTTGTTGGGAGTTGACAGCAGACATGATGTTCAGGGGAAAAAAAAAAAAAGTAATCACGATCCAATGGAAATCCAGAGAGTCTCCCTGGAAAGACATGATGTTAAGTGTTAATTACTGGGAGAATAATATTTGCGGGGGCAAAATTATACGTACTCCTTCAGAAATTGGTACAAAGCCACTGAAAGTCCCCCTAGATCCCACAGACCAGTCTGAGTTCTGCTGTAACAGCTCTGCTTTTGTATTCGCTAGGGTTTTCCTTCTGGGCATCCTACAGCTCGTAAGGCACATGGTTTAGTCCTGCTCTTCTAACAAGCCTTTCCGCCGGGTCTTGGGGTCAGAGTGTTCCCATAATACAATAAGCACTGTATGGATCTCATAAGCTCCCAGGCACAGTATGTTATGTGTTTGGAATTCCTTGTATGCTTTTATACTTTGTTTTACATATTGTAATTTTTATATGCATTACCACATTGATCCTTGGAAAATTAATTTAAAAAAAATATAATCAAAAGCAAACACATATTTTAAAAGCCTGCCAGCAGCAAATCATGTTCTGTGAGACTGCACTTTGTAACTGACAAAGAGACCAAACCACCAGACCGTGGCGGTGATCCAGCGGGGTGGTTTTACCAGCCCTGGGGGGGACACACACGACAGGATCCAAGGGGGCTGCAGTCCCCCCAGAGTCCCTCATCAGGGTAGCCCGATGCCACAAAACCATCGGACCCATAACAGAGGAGCAGAAATGCAATCACACAGCTCCACCAGCCAAACCCCACCACCGTACCCAAAGCTACTGTATATAAAACAAGTCTGCGCATCGCAGCGCAGCACTCGGCTGCGATGATGTCCAGCTGCTGGTGCCAGTATGACCACCAGACCTTCCCTAGAGAGTTGGAGCACCTCAGCCTCCGCAGCCCCCTCCTTATTCTTGGGTAGGACCCGGGATCGTTGCGTTTGGCAGTGCTGAACCCATGTCAAATCACGTCTTTGCAAGAGACTTCCAACGCCCACATCCTCTTCCCATCAGCTCCCCTTCCCATGCCATGTGTCCTGATGTTTCATCTTAGGAACGGCATTCAGGCAGCCAAGATCAAACCTCCTAACCTCCGCCCTGCTCCATCGGTATTTTCTCATTTCCAAAGCCGCCTCTCTACGCTCTTGGTCCCCTCCCAGACCTAGTTAATTCCAGATAACGTCTTTCTCCTCTCCGGCACCCTTTCTTGTCCTTTCTGCAAAAGCTTGAAAAGCCAAGTTGTGTAACGCCGCCCCTCTCAACACCAGTGTGCATGTGGTGTACATCCAAACCAGCACAACAGCCAAGGGTATTCTTCTTAAGAGTCAACACTGCTCTTAGCTTGACCGCGTAACGAGGACTTCCCATGCAGGAGCAGACTGGTGCACCAGCAAGGCCAATATCCACATCCACCTGGATACCACCAGCTGCCTCCAAGACAGTGGCAATGAACCATCATACCAATTAGGCAAGGACAGCTTATTAATCTATTTTCCACACTCGTATCCCTCATCAGTGAGCTCCATAGGGTTACAAAAGGCACACAGTATTATTTCCACCCGCTTCCCTGTTGGATTTACCTGCTGTCCCCTTTCTCTTCACACACCAAGGTGACCCACAGACCTACAGCTGGACATCAACCACATTTCAGGGACCAGGACGCCCTTTGATGCCAAGCTGCTGGGACAAGACTTTAACAACAAAACACAGAACGAGTTAGGGAGACTCCCGCATGGCAGGGACAAAGCGTGGGGTGGATTTTGATTCCTTCCACAGGAAGGAGTCCTTGGGAGAGAGCAAAAACGATGCGGTGCTGAGTGCTTGGGCAAGGGGTTAATGGGATGTGCTGGAGCCAGGGGCACAAGGCTGGCCATACTGAGTGCAGGTGCTCCAGCCTTTCGGGATGCTACCCCTCAGTCTTTTCAAGGTCTCTCCAGCCCTCAGAGTAGCTCCTGAGACCACTTCCACACTCTTCTGATGGCTACAGATTCAGAAGGTTGAGCCTCCCTGTTAGTACTCATGTAAAAGGACGCACCTGCCAGAAGCCACGAATCGGGGATCCTGTGGTCTCCCTCCCACTGCATACCCACCTGAACTCCAGGCAACGCTACTTTTATTAATTTTTTTTTTGTATTTTAAAAAAGGTGGCAAAAAAATCCTCATGAACTTCAGCTAGAAGTTTTCTAATAGGGAAAATTAGAGATATTTTTGCAAGAAGATGATAAGTGTAAAAAAAGAAAGAAAAAAAAAAAAAACAAACACTGTTTTGCCAGGGCAGAAAGGGGCTGCTTCAAGGGGGGATTTTTTTTCATTCCGTATATACGTTGCAGATGAACCACTTGGCATTTTGGGCCTTTCAGCTGGCTCATTTCCAAATGCTGTAGCAGCCACAAAAGCCTCCAAACGTTACCCAGCGATCTCCCCCCCTGCAGCAGGAAAGACTGACTCAAGCTGACCGGCTTCACGAACGTCTCCGCTTGTCGGGGTCCCCACGGAGGACCACCGTGCTGCTGAGAAGTGCCATTATTAAACAGCCCCATCCTGACTGGATCTGGCAATTCACTTGGACGTGTTTTTTTGGTACGTGGGACCTGTGTGAGCAGACAGACCGGTGGGATGAGCACGCCAGCTGGCCCCACTGGTAGGCAGAAACACTGTTCTCAATGGATATTTCATCTGGTTATTGCTGAAATATCCAGGACTGCAAACGGCACGGCACGGAATGACCGTGCCGGGACTAAGGCGCGCCGCAGGCCGGGAGAAGGGGAAGCGCAAACGACGGCGAGAACATCGAAACCAGCTCTCCAAAGGCTGCGCTTCCCTTTCATCAGCATCCAAGAACAAATGTGGTTCAACCAAATCGCACCGCCACTGCCATCGGGCTTTTCTTAGAAATCCAGACTTTGACCACTAATGCATTTTATGGGTCCCTCTTGATCACAACTGGAAAAATGATGGCATCCGAGGTCCAGAAATAACAGAACTTGAGCCTGGCTGTCACCATCCAGCCCACCTGCCTCTTCCAAGGGCTGAGCATCCCGACCGGGAGCGCACTCCTCGGGTGGGGGATAAAGAACCTTTACGCCCCGCATGGCTACGGGAGGCAAAAGGGATTAGAGTGCGTAGAGCCATTTCAAACCAACTCTTTCTGCTTTCCAGGTCCACAGCGAAACCTGCTCTTCTAAGGCCAGGGAACAGGGAAGAGGGACAAGGCTGCTGCTGGGCTCTGAGGGCTTTTTGCTGGACACGGGGACGTTCAGCAAAACAGGAGGGCGGATGGGATGGACCACGGGCTCCGGCGTGCTCCACGCCCCGGCTCTGTGGGATGCGAAGGGAAATCAGGCTCAGATCCACCTCCATCCTCAGCCTCTTCTGGACGGTGAATGCATTTCACATTAGCTAATAAATTGCTACGTCTTATGTTTCTTAGCCTGCTGGAATGATGAATATTTTGGAATGTATTTTGAATGGTTCCCTGCCAGAGTCGAACAATCATCTAGAGATTTTAAATCAAAAGGCTGAAAAATGGAAACCTCTGTATTTCCATGAAGTTCACTGCAGTTTGAAAAGCACAGCTCCCAGCAGAGGCAGAATAATGACCGTCAGAGCTCCTGTGAACTGGGGCAAACGAGGGATATGGTGAAAACCACACTCCTTAACACAGAGTAATAATCTTTGCCTCCAGGTGATGAATATATTATCAGATATCTGCTCATTGCTTTCCTTAATCTGGCTGAAATGTCAGCTACCCTAACCTGGAGGATCAGACAATTTAGGGGACCTGTATGGAGACGCAGGGTCTCTCAGCCGCAAAGCGCTGCTTTCGTCCTGGCGCAGGGCTAGCAGACGATCGCTGCTGTTCCAGTACAGTTTAATAGAATTTAAGCCTTTTTAAAGGCTCTAGCTAACGAATCACATTCACCGCCAGGCTAGGCACATCCTCACCTAGCAGAGGAGCATCTCAAAACCAGCAGAAGATCTGATGGCTCACCCAAGCTGGAGAAGCAGGACCACGCGCCTGTGCTGCGCCCCGTCCCCCCAGCTCCAGCCGCCCCATCCCACCCACCACTGCTCACGCAGACGACCCGGTCACCATGTGATGAAGGCTGAGCAAGCCCCGCACAACCCCAAAGGTTGGATGGCAAAGTCTCCATCGATAACGGAGAGCGTAAGCGGTCTGGTCTCATCGGAGCAGCCGTGGATGGAGCGGGTCCAAGAAATAAGCCTCCCTCTCCCCCATGGAGATGGGCTGTCTAGACACATTGGCAAAGCCGCGCTGCCGAGCTTGCAGCGCTGCATCCTTCTTGCATACAGCCTCTCAAACACACCAAATTCCTGTTCCCCAGCCTCTTAGCACGGGGATTTTTACAAACTTCCTAGTGTCAGTCATATTTAGAAATGTCAATTATATTTAAAGAGAAATTTTTAAACAGAAAGTTTTTTTTTCCCTGGGAAAACATCTTATAACTTTTTTGATCAACCCTCTGGCAAAATCATTTGCTGGTTATTTCATTATGCCCATTTTTTACTAATAAAGTAAAAATAAAATAAGTCAAGTACAAATAATTTTTAAGCCAAGAAACACTGATATTTGAATATGAATTGCAATGGGAAACCTGGGGAAAAAAAAAAAGTTCTCCAAATAGTAAAGAACTATTGCACAAAACCTATGGGAGCCAGGTGATGTTTTTCCACTAGAAAAACAATGATGTTTGAGGATATTTAGAGAAAGCACAGCTAGCCTCAGGGCCACGTTCAACACAGTATGTAAGCGTAGGTTTAAAACCACCCCTCTCCAGTCCCTCTCCCCATGAACTGCAGAATGATGGCTTCTGCTCCAGATCGAAACCCTCCCGAAACCAGTAAACGACCTTCCACCAGACTCCAGTTCACAGGGGGGCATTAGCATATATTATACAGATTCCTCCACCTCATCAGAGGTCCTTAAAACTAGAGGAACTGTGTCAGGACTGGCGTCGGCTGGAAAGCACATGCAAATTCGACCTTGCCCTGGGGGAAAGGTGGACTGGCGACACGACTTCATCAGGTCTCTGCCAGACTCGTGTCCCTGGAGCCCACGCCACGCTCCCGGCTCCTGGTGAAGCTGTGTTTGGGGGAAGAGCTCTGGGAGATGGCAACAAAACCAGCAAAAAAGCAAAGCTTGGTACAGCAGACAGAGGAGCAGGGTGGGATTTGGCAGCCAGGGAAACTCCCCAGCTCCAGCTTTCTAAATGACTGCGGGCAAGCCAGTCTGCTCCTCTGCACCTCCGTTTCCTTCCCCGCTTCGCCTCGCCCGTCTGTTGAGACATCCCACTCTTGGAGGATGTCTTGTGATGCTCTCTTTGCCCATAACGCATCTTGTAGTCCCGTACTTACAGGGTACAGACAACAAGCAAACCACTTCAAAATAAACCAGAAGCGGGATGCATTCACGTTACAACTGTGCCATGCATGCTGTTGAGTTTCACAGCACGGAGAATAAACTAACAGCCAGTAATTAAAACACAGTGTATGGTACGAAGGTACACAGCAGCTATTTCATTTCAGTTGCATACAAAAATACGAGCTGGTGTACTTGTGAGTATTGCAAACTAAGCTCCTAGCCATCATCAGTGCTGGCAGTGAAGCTCCACATCGATGCCGGCTCTGCTCTTAACCCTTTGCAGAAAATCTATCAATTCTGATTCACAAACGAAGGCTGCTGGACTTCTTTCAGGTCAGCAGGGCTAACAGCACCCTAACAGCTGATGAGCACCACTGTGTCCCTGTGCTGGGGTGTCCCCGGTCTGAGGCAGCACAGAGCTCCTGAAGCTCGGGCTCGGTCCCCTCTGGGTCAGCCACAGCCGTGGCCGTGGGATGGTGGGCGAGCACCAAGCCTGCACAGTCCCCACATTACCTCACTCTGCCGTGCAGTGGTGCTCCCAGCCTCGTTGACCTACCAAGTCACCACCCCAGGTGGCTGGATGTTTGGGTCGATTTAGGCAGAAGTGGCCATGGGATGGGCTTTCCACTCTGCTCCACCAGCAGCATCCCTTGAGGAGACTTCTGAAATCACCTTGTCCCTAGGAAAGCAAGCTCAGCTGCTCCTGGCTGCTCACAGAAACCTTGAGGGCCTTCCACTTCACTCAGGAGAGCTCTGTCAACCTCTCTGGTCACTGGAGAGAGCGTGCAGGTGACTCACTGCCAGAGGTGGCTTCCTCCCTCCTCCTCCTCCTGCAGCTCTCCATACACCTCCCTGAAAGGGGGTACCAGGGATGGTCATCATGGCTCAGGCTGAACACCCTCTCCTGCCAGCCCCAGGTCCCAGCCACATGCTGGAAGCCAGGACTTGTGAGCAGCCAGGCACGAAGCTCCTGGCCACGGGCCACTGCTAGCCTGAACCCCTGTGGGCACATCCTCCAACCAGCCCCGCATTCAAGCCCGCTCACACCAGCTCTCCAGGCGACCCCTCGGTCACAGAAATTGAATTCAAACGGAAAGATTGAGATCCCAGCACAGGAATCCAGTGTCCCAATATACCAACGACTGTACCTGCAGCCTGGATGGAGCCTGGATTTTCCGAGACACTGCGAATACCCTTCAACCCCAGGCACGAGGGACACCACAGAGTCGTGCTGGGCAGACCAAAACACCCCCCATGCAGGTCCTGGAACACGCAAATTGCTATGCAAAGGCCATCACCACGCAACGTGGTGTAACAAAGATCAGAGCACCCAAAGAGCCCCAAACCAGCTCGGAAAGAACTAAAGCAGAACGGTCTGGTCCTGAAATAGGTCCTCTTTTAAGCACAGCTCATTAAATGTTTGCTGGAAAAACAGAACAGCATTTTCCACAGAGAAGAGGACATCCAAGAAAAGCCCTTTCGGACATGAATTGGCAAGAGACTCCGAAGCATTCATCTTCAGCATAGAATGTGCTCTGTCAGGAGGGCTGTAACTAACAATACGCTGAAAAACACGCCGCAGACTTCCACTGTGTTTTATTTGGCGCTAAGGGGTTATTCCTCAGCACAAAGTATTTGCAACTGGCATCGGTTAAACGAGAAATTACAACCTTCAAAAGACCTATTTAGCATCAGCTGCAGAAAGTACGGAATTTGCCATCGGCTTCGATGACAGCAGATTATGCCCCATAAAATGCTGCGAACACGCTCGGCTGCAGCGCTCAGCGCCAGCTGCCAGTTCAGCGGCAGGGACCAGGGACTCGCCGCTTCCCACCCCTCCTCAGGAGGCTGACGCCTGGTTTCGACTGGTGACACCCCTCTCCCCGTCCTCCAGCTCACGTGCCTGCCAAGGGCAGCCGCAGGGCTCGGGACACGACAAGCCCATTTCTCCAAGGGCCGTGCAGAGCCGACGGGCAGCCGGCAGAGCCGGGCTTGCGCTGGCTCTAACTGGGCTACAGAGAACCTCTGAGCCACACAGCAGCGTCTTGCTCCATTCGGAGCAAGATGCCCCAAGCTCATTAGCCCCATGGCTCATTAGCACTAAGGAGGAACAGGAGGGAAGCATTCCGTTCCTCCAGGCTGGATGTTCAGCTGGGACAGACTGAAGTCAGCAGCATGGAGAGGTCAGGGGAGCACGGAGCCCCATGGGTGGGTTACCCGGCTCTGCGATTTGGGAGCTCCATCACCTCCCGATCCCGCACAGCTCAGCTGTGTGCCAGGACGAGAGACAGCCCAGCCCCTGTACCGCGGGATTATTCCCACCTCTCCGAGAGGAGGAGAGAGCTCTGCCAGCAAGCTCCCCACGCCCTCAAACCTCTTTCCGCTCCAGCTTGCCGAGCGCTCCAGAAAAGGAAACCTCAGAGCGGGGAAACCTTCCTGGTGTTTGCTCCGGACGAGCGCAGCGTCCGCGCAGGAGCGCGCTGCGGAGAGCGGGTACGCGTGGGGAAGGCAAAGATCGTCACCAGCCCCCGGCACCGGGCCAGCGCTATCTCGAGTCAACGTGGAAAAAGGGACAGAGATTCCTGGTCCAGACACAATCTCTGCCTCGGCTCCCAGGGTGGGCTCTGGAGAGGTCAGCCAGAGCTCTGTTCTCCCGCCGCAAGCCCGGAGCCCACTCCGCGAGCTGTAAAACGCTCCCATCCCTGCGCTCTGCAAGAGCTTTACGGTTTCCTTCCCCAGCCCGAGCCAGAGGCACGCAGCGACAGCAGACCTACAAAGACAGGGGCTTACCGGGCAAAGACCCTCTGTTTCCCTTGCCCTGGCAGGCTATTTAACCGTGCACAGGACTTGTGCAGCAATAACAAGAATGAGAGGGGGAAAAGGAGACTTTTTGCCGGCAGCTGCAGCCTGTGGCAGGCAGCCTGCCCCGCGTCAGCATGCTCTGCTCCACTTGTAAAACCCTGTAAAAGCCCGCACAATGCCTGCAGTCCTCGAGTTAACCCCGCTCCTGCAAGCCCAGGAATTGTCACTTGGCTTGAAAGTGTGTCTGAGTCTTGACTGGGCTGGGAAAGCGGGGATGGTTTTGCCTCGGCTGTGCCACCAGTGTGGTCTGTGCACAGCAGGAGCAGCCAAAGCGGGACCAACCTAAACGTCCACGGACCACAGGTTGGACCCTCCGAGAATCGTGCGAATGCCTCCATAGGAGACCGGCTCTGGACAGACTGTGCCTTCTCTTGGTGCACCCTCTGCTTTTTTTTTTAACCTCGAAGCTGGCTGAGTCTCATCCTTCTGACTTACGCACGCTGCCAGAGATGTACTTTTTTTTACCCCAAGTTTTCACATGACCCCAGACTCTGAAGCTTAAAAATAAAGAAAAAGCAAACCAAAAAATGAATTAAAAGCCACGGTCCTTCTAGAAGTTGCAGCAGTGACAACAGGTCCCGTCGTACTGGCACAGCATATTCACGTGGTAAGCAACAGCTCTCCCATAAAGGCTTCGGGCACTGTGAGTGAGCCAGGCAAAAGCTGGCACCCTGGCAGTAACGGTCTATCATTAGCCTGTTGGCCCTATTTTAAAAGCTGAAGTGTGAGAGTTAAACCCATCCGCAGAGCCCTCCGATGCCCAAGCCACTCGCAGTCAGGCGCCTAACTAGGGGCTGAAACGCCCAGCTCGAGACAACCGCATGGGAAAACCTCGGCCATTCCCCGCTCCAGGAGTCAGGCAGCGTTTTCGACAGGGCAGACCCTGGAGTCCTCTCCCAGCTTTCTGTCAGGGAAGAAAAGGGCTTTTTAGTCTCCTCTCCTTACGCAGAGACTCGCAGGGAGACCAAGCTAACGTCATCAAATGATTGTATCGGAATCTTGTTTTATTTCCCAACATCTGACGGGAAGAAGCGTACCAAACCGCACATCATCTGCTGCCGCTGGCTCGGTCCTGCCGAATCCACAGCAGATGCAGGGACCGCTCCCAGCTTCAACACTGCTGTTACTCTGCAGATAGTTGAAATGCCCCTGATGAATAGAGACGCCTTCCTGAATCAAAAGCTAGAGGAAGAAAAACCCAAGTCTCCACATAAATTAAACCGAAGTAATACTTTGACCAACTCTGTTCCCAGCATTCGAAGGATTGCAGGAGCTGGAGATTAAAAGCTCCTTTTAAGCTAGAGAACTCATCCCGTCATCTCCAATGAAGGATGGACGTGTCACTAAAACAAACATTACATTTCATTCTGGCTAACAGCACTCGGATCTTGCCTTACACGAACAGGGGAGGCAAAGGCACTCCTGATGATCATCATTCACGCACAGGTGACTTCAAGACCCCTTGCTTGCCAAGCCCGGGCTGTGACATGACGCGCAGGTTTCTCCCACAGACCTCTTCTGTTGCTCAGGCATTTGCTTTGCAGTTGCTCTGGCAGCTTTATTGGATCTATCACCCTGACACAGAGGCAATAAAATCCTAACTAAACTCCTCACCCTCGGGCACAGGCTGGTTACCTGGCAGCCTACGGCCAAAGCCAGAGTCCCACCCTCGCCGCCTGCCTTGGGAGACCTGCTGCTGCACTCACCCAGAGCCATGTCCGGAGAGACCGGTGTCCTCATCCACCCTAACCACACCTCCGCCCCGTAGCTCCACCACCAGCTCCACCAGCACCGGCTGAAACAGGCCAGGCTGCCCTAAAACAGCGCTGAATCCCTGCAGCTGCCTCGGCAGCTCGGGGGGAACCTCTCCCGCCCAGCAGTCCCTGGTACCCGAGCATCAGCCTTGCCAGCTTTCAGGTACAGCCTGCCACCAGAAACTCCCCACGCCTCCGGTTTTCACCCAGAAAGGGCTTTGCCTTCTCTCAAGTCCTTAGAGAAAATGAACCTGGGAAATGTCAAGGCTTGAAACCCAAGCACTTAGAAAAGTTACTACCGACAGTCACCGAATGGGTGTTTGCTAGAGCAGAGAGTACATTTGCACAGCAGAAAAGCTGCTCCCAAGCCATTAGGTCTCCTGCAGCGGGTCTTGCCTTAAAACTGTAAAATAAAAAAGCGGCAAAGATTGTAGGAAAACCCCACTGAAGATCTCTTCGCTTCTCCTGGCTTTCCTTCCTCCTTGCTCCCTGTGCCGGCTGAGTTCAAGGCAGGCTGCCTCTTGCTCGGAGCGCAGCTTGCCACGTTGGAGCGAAGCAAGTCGAAGACGGGCCTTGGCCCTCTGGAGAAGCCACAACAAAGAGGACATCCTCTCTGCAGGGACACACCGCGCGGAGCTGGCCCAGCCACCGGGACAGTAACGCCAACACGCAACGCGTGGTAGGAGAGAGGAGCGACGCAGAAGAAGCCGTGGGGCAGAGCTCGCACCAGCCTTCTGCGGGAGCCAGGCACCTGGAGAGGAGACCACGTCCTTGGGTGGGCTGCTCCGGGCACCCAGCCCCCGGGAGATGTCTTCCACAAGGGCAGCCCAGCTTCCCCAGCCGGTTTCAAATGGCTTTCCGGAGACATCGCTTACGATGCGACACGCTCTTCGTCTCCGATCCTCCTGGCAGTTTTTGAGTCATTGGCTGATATTGACCACAATTTGACAATTTGAACGGGAACTGTGAAGATAATTCAGCTCCTACAGTTTTCCTGAAAACCTGGTGGTTCAGTAAAGGGAAAGCAGCATTGTTCACGCTGGCAGCAAGAGACCAAGCAGCCAGGTGAGCCCACGCTCTTACACGACACCCGAGAACCCACACCAGAGCACGTTGCTGCTCTGACAAAGGGAAGGGAAAATCCCACCAGAGCTCAGCCCTGCCTGCTCCACCAACATCCCAACCTGGAGGAGCATTGTCGCCAAGGGCTGCCTCCTCCACATCACACCCCCTCGCCTTCCTCAGCAAGGCCGGAGCTGGAAGAGCCCAGGGCTCAGACGGCGCAGCCTGAGCTCCGGGTTTCGGTACGGCTGTGCTATCTTTATTTAACCCAGAGAAAGCAGAGATGGAGGCGACGGGGGCTGCGGCACCGATCGCATCCGCGTGTCTGGCTCAGGGAGGGCGAGCAGCCCGCGCTCCTGCGTGGGACCCCGGCCACGCCACGCTGCCCACCCATGTCTCCCTCCCCTTTCCCGCTGCCACAGCCCCTTCCGTGGGCTGGGACCAGTAGATGGCACCAGAATAACAGGAAAGCCCCTCCGGTTCTGCCCTCCGTGTCTCCCCAAACCCTCCGGCAGCATCACCCCCAACGCCCAACGCCTCTGGGCACCGGGCGCTGGCAGCAACCGAGAGCTTTCGGCTCTCTACCTTAAAAGCCTGTTTGGAACTGGTTTCTAACACTACTTCTAAATGCTTTAGCAAACAAATTCAGTGGGAAAAAAAAGAGAAAGTAAAATAAAGTGGTTTCTTTCCACTTTGAGGCTTATAAAAATCTTTCCCCCCCTCCCAACATAGATGCTGCTTTTAAATGAAAAACAGAATCAAAGTATTTACCGACAGCATCTGCTTTCTCCATAATTGCTTTAATTTGGAGGAGGTTTCTCCCCTCCAGCTGGAACCGACAGAAATTTCCTGCCTGCTGCAGTCGAACAGAATGTCCATTTCTCAACGTAAAGCAACTCACCCAAGAAGTGCCCTTCTCTTTGGCCGTTGTGACTGTTGACATTGTTCAAGGGAAGTCCAGTACTTTTCCCTAAGCTGCTCCTGCTATTAGCTAATGACAACATCCTTGACCCCCCTGGGCTGAGCATCCCCTCAACATTCTCAAAACAAGCAACAGGACCGGCTCGTGTCAAGGTGGGCATTTCCCCCAGGAGGTAACTCCCGCTCTCTTGCACACCGGGCGTGCAAGAATTTTTCTCTTTACAGAGAGACCACGCTAAAGCAGGATTAACAGCCAGGGCACGGCCTGCAGCAAACTCCACGTCATGGCCAGTTTGGGATGACCCTACTCACATCCGTACCTTGTGGTACCTCCCGATCGCGGCAGTGGACAGCCACGTTTTCGGAAGAAGGACCTGGGCAAAGACGACGGTGGTCTCCAGGGATGCTCTCTGCAGACAGACAGGATCCCCCAAGCGCCCGGCTCGGCTGCGAAGCACGACGAGGTGTACCCAAGCACTGAGCAGTGATGCCAAACGCCCCGGAGCCTGGCGAAGGTTTAATGTGCTCATGGAGGTACCAGGATTTTTTCAGAAGCTCGAATCCTGCCCGGAGTCAAACCTGGGGCAAATTCAGAGACCTTCTGACTTTTCACAGCCGGACTGAGTTTTGAACGCAGCTCAGCCCGGCAAAGTTTTAAGAGGAGTTTGATCATTTGGAAACCTCTGCGTCTCCATCCTCCCTGGCCAACAGCATGTCCATGCACACTGAGCATCAGTACTGGGAAATGCCCAGCGTGGCCAGGGACAGAGAGGTTCCCGTCCCCGCGGGCTTGGTGGCAAAGCAGAGGACAAGCCATGAGGGTTTCGTGCTATGAATGCTCCCAGGAGTTGGCTCTTTGGCTACTCCCGATTTCAGCAGGCTCCTCCCCGGCTGGTGACGAGTGAACGCAAAATGGAGAGCAGACGCAGGCGGTGAACGATGGCTCTGATCATTGCGGCCCTGCAAAACCTTCTGCTCCCTTTCCTTGGTGCCAGCCCTGCACAGCCACCTCTGACCTTCCCAGGGAGCCCACCCTACCGATTCAGAGCTCCTCTGTCCCGCGAGGATGCTGAGCACGTTTATCCCCCTCCCCACTGCTGATTAGCTTTGCAGCTCTCCCTGTTTTCCTTATTTTACCCAAAACTGCAGGGTTGCGATTACAAGAGGCACCGTTCACACAGACTCTCAATCTGGCCCAAAACACCAGAAATCTCACGCAGCAGCCTGTTTTCTTCAGAGCTGCAGTAATCTCAGAAGAGGTCCCGAAGTACAAGAGGACCCCGGGCTATTTCTGCGTCCGATCTTCACCCTTTGTAGCTCTGCGGAGGCTTTCCTATCTCTGCTATTCCTAACAGCGGGATTTGGAAGAGGTGACTATCCTACAAAAGAGTGTGGCAGCTGGTTCACATACGGGCCCGAGTTACGATCAGAGATGAGGACATCGCTTTTCTTTTGTGTTTCTCGCTGTGTTTTGGTTCAAACCTGTAAACAGACTCGCGTCGAGTGGATCTGCGTTCTCCATCTGGTCCTGTGATCCAATTTCCTGGCAGGAATATCCCCGACATCGAACTGCGCAGGAATGCTGCAGCGCGTCCATCCATCCCACGGCTAGCGCCGAGCTGTCCAGTCCGCTGGGTTCTGTGCGAGACCCGGCCACAGCGTTTCACCCAGTCACCCCGGCTAGCGAGGCCAACAACTCACGGCGGACAAAAGCAGCTCCTCCAAAAGGGCTTCCAGACATTCACGGATGGAGAAGCCAATGCTCTCCTTCGGAGTTATTTCTAGTGGTTACACAGCACCTCATGGTTAAAAAATGCATGTTTCCTACCTCCTTTGAATGCATGTCTGGCTTTTGCTCCCAGCCACTGGCTCTTGCTCTACATTTCCCTGATGGATTAAAGAGGGGGGAGAAAAAAAGAAAGACCTCTTCCTAGAGAGTCATGGAAACGGCTATTCAAACCCATCATCACAAGTGCCCGGAATGACCTGAGAGGGACAGCGATACATCACACGAGCAAAACAAGAGAGACCAGGGAAGCACAGCAGAGAGCAAAGCCCTTCCGAGGAAGCCTGGAGAGCTGCGCCGCGTGTAGCAAGAGGGACAGGGAGAACAGGGAGCCCAGCGCCGCTGCCGGTGAGAACATCGGGAGTCAGCACCCGGCTCTGTACAGAGCGCTCCGATCCCCCGAGAACAAGGCGTCCTCTCCACTTGCTCGCTGTAACCTCCCCCAGATGCAGGCTATCGCTGGCCAGAGGAGCACACAGCATTCACCAGCCTGCCCAGACAGGTGAAGGGCAGCTTTCCGGGGCGGTTTCCTTGCTAATCACAGACTAGTTTGTCTTTCCAGTCACACCAGTGACTTACAGCCCATGATGCCCAAGACAAAACGCACGTCTAGGAAATCTGTTGCCTGGCTTCCCAGCAGTGGGTCACCCCCAGTGAGCGCGTCCCTTCCCACCCACACGCTTTCCCTCTTGCCCCACAAGCACCCCCGTTGAGCACAGTGCAGCAACCTGCTTGGAAAACGGGAGAAAACTGGAAGCAGCACCATTGTGCTGGCCAGGACAGATGAAAGACAGGGTTAGGCACGCAGGCACACTCTCACTGTAGTCACGCAGTCACTGAAACTTGGGGAAAGGATGTCCAAGGGACCCCTCTTCCTCCCTTCCCAAGGTAGGACCAGCTCTATGCCATTTACTCCTTCACACGTTTGTCTCCATCAGATCTGTGCGTAGGGTCTCCACAGCACCCTCGCACCACCTCTTCCAGGGTTTCCCCACCCTCACTAGACCCGGGAGGATTTCCCTACTGCCTCACTTACAGCTCCCTCGCTGCAACAGAAGTAGGTGGGCTTGGAGATCAGTTCACACCCTCCTCTTCTTGAGCTTAAGCACCTCTTCTTTCCTCCTAAACTGGATGCTGAAGCTTTTCTTAACTGCGTTCCTTCTCTGGACTTTTTTTTGGCTCGGTCCGCATCTTCTCTGGCATGCAGCTTGCCCAAACAGAGCCCACCTGGAGCCCTCTTCACAGCCAAGCACAAGAGGACGCTCCACAAATGACGCAGAGCTACAGGAGATGCTGGGGGTGAAAAACATCTGCCTCTCCTCATAAAGATGCAGCGTTCTGCATTGAGCAGGAGAGCTGGTTCAAGGCCAGGCGAGCAGATTTGCAAAGGGCATGGAGCCACAACGCTCCAGCACAGGCTCCTTACGCCGAGTTCATCCCCCTTTATAGACAGCAGGTTGACACCAGCGGCTCCCGTGCCACCCTCCTTCACAGGGCACCATGCAGAAACGCGCCGGGCCATGACGTGGGAGAGATCTGCTCCGTAAGCTCATCAGAGAGGCGAGAGCAGCCACTTCCCCCAGCAAGCCCAATCTCCTCACTGGGAATCACCGGTGGAGATGAGATGGAGCTGTCCCGCTGGGCACCCGTGACCGGACCTCGCAGCACACTTCCTGTGGAGGACCGGCTCTCCCACAGCTGGAGGGCTTGGCTGGTGGCGGGGCATTCAGAGGAAGGGTTAGCACCAAAATAGGTCATTAGTGAGCAACGTGGGGTTCTTCATTCTTCTCCGGGCCCCTCGTTTTCCTAAGGGGAATGCCTCAGAAAACCCAGTGAGGGGGGGAGGAGGAATTTACAGTTCCCTTCCAAAACCCAGTCTTTGTTTGTTTGATCATTTTTTTAAATGATCGATTTTCTGATGATTCCCACATCCTCCCAGCTGGAGAACGGTTCATGAACAGACTCCAAACTCCGTAAATGAGCTTGTTAGTCATAAGTCTTCAAACAGGCTTGATAAACAACTTTCAGCCTGCAGGATATTCATCAACCATTCTGTCTGCCCGGTCTCCCGACACTAATTTGTTATTTACAGTGAGAGATCCCTCTCCTAAATCACAGGTGATTGTTTCGTTTTACTGATTAGTTGATTTTTTTTTTTTTAAGAGAAACAATGAAAAACAAATCACAAACAAGCCATGCGTCGCAAGCACTTACTCCTGAGCAGTTCCCCTAGTTTCCACAAGATGTATCAGCAGTTGTCCAAATGAAACAAACTGTAAGTAAAGATCTTGTTGGCCAAACCTTCAAGACCAGGCTATAGCCAAGACAAAGAGCACGACCACCCCAACCAGCCACCGGGACTTTCACCGCCTGTCGCCAAACGCCCCAGGGTCCTTCCAGCTGACCCGCACGTGCCGTTCTTTGCATTCTTTGGGTTTGTGGAGAGCCCAAGCACCTCATGATGTTCAGGAGATCTCAGTCAGTACACAAAGATCTGCCACCAAAAACTGTTTCACCCCACAGCCGGGTTCACACAGCAAACACAACTCGCCCCAGGGGCATCGGGTGCACTCGGGTGCACTGGAGCAGAAGGTGGGTTCCCTGCAGGAACAAACTTGCTGGAAGTCACACCAGTTCATGGAAGGGGATCTCCTCAATGCTAATCAGTTAATTAACACGGAAGGTGGTCGATTCCAGAGACAGATGAAACAGCAATTTGCTGAGGGCGATGCAGAGGGAGGAGAATCTTCCCGAATCGCTGTTAAAGCCAAGCTCTTCTATAACACACCCCCAGCAGATTTCAAATCCCCTAATTAGGGGTCAGGATTGTACCCAGTTACACGGGTAGGAAAACTGAGGCACGGCGAGGTGAACTTGGCCAAGTTATGGCAGCAAGGATACAGAAAAAAAGACCTCAAGACTGAGGCCAGGGCACTAAGCCATTTTGGCATGATAAAAGACAGGCTGGGTCATCCTACTGGAACATCCCTACTGATGTTTGGAGGGCAAAAAAAAAAAACAATCACCCACACCACTGCTTCCATTTAGATTTTGGGTGCAAGCCTTCTCTGGGCAGGCTGCTCCCAGCATGAGCAAACGCCGCACCCTACAAATCCTGCCCTGCGCTGCCTGGGGAACACGTGGAGCCGACAAATGCCCTCCCCAGCAGGCTGCCCTGCGTGTGTGCATAAAATCCAGACCTGTGCTTCCACCTTGGCTCCCCATCCCTGATCCAGAGAGGGGCAGATTCCTGGCAGCATTCAGAGTGAAGGCAGCAGGATGCAGAGCTTGGCTCTGGACCAGTCTCGAAAGCTTTTTTTCCTCTCTCGCGCTGCAAAATCACCAATACATTTGTTCCGACAACCTCAAGCACTCAAGACTGGACAGGCTGTGCTATCAGCTCGTGTCTGGAGACAGCCTTCCCAGTGCCAAATGGGACCAAGCACACTGAGAAAGAGGCACAGGCTTGCCACCAGCTTTCTCCAGCGCTGCCAGCATGGGAGTCATCCACCCCAAGCAGGAACGTGGTGCTGGATTCGTAAACCTCCGCTCCGTGCCCTCCATCCAGGGGGAAACGCAATGCTGCACAGGACGCAGAAGGATAACGAGTATGAAGCGTTACCGGCGTTCCAAGCCATGGGGCAGGGAGAGCGCTGTAAAGCTTTATGGGAAACCAGCCCAGACTGCATGGGGACAGGAGCTGCCTGCAGACCCACCGGCAAGGGCAGCCCTCTCTGCAGCACCAGGCCCAGAGCATTAACAGTCTGTTTTCACTGTTATGGCTCAGGCACTTTTCCCTATTAAAGTCCAATCCATCCCCGCAGAGCCCCGACTCCGCTGAGCCGACGTGGAGAAGTGACGGCTCTTTGAAAGCCGCAAGCATGATTTCTTTTTTTTTTTTTTTTTTTTTAAATATG